>OFSE01000632.1_pt1 | contig 9916 bp, 12 predicted proteins | sample 1543261 | NCBI WGS metagenome assembly OFSE01 (sample SAMN07774225, study PRJEB24372) | wastewater metagenome | isolation source: Exp Tend VB 50WW | collected 2016-02 | reverse complement strand
ACCGGTGGCACCAGCACCACCAGCTCCGCGCCGCCCATCTGCGCGGCCTGTATCGCGGCGCTGCACTTCGGGCCGATCTCGTGGATCCAGTCGTCGGAGAAGCGCTCCGGCAGCGCGGCGCGGCCCTCGCGCACGTCGGCGGCGCCGGTGGGGCTCGTCGCGCGCAGGTACTCGGCGTCGAGCTTCCGCGCTTCCTCGGCAGTCGGCGGGCTGGCACTGAGGGTCGCCACGACCAGCACGTCCTCGCCAGCGGCCACGGCGCCAGAGATCCATGCGCGGATGTCAGCGGGCGTCATGTCGGCGCGGTCGGCGAGCTGGCCGAAGGGCGCGAGGACGCCGCGCACCGCGTAGTTGGTGGCGAGGAGCACCATCAGGTCGTCGCCATCCGGCTTGAACTCCTCGCACACGATGATGAGCTTCAGGATCTTGGGCATGGGGCCTCCTTGGGTGCCTCAGCCTATCACAGGCGGGGCTGCAGCGGGCTCTGGCCCTGGCGGCGTGGCGGTGGTATCCTGGGAGGATGCAGAGTCCGCCTCCCATGCCCGCCGAGTGCTACTACACCGTCGTAGGTGACGAGTTGAGCTTTCGACTGCTGACGCCGGGCGATCGCTCGGATCTCGGTGCGCTGCCGCCCGTCCGGCGCTGCCCGCACCCGGTCGTGAGCGCGCTCCTGAGCGAGTCCGACGACGCGCCGCCGGTCAACGTGTGCGCTGGTCATCGCGAGCTGGCGCAGGATGCGCGGGCCGCCCAGCGCGAGCGCTACCTGCTCCTGCCCGCGCAGCGGCCCTCAGCGGCCCCGCAGACGCCCTCCGCGCCCGCCAGCGGCCCGCAGGCCGCCGGGTAATGCTGGCGGCCCTCTGCGCGCTGCTGGGGCATCCGCGCCTCTTCGCGTGGTCGTGGTGCAGGTCTCCTGCAGGCGTGGGTAGGTGGCGGGTGTACGGGCGGCGGTGCCCTTGCTGGGCCAGCGTGAGCGGGGACGACTACGATCGCCCCCTGGGAGCGAGCAGCGGCGGAGCTACAGGCACAGCATGCGAGGCAGGAGCCGCGCCGCGTTCTTGCCCGCCAGCGTGAGGCCGACGGACCCTGCGCGGTTGACGGTGACGAAGCCAAGGCCCTTCAGCTCCTCGATGCAGGCGGCCAGCGCCGCTGAGTGGATGCCGTTGCGGGCGTAGGCGTTCGGGCGGTAGGACGCCTTCAGCCCGTCCAGGATGCGCAGCACGACGGCGGCGGCCTCGCTCATGGCGGGCGCCTCGGTGGGCAGCTCGACGCCCGCCAGGAAGGCGCTGTCCGGGGCGACGACCACCTCAACCCAGCCCTTCGCGCCGCGGTGCTTGTAGACCACGATGGCGACGTTCTGGCCGATGTCGCCGGTCCATGACGAGCCATCCCAGGGCGATAGCACCGTTAGCGCCTGCACCTCCCACGCCCCGGCGACGCGCGTCAGCACGACCACCTCATCCTTGCACCCATCGGACCAGCTTAGCGCACCGGCGTTGGTGCTGTAGGTGGGCTGCAGGACCAGCGTCGCCTTCGCGCAGCCCGTCCCCAGCCCGGCGGCCTGCAGCAGCTCACGGACGACGCTGGCGGGCACGTCAAGCCGCTTGGGCTCGACGTAAGGCCGCCGCGGGGCGATGGCGGCCTCGGTGGCGTTGGTGGTCTCGATGCTGGTGCTGGGGGCGAGAACGATGTCGGTCATCTGGGGCTCCTCGGCAGGGGGTTGTTGCTGCCTGCTGAACCCAGAATAGGCGATCGCTGATAACCTGTCAACAGGCTATTTGCAGGGCTGCAGCGATCGATCGCTTCCTGGTGCTACTCTTGCCCACCAAAGAGGCTGTCGTTTTCGGCGTCCCCGCGAACGCCCCCGCGCGACTCTGGAGGCTCGCCGGTGGTGAGGTGCAGGCGCTGGCTGGGCGTGAACTGGTGGTCGTCGGCGCTCATCGCCTTGGCGGTGACGCGCATCGCCCGGTCGATGGCGGCGGGCTTACGCGGCGCCTGCAGGGCCTCGAACATCGCGGCGCGCAGGTTGATCTGCTGCCAGCGCAGGCGCGCAGCCACGTCTTGCAGGTCGGCGTTGGTGGAGATGATCCACAACTGCGCTACCTCCGGCGGCAACTTGTGCCCGCCGAGGGCGACCACGCGCTCGCTGATGAACTCCTCCAGCGCCGCGTGGCTGACGCCCGCCTTGATCCCCCAGGCGACCCACGAGATCAGCTCGTCGGAGGGCAGCAAGGGCACCTCGTAGCCCGCCTCGCGCGTCGCGGCGGCGAGGCCCTCGTAGCGGCCCATGGCGTCGAGCGCCCGGTCCAGATCGGCGCTGAACCGGATCGGGGGCAGCGCGTAGCCCGCGGCGTGGATGAGCTTCATAAGCAGGCGCCAGTGGCGGCCCTCGGCGCGCTGCGGCGGCGCCTCGGTGGCCGGGTGCCAAGTGGCGGAGCCGTCGGGCAGGAGCGTCACGCCGCAGACGATCTGGCCCTGCTGCAGGGTCTCGCTCTCCAGCGCGAGGACGGCGGCCTTGTGGGCGTTGAGGAGCGGCGCCAGCGTGGGCCACTCCGCCGACATCTGGCTCAGCCCGTCCACGCCGCGCCCGTTGAGCGCCAGCAACTCGCGCTCGGCGTCCAGGAGCCGCTGCCGCAGGATCGCCACCTCGCGGTAGGGCCGCGTGATCGTCAGCATAATGAAGCCGGGCTCGACGGCCCAGCGCAGGCGCCGATCCTCGCTGGTGTACGACAGCGGGAACGGCAGCGGGCCGCCCGCCTGCGCCTGGGCGTCCTCGGCGTCCACCCACTCCGAGACATCGATCGCGACGCCGCGCATGGGCCGCTCCGCGATGGCGAGCGCCCACGGGTGGCCCAGCGCGCGCCCCATCGAGATGAGCGCGCGGAGCAGCCGCGGCGGGATGTCGTTGATCGCGCGGTCCATGCGCACACCGGCGGCGCCGTGGCGATGCAGCTCAGGGTCGGTGGTGCGGGCGGAGCTGGGGGTGGTGGTCGAATCAATCATGGTCGGTCTCCTCGGTGGTGCAGTCAGGTTAGGCGATCGCTTATAACGTGTCAACAGGTTAAAACGGGTATTGACAGCTTATCAGCGATCGCCTAGTCTTGATCTATGCCGAACATCACCTCGCTGCCGATCGCCATCCTCGCCACGATCCACCCCGCCGGGCGCGGCGCCGGGTGGCGCAACCCCCAGCGCGTCGAGATCAACCACGACTCGGCGCGCGGGGGCGTCTGGGCGACCGTCGAGAACCGGCGGCGCCTCTTCTGCCTGGCGACCGGCGTCGAGCTGAGCGCCACGCAGAAGCATGAGCGCCGCTGGGAGCTGCGCGAGCCTGCGCGCGTCGAGTTGCGCAGCCTCTTCCGCCTTCAGTAAACGTTCAAGGTGGCGATGGATGGGGTGTGCCCGGCGGGCGATGACGACGCCTGCTAGGCGGTGGTAGCTGGACGGCGGCGCTGGGGCTAGCCCAGCAGCACGCCGTCCTCGCTGTCGGCGGCGTCGGGGGGCGCCTCCGCCAGGATGCGGCAGTTGGTGGCGGCGCGGTAGCGCACGCCCTCGCCATCGCTCTTGCGCTGCACCTGATGCCCCTCGCAGCGGGCGTGGTGCGACACGGCGTTCAGCGCGCTCGCCTCGGAGCGCTCCCACGGGTGGGGGTTCTCGGCGGCCTTGGCGGGCGCGGGGCGCGGCTTCAGCACGGGCGGCTTGGCGTCGGACAGGCGCGGCGCGGTGGGGGGCGTGCGCACCGGCGTCATCGGCACGGGCGCGGCGCGGCGGGCGTCCACTTGCGCCCGCAGCTTGCTGGTGGGCTTGTCCGCGGCGGGCGTGGGGATGGCCTGCGGCGCGCTCTGCTGGGCGCTGGGCGCGTGCTGCGCGTCCGGCTGGGCCTCCGCACCCTCCGCGGTCGCGGCGGCCTCCTGCGGCCCGCTGGTGGCGATCTGGGGCGCGGCGCCCTCGTCCTGCTGCAGGAGCGGCTGCGCGGTGTCCAGCAGGTCCACCTGCTGCGCGTCCTCCTCCATGCTATCGCGGCCCGCGAGTTGGGCCAGGATGGCGGGCAGATCGGCCAGGCGGTCGGCGCCCTCCGCGGGGATCTCGATGCGGGCGTCCGCGACCGCGCCGTCCGGCATCGTCAGGCCGCGCAGCACCGCGATCACGACGGCGGAGCCCAGCGCGCGGCGCCAACCCTCCTCGTACTCCGGCGTCGTCAGCAGCACGATCTCGTCGGCGTCGCCGGTGTAGCGCAGCAGGCGCTCGTCGGGCGCCTCCGACGGCCACACCTCGCCCTCTGGCACGTCCAGCAGGTCGGCGCTCTGCGGCTTGGTGAACGCCAGCGGGGCGCGCATGCCCGGCAGGCTCGCTGGGAACTCGGCGGCGGGCACCACCCACAGGCCCTGCGGGTGCGTCACCGGCGGCATGTCGATGTCGGGCTCCAGCTCGTAGCTGAGGCCCGTGGACAGGAACGTCGCCGGGCCGCTGCCCGCGTAGACGACGTTGATGCTGTGGCGCGGCGCGGCGTCCTCGCTGCGCTCCTCGCCCTGGCTGGGTCGGATCTGGATCATGGGAGGCTCCTACGTGGTGACGTGGGTGTCGTCGAGCCCCGCGGAGCGCTTGCCCAGCAGTTGCTCGTCATTCTCGGCGATGTACTCGGCGGGGCCGCCCTTGCCGTCGCGCATGGTGGCGATCGCGGCGGCGATCATGGCGTCCTCGCGCATCGCCTGCAGCGCGGCCTCCTGACGCTCCGCCTTGGTGCGCTTGACAGCGACACCCCAGCGGCGGCCCTCGTCGGTGCGTGGGTGGATCTCCAGCAGCCGCGCGAGGCCCATGCGCAGCGCCAGGGTTGCGAGGCGGGCGCCCAGCGCGTTGAGGGGCTGCAGGGGCTTCTCCTCCGGCCCCCACGCCTTCAGTGCGGGCTGCGGTGCGGGGCGGAAGACGTGCAGCGGGCCGGGCTCGAAGAACTCGTCCACCATGCCCGGCGAGCGGGCGGGAGGCAGAGGCACCGTCACCTCGCACCCGCCGACGGTGAACGTCACGTCAGGCGCCGCAGCGACCGCGGTGCGCGTCTCCTGCGGCGGCATGCTCAGCGCCAGCATGGCCAGCGATGTCCCGTGTAGCCGTCTCGCGCCCTTCATCGTCCCTGCCCCCGCTTGCTGACGGCGGCGGCGCCCTGGCTGATGCTGGCGGTGCTCTGGCTGGCGGCCTGCAGGGTGGGCGCCTGCGCGGTGGTCGGAGCGCTGCGCCAGGCGGCCTTCGCGGGCGCGGCGGCCTTGACCGGCGGTGTGGGGATCAGGGTGCCAGCCAGGGGCGTCTTGTAGCTGGGCGACAGCGCCTTGCCGGTGCGCCCCTTGCGCTCGACGCGCACCATGTAGCGCTCGCGGAGGCTGAGGCGCGCGAGGCCCTTCAGCGGCGCGGCATCCTGCGCGTCCGGCTTGCCGAGGACGCCCGCGGTCTGGGCGACATCAGCGAGGTCGGCGTTGGCAGGCACATGGCAGAGCACGGAGCAGCGCTGGCCGCCGCCGGGGATGACGCCGGAGCGGTAGTAGGTGCGCGCCTCGCGGGCGCTGACGATCAGCGCCTCGGCGCCGTTTGCGATCGGTGTCTTGGACATGGGGTCTCCTTGGGTTTATCCTACCGCAGCTTGGGTAGGATGTCTTGCTGCATCCGCCAGAGGGCGGTTTCGAGGTCCAGGTGCGGCTCGGCGAAGTGCCGCCGCAGCGTCTCTAGCAGTGGGTTGTCGTCGCTGCCGAGCCACTCGTCTTTCAGATCGCGCGCGTCGGCCTCGGCGCTCTCCTTCGCTAGGCGCTCGCCGCGCTCTAGCGCGTCGTTCACCTCGCGCTCGACTTCCTCGTCGATGTCGGTATAGCGCTCGATGCTGCGGGCGTTGTCCTTCACCCAGGTCATCGCGCACGCGCCGCCGCAGAACTCCGGCCAGTGCGCGGGCCAGTTGGTGTGCCTTGGTAGCGCGTTGCACACCCGGCACGAGTCGCGGCAGGCGATCAGCACCTCGCCGTCGGCGCCGATGTCGGGCAGGGTGCCGTCGTCGCGGGGCCGCGCCTCGCGCCAGATGATCGTGAACGACAGGCGGCTCAAGCCGCACTCGTCGAGCGCGAGGAGCCAACCAACCCACGCGAGAACGCGATCGGCGACCGCCTCTACCAGCTCGTCCGGCAGCATCGTCAAGCCGAGGTGCGACAGCGCCCGCAGGTCCGGCTGGTGCCGCGCGAGCCCTTCCAACCAGCGAGCGACATCTTTCGCGACGCGGCGAATCAGCCCGTCGTTAGGTCCAACGGGCGCCTTGCGGCTGGTGCGGCCTCGCTTCGCTGGTGCTGCAGGCGCCTCCGCGGGCGGGCGCGGCTCGTAGGCGATGAGCTTCGCACGCAGCGCAGCAAGCGCGCCAGGGCGCAGCTCAGGCGGCAGCGGGAGCCACGGGCTGATGCTACGCATGGGCGCCTCCGCGGGGCCGCTTGGGGCTGCTGGTGCGCGCGGCAGGCTTGCGGGCTGCTGCAGGCCGTCGCGCGTGGCGTGCGGTCCTCGGTGCGGCAGGTGCCAGGGTGAACGCAGGCGCAGCGGGCGCTGCCGGGGTGGGTTTCGTGGGCGCCGGCCCCGCCTTCACCTTCCGCACCACGACGTTGCCGCCGCTGACGACCACCTCGCGCGGCGCGGACGAGAGCCGATCCAACTCGCCTCCGCTCACGCGCCCGGCGACCATGGCCCGCACCAGCCCCTTCGGTATGCCCGCCAGCAGATCCTGACCGGCGCTGACGTGGTAGATGGTGGGCGCTTCGGCGGCGCTGGGCGGCCCGTCCGGGTGTTCCCACGACGCACCTTCGACCATGCGCACCAGCCGCGCCGTGGGAGGCATCACACCCGGTAGCAGGCGACCCTTGGCGGTAACGCACAGGCACTCGCCGTCGCAGGCCAGCAAGTAGCCGTTGTCCACGGCGATCGCTTGCGCGAGGTCGAAAGCCTTACGCGGCAGCGCGTGGCGGCAGAGCTGTCGCGCCTCCATCTCGGACAGGCGCCCGCGGGCGCGCACCACGCAGGCCAGCAGCGCCACGACCGCCGCGCGCCCCCGGTCCAGCGCCTCAGCGGTGCGCGTGGGGACGGCAGCGGGCGACGGTGGCGCAGAGGCGCTTTTGTCTGGGCGCGGTCTGGGAAGCGATCGATCGGCCATATGTTCAGAGTACCACCGCCCCGGCGCCGCCGCAAGCGATCTGGGCGGTGTTACAGGCGGCGGACGGGCGCATCATCGCGCAACGGGCGGGGCTCTGGCGGAGGCGGCAGCGGAATCAGCGTGAAATGCATCGCGAGGTCAGGCCGATCACCAGCGGGCAGGTAGTTGTCGTCTGTGCCCCACAGCCCAGCCTCGCGGGCGCGAGCGCTGCCATCCCCCTCGCTGGACGCAATCACTGTCGCGACACCCCGCGGCGACACGTCCACCGTCGCAGACCACACCATCTGCGGGTCGCCACCGTAGGCGCTCTGATCAGCGGAGTCGTCAAACAACCAGATCCGCGCTGAGCCGTCCGAGGCCACGCGCCAGAAAGTGCGCCGAGTGCAGCTCTCGTGCCACACCGCGCCGTCACTGGCGACGATGGGGCTGATGCCCACGATCTGCGGGTCGCGGATCAACTCCCGCTCGCGGAGGTCGTGCGTCATGCCCTCGCGAGCCATGTGATCCGCGGCGAAGCGCGAGGCGTGGGTGGCCCAGCCGTGATAGCGAGCGTGCGCGAGGTGCCACGCGGTGCGCGCCTGCGGTGCCGTCATCCGACCCGCGTAAGCGGCGGGAGTGAGGCCACCGCACCACCCGTCGCCTCGACGGTCGCGGGGAAGCTTCGCGTGCGCCTCGCGCATCGCGGCGCACAGATCGTCATACCGGGGCTGAGTCAAGCGGGCGGTGTGCAGCGGGTCGTGGGTAGTCATAGTTTGGTCTCCTGTGTACGCTGGGTTTAGTTGTCGTACTCGTCGAATCGGCACTGCTTGCACGCAGCGCCGAGGTGGCGGCAGTCGCCGCACTCAGGGGAGTAGGCCCGATCGCGACGGGGGTTGGCACGCGGCGCGCGATAGACAACCGTCTTGGAGGCGGCCTTGGGCGCCGCGACCTTGGGGGCCGCGTCCTCGATGCGCGCCGTGGTGTAGCCGTTCTTGATCTCGACGACGGAGGTGACGCGCACCTCTTTGGTGCTACCGTCGCGCTTGGCGACGGTCACGACTTTGCCCACAACCAGCGCATCGGTGGGTCCGTTGACGCCCCAAGTCTCGTCGAACAGCTTCTTGAATCCGATCTTTGTGGTCATGCGCGTCATCTCCTGTTGAATCCAGACTAAGCGATCGCTAATAACCTGTCAACAGGCTCTTTTGAGAAAGCGACACGCTCGTCGGAGATCGGCTGGCGTCTACCTTAGCGGAGAGCGGCGCCATGCGGGCGCCTTTCCTTCAGCAGGAGGTCCCATGTCAGCCGTCACGCCTGTCTCCGCCATCCCCGCTCAGAACGCCAACAGCGGCGCCGTCACCCTCACCGCCAAGTACGGGCGGCTGGAGGTCATCCTGGACGCCGCGGGCGCCACCACGGTCCAGCTCCTCGTCCAGGGCGAGGGCGGTGACTGGCTGCTGGAGGGCTCGCAGGTCTCGGTGGACAGCACCCGCGACGTGGACGGCGGCAAGGCGGTGGTGTACTTCCCGGTGCGCCAGCCCGGCAGCCGCTACCACGCCTACTGCCCCAACGCCCCGACCAGCTACCGCGCCTACATCTCGGCGGCTGCCGACGCGGCGACCACCCTGGCGAGCCTGAGTGGCAACGCCAGCGACATCGCCGACATCCTCGGCACCGACGGCACCCACCTCGCGGGCACCACGGGCCGCGCCGCGGACGCCGGTCACGTCCACGTCCTGTCGAGCACCTGCCTCGCGGTCGCCCCGGTCATCGGCAACACCACCCCGAACGCCGCGACGTTCACCACCCTCACCATCGCCGCCAACTCCTCCCTGGTGGGCGCGACGGGCACCGGCGGGCTGTCCTGCGGCAGCATGACCGGCGCGACCGCGCTGCCCACCGGCAACGTGAGCTGGGCGGGCGCCAGCACCAAGACCATCAGCCTCGTCGCCAACGGCGGCGCCATCACCATCACCCCCGGCGCCGCGAGCACCTGGAAGACCAGCGCGGGCGCGCTCACCATCGACAGCTTCGCGGCCCTCAACCTGGGCACCGGCGACAGCACCAGCCAGAGCGCGGGCAAGTCCGGCACCATCTGGACCTTCAACGGCAAGGTCGCCTACGGCGCGACCGCGCAGAGCATCGCCGACCCCGGCGCCAGCGGCGCCATCCCGGTCACGGCGAATGGTGTCTGCAACCTCACCAGCGCGGGCGCCGAGACCCGCACCCTGGCGATCCCCACCTTCGTCGGCCAGCTCCTGACGATCTGCCTGGACACCGACGGCGGCGACGTGACCCTCACCGTCGCCAGCGCCATCAACCAGACTGGCAACAACACGGTCGCGTTCAACGATGCGGGCGACAGCATCACTCTGATCGGGCGCACCGTCGGTGGCACGCGCCGCTGGGCGCTGCTGGTGAACGACGGCGCGACCCTCAGCACCGTCTAAGCCGCGGGCGGCGCTGGGCCGCTCCACTTCCGCTTGCCCTTTGAGCCTCCGTCGTGGTACACTCCGCGACGGAGGTTTTTGCATGCCCCGTCTTGACGAGCACCTACCCAAGATCACCGTGTCCCCTGAGCACCGGCTGGAGCTTCGGTGCGCCGATGCTGAGTTCCGCGCTGCCGCTGCCGAGCTGAAGCTGTTGGAGCTGCAGGTCGTCCGCGCCCGCGATGTCGCCCAGCAGGCGGCCCTCAACCGCGACGCCGTGTCGCAGACCGTCAGGGACGCCTACGAGCTGGACCACCTCGATACGGTGGACATGGAGTCCGGCGAC
>OFSE01000630.1_pt1 | contig 9930 bp, 11 predicted proteins | sample 1543261 | NCBI WGS metagenome assembly OFSE01 (sample SAMN07774225, study PRJEB24372) | wastewater metagenome | isolation source: Exp Tend VB 50WW | collected 2016-02 | reverse complement strand
TACCTACAGCAACGGCTTCGGTTTCACGCGCCGCGAAATCACCGCGCCGACCCGCTTCTCAGCCTACTGCAAGGCCAGGGTCTACGGCCCGGAAGGCCACGCGCTGACGCATCTGCGGCAGAAGAAAGCCAAGCCATGACAACATCTATCGAATTCCTGCGCGAACTTGCCGAGCGCCTGCAGACTCAGGACAACGCCTGCACCGCCAGCCCGAATTACTGCATTCAGGAAAACCGCCTGCATTGCGGCGTCGACGAGGACTACGGCGGAACAGTCGGCTGGTTCGAGAACGAATCCAATGCGCCGCTCGACGAAAGCACAAGCAAGTATAACGAACTCGAACTCTATTACGACGAGTACGGCCGCGAACCGAACGGCTGGACACGCTGCGGCTACGAATTCAGGTGGGAATATACCGGCATCAGCTTTATGACGCACGAAGCGGCGCACGCCTATGTGGCGCAATGCAACTACCGGCACACCTACGAAGTCCGCGTCTATGTCGATTCGCACTGGCGCAACCGCGAGATGAAGGAAGTGCGCCGACTGCTGGCCGGGCCGGTGCTGGCGTGCGTGGAGGCGCTTGAATCAGTCAAAGCGCAGAAGATCGACGGGCATGTGTTCCCGGCGAATGTCGACATGAACGCATGGCACGCAAAGGTAATCGACGCGCTCGCCGCACTAGAAACCGCCAAGGAGCCGCATCAATGACAACCAACAGAAAGTACGAAGCAACGCTGAAACGCAAATCCTGCCTCAACGCAGAACAGAGCGCCCGCCAGAAGCGGGAAACAGTAATCGCACACGACGAAGCAATGGCCCGCGAAGTGGTTTTGCGGCGCAGAGAGAACCAGGCTTTCGTTGTGGCATCAATCAAGGAGATTCGGTAATGAGCAATGAAGTTATCCAGGTTGTGCCTGAACAAAAGGCGCTAACCGCCGGACAGATGCGCGACCACGTTAACCGCGTTCAGGAAGTCATGAAGGCGGTGATGATCCGCGAAACCCATTATGGCATCGTTCCTGGCAGCAAGAAGCCGAGCCTGTACAAGCCGGGGGCAGAGGTTCTTTGTGTGTCGTTTCGCGTGGCGCCAAGCTATAAGATCGAAGACCTGTCTAACTCGGACTGCGTGCGTTACCGCATCACCTGCGTTGGCACGCACCAGACCAGCCTTACCGTGCTTGGAGAAGGCGTCGGCGAATGCTCTTCTAACGAAGAAAAATACAAGTGGCGCCGGGCTATTTGCGCCGAAGAGTTTGATGCTACGCCAATCGAACGCCGCCGCGTCAAGTTCAGCCAGTACCAAGGAAAGGTACAAAAGACGGAGCAGGTCCGCACCGAGCCGGCAGATATTGCCAACACGGTATTGAAGATGGCTGTTAAGCGGGCGCAGGTTGCCATGACACTGAACGTCACGGCTGCATCTGATTGCTTCACTCAGGACATCGAGGACTTGCCGGAAGAGTTACGCGAGATTGAGCGTAACCGTGAGCAAGCAGCAAATCCACCGGCCCCGCTGCCGCCATATCCGCCCGCTGATTTCGCCAAGAATCTTCCGGCATGGCGCGATGCCATTGCAGCCGGAAAGGCTTCCGCAGAGCAGATCATTGCCCGCTCTTCAACAAAATACACCCTGTCCGACGAACAGAAGGCAGCGATCAGCGCACCGATGAAACCGGCAGGAGTCGACGCAGATGGCGTGATTGACGGTGATTTCGTCCGCGAATTTGAACAAGGAGAAGCAGCATGATCGAACTATCCGTACAACAAGGAAGCGCCGAGTGGCACGCCGCCCGCGCTAAGTGCTTCAACGCCAGCGAGGCGCCGGCCATTATGGGCGCCAGCAAGTACATGACGCGCACTGAACTGCTGCGCCAGAAAGCAACAGGAATCGTTCAGGAAGTCGACGCTGCAAAGCAACGGCTGTTCGATTCCGGCCACGAAGCAGAGGCCAATGCGCGCCCGCTGGTCGAAGCACTGATCGGCGAAGAACTCTATCCGATTGTCGCCACTACCGACGACGGGCGGTTTCTCGCCAGTTCGGACGGCGCGTCGATGCTGTGCGACATCGGTTTTGAACATAAATTGTGGAACGCCGAAATTGCCGCAATGGTTGCAGATGGCTTTGTTCCTGATTCGCACAAGTGGCAACTTGACCACCAGTTTCTCGTCTTCGGTTTTGAGAAGATCATCTTCGTTTGCTCTGACGGGACGCCGGATAACTTAGTTTCGTGCTGGTATTTCCCACAGCAAGATCGTATTGCAACGCTGCTTGCCGGATGGGAGCAGTTCGCCAAAGACCTCGCCGACTACCAGCACACCGAAGCAAAGCCAGCAGCGGTAGCCGATGCTATTGATGATTTGCCAGCCCTGACTGTGCAACTCGTCGGGCAAGTCACCTCGTCAAACCTAGCACCGTTCAAGGAAGCGGTACTAGCCCGTATCAAGGCAATCAATACGACGCTGGTAACGGACGCTGATTTTGCCAATGCCGACAAGATGGTGAAGTTCCTCGACGACGGCGAGAAGCAGCTTGATCTGGTCAAGTCTCAGGCTTTGGCGCAGACGGAAAGCATCGACCAACTGTTCCGCACGATCGACGCGCTCAAGGCCGAAATGCGCAGCAAGCGGCTGACGCTGGACAAGTTGGTCAAGGCCGAGAAGGAGAACCGGAAGGGCGAGATTGTCATTGCAGCCAGCCGCGAATTCGGCGCCCACTGCGCTGCCCTTGGTAGCAGGGTCGGTGTTCCGGTCAGTGTCGCCGTATCGTTTGCTGACGCCATCAAGGGACTTAAGTCACTCGACAGCATGCGCGACAAGGTATCCGTCGCCCTGGCAAATGCCAAGATCGAATCCAACGCCATCGCCGATCGGATCGACGCGAACCGCAAGGCGATGGGCGAACATGCCAACCTGTTCCCCGACTTTGCCAGCGTTTGCACCAAGGCCGCGGACGACTTCGCCGCACTGGTTTCAATGCGCGTTGCGCAGCAGAAGGAAGCCGACGAGAAGCGGCTGACTGCCGAGCGCGAACGCATCCGTGCCGAGGAAGAAGCAAAGGCGCGGCGCGAAGCCGAGCAGAAAGCCCAAATGGCAGAGCATGAGCGACTCGTTGCGGAGCGCGCAGCAGCGCGCGAAGCAGCAGCCAATCAGCCGCTGCAAGAGCAGCCGGCCGCTTGTGTTCAACAAATGCCGAAATCTGAGACACAACCAGCTTCGACCGAAACAAGTGAGACACAACCCGGCGCCACGCTGAAGCTCGGCGAAATCAACGCCATGCTTTCCCCTGTCTCTGTCAATGCGGACGGACTGGCATCGCTCGGCATTCATCCGGTCGCCACCGACAAGAACGCCAAGCTGTACGAGGCCAGCAAGTTCCCGACGATCTGCCGGCTGATTTCCGAGCATGTCATGGCGCAGGCGTTCAAGAAGGCAGCGTAACGAATACCACTGTGAGAGAGGCGTTGATGTCCGTGGCTTGTCGGCCAGTTGCGGACGGAGCCAGTGACCGACTCAACCGGGGCGCTTTGAGGGGCTGGATAACCGGGGATGGTGATAGCAAAACCCCTCACCTATTCAAGAATCGAGGAAGCAATGAAAGTCCAATTCCGAAAGCTCCACCCCGAAGCACAAGTTCCACAGTATCAAACCGCAGGCTCTGCCGGCCTCGATCTGCATGCGCGCATCAGCCATGAAATCTACCTTCAGCCCGGCGTGCGCTTTACCTGCCCGACCGGGATTGCGATTGAATTGCCGGAAGGATTTGAGGCTCAGGTTCGTCCGCGATCTGGTCTTTCGGCAAAGCACGGGGTCACGGTATTGAACGCTCCAGGTACGGTCGACGCGGATTATCGCGGAGAAATCTGCGTGATCCTCATCAACCACGGCGACCAGGCCTTAAAGATCGAGCCGAACATGCGCATCGCGCAACTGGTCATCGCTCCGGTGATTCGTGTAGAGCTTGTGCAGGCTGGCGAGTTGTCGGATACCGGGCGTGGCGATGGCGGTTTCGGCCATACGGGATCGTAATAACCATGCTGAAACTACCGCTTGAAACCAACAAATTCGATACAAAGAATGGATTTCCTTGGACGAGTTGCGCGCCGTTCGTTGAGAACTCTCGCGGAGTACTCATTCATCGACCGCGCAGAGGCGCTACTTTCAACCTGCACAAGAACCCGCATATCGGAATCTCGTTCTGGTGCGGCATGTCGGTAGCGTCTGAAGGAAAGAGTCTAACATTCTTGGCGGCGCCACCAGAAGGCCGGATTCTCTGCGAGAAATGCGAGGCATCCGCCGTGGCGGCTGGACTTCCGAGCGCTGACGAACTTGCGGGTCGGCACGTTCATAAAGGTCGCACGGTTGCCGTTGTGACATGCTGCAAGAATACGGAGAAATAATGAGCCACCTATTCGCCCTGCTGAACCGCGACAAAATCCCAATGCCACGCGGCCCGCGCACCATTCACACGATGGATACCGAGCGCCAGCGGAAATCGCCGAAGGATAACGACCGCCTGGCGGATGTGCAGCCACACATCATCAAGGCTATCGAATCTGGACACCACGGAATCACCGCCATTGCCAATGCAGTCGGCAGCAGCCGTGGTGCAGTTCGGCACTACATCGCAGCGATGGCCAAGGCCGGGATTGTCGAAGTGACCAATCCGCGCGGAAGACTGACAACGCGGTTTCATGTGGAGATGAAGAAATGAGTGACGAACGCCTGAAACAACTGATTGAACAGGCCGGCATGCAAAATAGTGCAAGCCTGTACGGCGCGCTTCAACAAGCCGAAAATGAAGGCTTCCAAGCCGGTGCTGCCAGCCGGGATGCCGAGATTGCCAGACTAAAAACCGTGCCGATGAAGTATCGTCGCATGGAGTTCAACGCCCAGCTTCAAGATGAAGTTGCGAAACTGGAGAAAGAGAACGACCAACTCCGAGAACAGATCAAGGCGTTGCGGGATGCTTCATCTGAACTGTTGGTAAAGACCGGAATTAACGGGCTGTATGCGGAAAAGTTAATCAAAGCTCTCGCAGCCACGGAGCCGAATGAAAGGATGACAAAAATGGAAGTGACCGAATTTACGGATGAAGATGCGGCCGATGTTGGGCGGGCGCTGATTAAGGCCATTGAAATGCACGCCTACCCCGGCTGGGGGCCGGCAGAGTGCCCAAGCGAGATTGTTGGCGACCTGCGTAACGAATGCGATGAGCTGAAAGCCAAGCTGGATGGAGCCGCAAAGGTTGTTCTTGCCCTAGTGCAGGTAGCGAGAGCGGCTTGGAATGCAGCAGATAACGGTCTTGGCGTTCTGGCGGAGGGCGGCATTGAACTGCGTGTGTCTCCTGTTGATTTTGACGCGATTTCTGATGCTCTGGGGTTGCTCGACATGCTTCCTGACGACAAGCCGGGATTCACTCTGAACGGCCCAGCGCGTGCCGAGTGGGCACTGCGCAACTTGCTGTGCAGCCAAGATTGAAGGGTATAAATAATGACTCCCTTACAGCCTATAGAAACTGCCCCCAAGGATGGCTCTAGAATCCTTCTTGCTAGCAACTCAGTATTTGCGGATGGCTACTGGCTTCAATCGGCCTACGGTGGGGCGGGGGCATGGATTTGGCCTTATATCCACAAGACCCCGTTTTATTGGATGCCACTCCCGGAGGTGCCAAAATGAGCACGACATATAGTCGGCGTCCGAATGAAAGGCCCCGCCCAGACGCAACAGAATGGGAAGAAGTCTCGGCTAACGGAAGACCAAGAGGGCTTGCCTACGCTCTGTAGTTACAGCTATGGCATTGGGACGCTGAAACTGAATGGGGTGACCTACTGAAAGAAACCAGACACCCTGGATATGATGGAGAAGTTGTATGAACCCGCTAGTAACCAAACGCTGCTCGCCCGTCGAAGAGGCGATCTACCAAGATGGCTTCCAATCCGGTGCCACCAGTCGGGATGCCGAGATTCAAAGACTACAATTCGCACTTGCAGATTCAGAAGCATTGGAACTTGGAACAGCAGAGCGTTGCGACCAACTCCGCGCCCAGATCAACGACATGCGTGCCGGAATGGAAGAAATAGTCGAACTCAGCAATTGCATGTGGTCTTGTCAGAAAGCCACTGAGCTTCTGGCCTCCACCCCCGAGCAGTCCCTTGCCGAGTACAGGAACAAGGTGATTGAGGAGTGTGCTTCCGTGTGTGACAAACGATCAATGCGAAAAAATGATGGAAACTGGACAGATTTTGAATGGGATTCTATTTGCGGAACAAACGAATTGGCCGCAGATGAAATACGCGCCATGAAGGAGTAACCATGACTAAATTCAAATTCTATCCCGAAGAAACCAGCGAAAGATAGGCAGGACAAGGATTGCAAGGCGATTTAATACTGCTCCGCTTCTACAAAAACCAATAAAACGACCGCCCGTAGAACCGTATCAATAGGTGCGTCGCCAATGTTTTGTAGAAGGATATTTCCACCATCGCCAAGCCAGCCAGTGACGCCGATAACTGCCACTGGTTGCGATCATTCCTAGGTGGCGCATTACGTGTCCGCCGTCACCCGTACAATATTCGTTCCATCTGACCGCACGACGGCATGCTTGAGCGTGGCGACGGTGATGCCGGTGCCGCTGGCGCCGATGAAGCGCAGGCTCTGGCCGGTGCCGTTGTAGACCGTCCATTGCTTCTTGCCCACCAGCGGCACGACGATGTCGCGCGTTGCCGTCAGCGTGCCGGTAAAGGTCAGCGTGGCATTCGCCGCTTCCGGCTGTGTCAGCGTCGTGTTGGCATCGCTCAGCGCCTTGGCCAGCGTCGCGTTGGTCGCCAGTGCAAGGGTGCGCTGGTCGGTGTAGCTGGTGACCGACGATGCTCCGGTTACGACGGTATAGAGCGGCAGGTAGCCTGGCGTGAAGGCGGTCGTGTTGCTCGATACCGCGCCGGTCTCTGGGTGTGCCTGGACGTAGTTCGTCGAACTGGCGGTCAGCGTCAGCGTGCCGTTGGCAATCGCCGTAACGACGCCGGCCAGCGACACCTTTCCGCCGTAGTAGCCCCAGATCAGGCCGGTGGTCGTCGAGGCGCGGCGCCCGTAGGTCGTTGCCGGCGAGGCGGCATCCATCAGCGCGTTGAGCTGCACTTCCTTGCTGTAGGAAACCGCAACTACCGGGTCGAGGTTTGTGGTCGAATCAGCCATGTTTTTCCGATCAGAAGGTGATGGTTCCCGATGATGTCCAGGTATAGGTGCGGTAGCCGCCGGCGACGACGATGCTCGGCGAGCCGGTGGTCAGCACGGCCGGGCCGTAGGTATCCGGGTAGCGGATGATGACGGTGCCGGATCCGCCGTTGCCGCCGGCCTGCGCCGTGCCGGTGTTGCCAGCCCCGGCGCCGCCGCCGCCGCCGCCCGTGGTTGCTGCGCCCGCCGTGCCGGCCGACCGCGAGCCGCCGCCGGTATTGCCGGTGCCGCCGCTGCCGCCGCCGTGCGTTCCGCCGCCGCCTGTGTCGGTGTTGTAATAACGCCCGGCGCCGCCGCCGCCGCCGTAGTTGAGCGAGGTTCCGGAGATTGCCGAGGACACCCCGGCGCCGCCGTTGCCGGTCACGCCGGCCGCATCGTTCGCGCCGACCGCGCCCGCGCCACCGCCGCCGCCGGCCGTGCCCCAGGTCGTCGCCCCGCTGCCGCCGGCATAGCCCTGGCCGCCGGTGCCGGTGCCGGCCGTACCGCCGTCCGAACTGCCGCCGCCGCACCCGCCGTTGTTTCCGTTGCCGGCCGTCAGCGCGCCGCGCCCGCCCGCGCCGCCGCCGATGGCGGTCAGGGTATTGAAGACGCTGTTGCTGCCGTTCTGCGTCGAACTGTTGGTGCCGGTTCCGCCGGTGCCGACGGTAACGGTATAGGAGACGCCCGCCGTCACGGCATGGCCTGAGCCTTGCAGCACGCCGCCACCACCACCTCCGCCGCCCGCGTAGCTGTTGCCGGTTGAGGAGAAGCCGCCGCTGCCGCCACCGGCGACCACCAGGTATTCAACGGCGGTCGGCGGGTTGTTATAGACCGGCATCGTCGTCGAGATCGAGGCCGTGAGCGGGTAGCTGCGCCCGACTGTGGCCGATAGCTGGTAAATCTTGAGATAGAGCGCGCTCTGGATGCTGCCGAAGTCGGTCAGTTGCTGGACGCTGGAATAGCTGCCTGCAGCTGCGGTCAGACCGGACAATGTCCGCTTCAGTGTGGTGTACGTTGCGTCCCAGATTTCGACGTCCCAGGCTTCCGACGTCTCGCCGAGCAGCGCATCCGTGCCGTCGCGCCATTCGCCGCCGATGCGCGTCCGCCGAATCCAGTCGAAGTCCCAGCCATTAGTCGTCGGATGGCGCGAACCCTTGAGATAGACCGGCGCCAGCGGCTTGAAATTGACCCCGCGATACGCCTGCGTTTCGTCGCTGGCGGTGTCGAATGTCCGGCCGCTGGTGACGGCGCGGTAGACCTTCGACAGGCCGATGTCGCTGGTATTCATGTCGACGAACTTGAGCGCCGACGTATCGAGCAGGACGATCTCGTCATAGGTCGAATGCAGCGTCATCGCCCATTCGGTGCCGAAGCGGCCGCGCAGCAGGTCGGTCAGGGTCAGCGAGCCGTCGCTTTCGGCGGTGACGTTCTGCGCAGCGATGATTTCCCAGCGCCCGTCGGTACCGTAGGCAAACCAGTTCGCCCCGTTGAGCATTGCCGTCAGGGAGACGCTGTAGAGGTCGCCCGCATGCAGGCGGATGTTCAAACGGTTGAGCGCGTCGACGATGTCGGTGCGGCCGTCGCCGATGGCATTGACCGCCACCCCGGAAACCATGCCCTGCGGGAATCCCTGGATGGCGCCCCAGGTTTGCCCGGCGTCGCTCGAACGGTAGAGCGTGCCGCCCGGCCAGCCGTCGAGATAGCCGCCCATGCCGACCAGAATGCCGGGAGCGTTCATGGCGTCGTTCATGACCGGCACGTCGAGCAGCACGAGGTTGGACGGGCCGGCGAAGCTCAGCACCTGGCCGGTGCTCTGCCCTTCCTGCCCGACGGCGACCGAGGTATAGACGGCGACGTCGTTGAATTTGGCCGTGCATTCAAGCCGTCCGTCTGGCAGGTAGTTGATCGCTGTCAGCCGCAGTTCGTAGGACGCGCCCGGCGCGGTGATCGTCACCACGTCGGCGGCTTCCAGGTTGCCATGGGTCGGCGGCAGCACGAACTTGACGTCGTGCCGCTCCAGCCAGTACATGTAGAGCAGCACTTCTTCGGCCTGCGCCGCTTCGTCGGCGTTCATGACGATCGGCAGCTCGAGCTGCAGCACGTTGACCGCATCGGTATTCAGGCGCTCGGCGCCGGGGCCGGTGTTGAGGTCGTATTCGCGGTTGACGTCGAGATAGGACACCAGTACCTTGCGCGGCAGTTGCGAATCCATCTCGCGGCTGGCGGTGATCTGCACGCCGGGCTGCTGCCCGCCTTCGACGCAGCCAAGTTCCAGCACGTCGATGGTGGCTACCGGCGTCTTTCCTCTCGGCGCGAACTTGATCTGGTAGCCGTGCGGAATGACGTCGAACGGCCAGGCTGCCTGCAGCGGTTCCAGCGCGGCGCGGATCGGCCCGATGCTGGACACCTTGTAACCGCGCACCTGCTGCGTGATTTCCGAGGTATCGAGATCGCCGGCCGTCAACAGTCCGGATTTCAGGCAGCGGCGCTCGATGATGTCGGCCAGCGGCACCAGTTTCCGCGAAGCAGCCAGCCAGCAGGCGTAGATATAGCTCGGATTGCCATCCTTGATGACATAGACGAGCGACGGCGACACGACCAGCAGCCGGTTGTCGACCGCATGCCCGCCGGTGTAGCGCAGTCCGGTATCGCTGGCGACACCGCCGAGCCAGCGGTAAATATAGCCGTTGCTGGCCATCGTGTAGAACTCGTCGTCGC
>OFSE01000629.1_pt1 | contig 9949 bp, 13 predicted proteins | sample 1543261 | NCBI WGS metagenome assembly OFSE01 (sample SAMN07774225, study PRJEB24372) | wastewater metagenome | isolation source: Exp Tend VB 50WW | collected 2016-02 | reverse complement strand
CGGCGGCCATCTTTTGGCTGAAGACGCAGGCCGGTTGGAAAGAGACACTGGTCAACGAACACCGGGGAAGCATTACGCTCGCCTCGCTGATGGAGGCTGTCGCAGCCAATGGCCGACCCCGCCCTCAAACAGGCGATTGACTGCTTCTCCGACCAACGCTGGCGGCTGAACAACCTCTACTGGATCACCGACAAGGAAGGTAAGCGCGTCAAGTTCGAACTGAACTGGGCGCAGGAAGAACTTCTGGACGAGATGCACGACCTCAACATCGTGCTGAAGGCTCGCCAGCTCGGGTTCACCACCTTCATCGAGATCTACATGCTCGACATCTGCGTGTTCTTCCCCGACACGCGGGCCGGTGTGATCGCCCACACCAAGGACGACGCCGAGGCCATCTTCCGCGACAAGATCAAGTTCGCCTACGACAACCTTCCCGAACAGATCAAAGCCGCCAACCCTATTCGCCGGGACAACACCACGACCCTGGAGCTAGGCAACAACAGCCTGATCCGGGTCGGAACCAGCCTTCGTGGCGGAACCCTGCAATACCTCCACATCTCCGAGTTTGGGAAGATCTGCGCCCGGTTCCCTGAGAAGGCCCGAGAGATCGTGACGGGTGCCCTGAACACCATCGAAGCCGGACAGATGGCGTTCATCGAGTCCACGGCCGAAGGGCAGGAGGGCCGGTTCTATGAGCTTTGCGAGGAAGCGCAGTCGAAGGCCCGGCAGGGCGCGAAGCTGACCTCAATGGACTGGAAGTTCCACTTCTTCCCCTGGTGGCGAGAGAAGGCCTATTGGCTGGAGCCCGAGGGCGTGATCATACCGCCCCGCCTGGACAAGTATTTCGGAGAGGTTGAGGTCGTCATCGGCCAAACGCTCAACGCAGGCCAGCGAGCCTGGTACGTCAAGAAGGAAGAAGTCCAGAAAGAGGACATGAAGCGGGAGTACCCATCGACCGCTAAGGAGGCCTTTGAGGCTGCGGTTGAGGGCGCCTACTACTCCACCCAGATGGCGCGTGCCGAAGCTGATGGCCGCATCACTCGCGTCCCCTGGGAGCCTCGTGTCGAGGTGGAGACATGGTGGGACCTGGGCATGAACGACGACATGTCCATCTGGTTTGTCCAGCGGGTTAACTCAGAGATCCGCGTCATCGACTACTACGCCAACAGCGGCGAGGGCCTGGCGCACTACGCCAAAGAGCTTCGCGGAAAGCCATACATCTACAGCCGGCACATCGGCCCTCACGACATCGAGGTCCGAGAGCTTGGAACGGGCAAGAGCCGCAAGGAAACTGCCGAGGGCATGGGCCTTCGACCCTTCGACGTGGCTCCCAAGCTGGAAGTCATGGACGGCATCGAGGCCGTCCGCAACATGCTGGCCCGTTGCTGGTTCGACGCCGAAAAGTGTGCGGACGGGCTGCGTAGCCTGAAGAACTATCGCAAGGACTGGGATGAGCACCGGGGCACCTGGCTTCCGCGTCCCCGCCACGACTGGGCGTCTCACGCCTCCGACGCCTTCCGAACCGGTGCGGTCGCCCCAGACCCCTGGAAAGCCAGCGCTAAGCCCCTCCAAATGCCCCAGATGGGCATCGTCTAACCACCCCAGGAACACGCCATGATGACCGATAACGCCCTAGCGGCGCGCGGCGTGCTGTCCGCGTGATGCAAGACACCGAGGCGAAATCCGCCAACTGCCCCAAGACCGATGACGAGTTGCTGGCCTTGGTCGGTGACGAGCGCAAGCGTTCCATCGGCTTTGGTGACGGTGACGGCGGGGAACTGACCAAGAGCCGTGAACAGGCGCTCCGCTACTATCGCGGCGAGATGAACGACGTTCAGTCCATGCCGAACCGCTCCAAGGCGGTGAGCACGGACGTGGCCGAAGCTATCGAGACCGTCCTTCCCGACCTGATTGAAATCTTCGTCGGCGGCGATGACGTGGCGACCTTCCAGCCCATCGGCGAGGAAGACGAGGAAGCCGCTCAACAGGAAAGCGACTACACCAACCACGTCGTCTTCCAGGAAAACCCCGGCTTCCTGATCTGCTACACCGCGTTCAAGGACGCGCTGCTCACCAAGACCGGCCTGTTGACGTGGTGGTGGGAAGACGAGTCCGAGGACGAAGACGAGTTCTACGAGGGCAAGACCGACGACGAGCTGATGCTGGCGCAGCAGAGCGGCGCGGAGATCAAGGACCTCCAGACCGACCCTGAGACCGGCCTTCACAGCTTCACCCTCCACCGCGAGAAGAACGCGGGCCGCGTCTGCGTCCGCGCCTTCCCTCCGGAGGACTTCACGGTCGCCCAAGACACCGTGGAACTCTGCGATACGACCTACTGCGCCGCCCGCGACCGCCCGAGAGCGCAAGACCTGATCGCCCGTGGCGTCTCCCGTGAGATCGTGGAGAGCCTTCCGGCCTATGGATCGCCCGATACGGCGGTTTCCGAGGCCCGTGACGAGGCCGGTGAGAACGACCTGGGCAAGGTCGGCGGGACGGGTGACCTCCGCATTGTCGAGACCGTCGCCCACTATATCCGCCTGCTCAACGCCGATGGCGAAACCGAACTCTGGCGCGTGCTGACGGGTGGAACCGAGACCATCCTGATCGACAAGGAGCGGGTCAACGCCATCCCGTTCGGCGCGATCACCCCGTACATCAACGCTCACCGCTTCTACGGCGAGAGCATCTTCGACAAGCTGATGGAGATCCAGCGGCTCAAGACCGCCGTGCTTCGGATGCAGATGGATGATGGCTACTTCGCGCTCAACCAGCGCATGGAAGTGGCCATGGACCTGGCCAACGAATGGACCGTGGCCGACCTGTTGCGGAATGAACCGGGTGTTCCGATCCGCGTCAGGCAGAAGGGCGCTATCAGCGCCATCAGTGCGGGCGGCCTGAACTTCAACACCCTCGACACCCTCGAACAACTGTCGATCATGGGTGAGCAGCGCACGGGCGTCGTCCGCAACGCCCAAGGCCTCAACCCCGACACCTTGCACGACACCGCCAAGGGGATGCAGGCCCTCATGGGCGCCGCTCAGAAGCGTGTTCGCCTCATCGCCCGCATCTTCGCCGAGACCGGCCTGAAGGCGATGTATCTGGGGGTCCACGCCCTCATCCGCGAGAACGCCACGGCGGCCCAGAAGGTCCGTCTGAGGGGGAAGTGGGTCAACGTCGATCCGTCGTCCTGGGGCGACCGCAAGGATATGTCCATCGAGATCGGCCTGGGGTCGGCGGGTCGCGAGCAAGACTTGATGGCCGCCCAGGGCATCCTCGAAAAGCAGATGGAACTCGTCCAGCTTCAAGGCGGCCTCGACGGCCCGCTGATGAGCCCGAAGAACGCCTTCAACGCGCTGAGCCTGTACGTGAAGGCCGCCGGCAAGAAGACGCCGGAACTGTTCTTCTCCGATCCCGACGATCCGCAGCGTCAGCAGGCGCTCGCCCAGCAGCCGCCCAAGCCCGACCCCGAGATGATGAAGGTCGAGGGGCAGTTGAAGTTGCAACAGGCCACGGCCCAGGCCAACGCCGAACACCAGGCCCAGGCCGCCCACGCCGACATGGAGCTTCAGCAGGCCAAGAACGCCGCCCAACTCCAGGCTGACGAGCAACGGGCCGTCCGCGAACACGAACTCGCAATGATGAAGGCGGAAGGCGAACTCATGCTCAAGCGTGAGACCACCCAAGCCGAATTGGCCCTCAAGCGCGAACTTCTCGTCGCCGAACTCCAGATGAAGCGCGAAGTCGCGGTGATGAATGCCCAGGTCGCCCACGAAACCGGCATGGCCAAGGCTCAGTCGTCGGGTTCGGTGTCTGACGTGCAGACGGGTGGAGAGCCCGGATGACCGACGAGCAAACCGCTGCCAAGGGCCATCGCGCCGCCAACGAATACGCCGAGACCCATGAAGCGTTCGACGCGGTGAAGGCGGCGATCCTGAAAGCCCTGGTGGAGACCTCGCCGGGTCAGCCTGAGAAGATCCTGAAGCTGCACACCGCAGCGCAGAACGTCGAAGCCGTCCGCAAGGCCCTGATGGGGGTCATCCAGAGCGGACAGATGGCCGAACACGCCATCGCCCAAGCGGGTCTCACCCGCCAATAGGCCCCGTCGCGGGCCGAAACCCAAGGTCAATTGATGTCTGAATCCATGCAACCCGTGGAGAGCGCCCCCCTGTCTGTGGAGGCGGCGATTTCGTCCCTGACGGAAACCCCCGTTGAGCATGAAGAGGCCCCTGTAGAGGCTGGAGAAGCCCCGGAGCCTGAACCCGAGATCGAAGCCGACCCAACGGCTGAAGATGACGCCAGCGAGCCCGACGAGGCCGCCGATGGCGTGGAAGACGAGGAACCAGCCGAGGCCGCCGCGCCTGTGGAGGCTCCCGTCTATTGGACACAAGACGCCAAGGCCAAGTTCGCCGAACTGCCGCCCGAACTGCAAGCCGTCGTGCTTTCGCAGGAAGGGCCAAGGGAAGCCGCAGCCGCCAGGGCGAAACAGGAAGCCGCAGAATACCGCGCCCAAGCTGATCAGGAAGTTTCCAAGGTTCACACGCTCGCCGAGCAACTGAACGAGTTCCTTCCGAAGGCTCTGGAGTCGTTCAAGGGCAAGTGGGACGGCATCGACTGGGAAGCCTGGGTTGAACAGGACCCCGAAGCCGCTCTCAAGGCCAAGTTCGCTTACGACGCCGACCAAGCCAACCTGTCGAAGCTCCAAGCTGCGACCCAGGAGGCCCAGGATCAGGCGCACGTTGCGTTCCTCAAGGCCGAGGCCGCCAAGCTCCCCGAACTCGCGCCCGATCTCGCAGACCCCGTAAAAGGTCCAGAGCGGCGCACGAAGGTAGCTCAACACCTCCTGTCCATGGGCATCGCCCCGGAAGCCCTCAAGACGATCTCTGCCGCTGAGATGGCGATTGCTTACGACGCCTATCTCTATCGGCAGGCCAAGGCCGGGCTCGCGGCGACCCCGAAAACCAAACCCGCGCCCGTCAAGCCCGTCGTCAAACCGGCGGCTGCGGCGGCTCCCCAGAATCGCACGTCACAGGCCGCTAACCGCTTCGCGCAAACCCGCTCGGTAGACGACGCCGTGGCGCTGCTTCTTTCCAGAGGCTAACCCACCATGACTGCTCCCACCTATACCGTCACTTCGGCCACCCCGAACGTTGGCGTCCGCGAAGACCTGGAGAACGTGATCTATCGCGTCGCTCCCGAAGAAACCCCCTTCATGTCCAACATCGGGACCTCGAAGGCGACCAACATCTATCACGAGTGGCAGACCGAAACCCTCGCCACCGCCGTGGCCACCAACGCGCAGCTCGAAGGCGACGACTACACCCTGGGCGCCCCCAACCTGACCTCCCGCATCGGCAACTATATGCAGATCGTGGCGAAGGCCGGCGGCGTCTCCCGCACCCAGGAAGTGGTCGATAAGGCTGGCCGTTCCTCGGAACTGGCTCGCCAGAAGACCCTCAAGACCATCGAGATGAAGCGCGACCTCGAAATGCGCGTCATCGGCAACTATGCCTCGGTGGCTGAATCCGGCGCCACCACCCGCAAGACCGCCGGCATCCTGGCCTTCATCACCTCGAACGACTCTCGCGGTGCTGGCGGTTCGGACGGCGGTTTCTCGTCCGGCATCGTCGCTGCGGCCACCCCCGGAACGCAGCGCACGTTCACCGAAGCCCTGGTGAAGGCGACGCTCTCCACCACCTTCTCGAACGGCGGCAAGCCGACCCAAGGCTACATGGGGCCGACCCACAAGCAGCAGTTCTCGGGCTTCACAGGGATTGCTGACATTCGGTCCACGGTCTCAGGCGCCAGCATGGCGACCATCTACGGCGCCGCTGATGTCTACGTGTCGGACTTCGGAGCCATCACCCTGATTCCGCACCCCTACGGCCTGACCCGCGACTGCGTTCTGGTCGATCCCAAGATGGCCAAGATCGCCACCCTGGACGGCCTGAAGTCCAAGCAACTGGCCGACACCGGCGACAGCGAGAAGTTCCTCCTCACGATGGAGAAGGGTCTCGTCTGCTCCAACGAGAAGGCCCACGCGGTGATTGCCGATCTTAGCTGATAGGTCCGCCAACGGCCTATGTGACTTAGCATAGAAGGCGTGGTATTGGTGATCCGGTAAACAACCGGGATTCACCGATGCCACGCTGCTCTGCCGAAAACTGCGAGAAGAAATATTACGCTAAGGGGTGGTGCGAGATGCACTACCAGCGCGTGAGTAAATACGGAGACCCCGAGGGCGGCAGGACCCACGCGGCGCCCCACGTCAGGTTTTGGCGAGGCGTGGACCGCCAAGGCCCTGATGATTGCTGGCCTTACATCGCTGGGCCTAGCCGAGGCGTCTACGGGCGTTTTCAGGCCGGCGGGAAGGGTTCGCCGGGGCTCTTGGCGCACCGATACAGTTATGAACTTGCGAACGGCCCAATACCTGCGGGCCAGATCGTGATGCACGCCTGCGACAATCCCCGCTGTGTGAACCCAGCGCACCTATCGCTCGGGACTCACAAGCAAAACACCGCCGACATGATCTCCAAGGGGCGAAAGTCCCGCGTTTCCCCAAGGGGAGAAGCGAGCGGCGCGGCGGTTCTAACCGAAGACGCCGTGCGGATGATCCGGGCCTCTTCCGAAACGAACAAGGCCCTAGCTGATCGCCTCGGAGTCTCTCCAAACACTGTGCGCGGCGTCCGTATTGGGCGGACCTGGGCGCATGTGACCTAGCCCCCGTCGTGGGGCGCCACCCCAAGGAAAATATGGCTTCTCTGTCCAAGATCGCTTCTCAGGAAGCGCACAAGCTCCACGTCGCCGAAGAGGAGGCCGCCCGCAAGCGCGCCGCCCGTCAGGCCGCCGTTCGCGAGTTCGAACCCGAGGCGATCAGGACCGTCACCGTCCGCGTTCTGCCGATGGGCGATGGCAAGATCAGCATGGGCAAGCACGCCGCCGGCATCGGCGAGGCGCACTACGACAAGGGCGAGACGTTCGGGGTCGGCGAGGACATCGCCCAGGCCCTTGAGGCGCGCGGCTTTGTCGAGATCCAAGACGAGGCCGACGCCTAAGATGGCCCGCCGCACCTTCCTGTTCAAATCCTCGATGAGCCTTGATCACTACATGATCGAGGACGAGGACGGGACGCGGTTTGAGACGGTCGGGGCGACGGACCCCATCATCGAGCGCAACAAGGCGATGGCGGTCACCAACGACGGCTACACGCCCTCGCGGGAGATGCGCCGGGTCGCCTCGATCCCCTTCATCCTGATCAACAAGTGGCTTCAGGAGGAGGGGTGGAACGCCCTTGATCCTGAGCACTCCGACCGCCTGATGCGGAAGCTCAACTCCAGCGAATACGCCTACCTCCGCACGGCTGACGGCCAACTCGGGATGAGCAACGGGGTCATGCGCTGATGGCTATCACCACCTACGCCGAACTCAAGACCGCGCTCGCCAACTGGTCTGAGCGTTCGGACCTGACGAGCCTGATGCCCGACTTCATCACCTACGCCCACGAGGAGATCGGGCGCGGCCTGCGGTCCACCACCAACACGCTCACGGCGAACGTCACCATCAACGCCGAGACGGTGGCGGTCCCGACCTACTTCCGAGCCATTCGGCGGTTCTACCTCGACCTCACCCCACGCCGGGCGCTCACGACCATCAGCGCCGAGGGGCGGCAAGACCTGGCGTCCAGCTATCACTCTCAGACCTACCCGACCCACGTCTCCGTCGAGGGCGCTTCGTTCGGCTTCGCCCCTGTCCCAACCGGGACCGTTACCGGCAAGCTACTGTACTACACCGGCTATGCCCCGATGTCGGCTGACAGCGACACCAACGCGGTCCTGACGGCCTATCCGTTCCTCTACCTCTACGGCGGGCTCTCGGCGCTCTATTCCTACATCATGGACGACGCCCAAGAGGCCAAGTTCGAGGGCAAGTTCCGGGGTCTGATGACCGACATCAACGCCAAGGAATCGGCGGACGCGATGTCTGGCCCGCTCCAGGTCTCCAACTACCCCGGCGGGGTCATCTAGTGGCCGTTGTGCCGGTTGTCCCACCCAACGCGCCCGATTGGGCCAAGAGCTTCCTGCAAGACACCACAGAGGCCCTTAAGCAGCTTTCCGCACCCCAAGGGCCAACGCCGCTCTACGCGGTCACCTCGGCCCAACTGACGGGCGTTCTGGCGGCTGATCTCTGGCCGAACTGCCAGGTCATCGTGACGGACAAGAAGTGCATCGGGGTCTCGACCCTTAACGCTGGCGCTTGGGCCTGGACCCGAGCTGACGGGACGGCGATCTAATGGCCTCATCTGCAACGACCCGCCTGCGTCTCGAAAAGCAGGGCGCGGGGGAGAACCTGAACACCTGGGGAGCGCCGAAGCTCAACACGGTGTTTGACCTGATCGACAGCGCCATCGCGGGCCTCTCGACCATCGCCCTGACCGGCAACTATTCCCTGACCTCCACCAACTACGCCGCCGACGAAGCCCGTTCGGCCCTGCTGAAGTTCACCGGAGCCGGGCCGTTCACCGTCACCATCCCATCGGTGAGCAAGAACTACCTGATCTGGAACGCCTGCACGGCGGCGGTGACCATCACCACGGGCGCTGGAACCACTGTCGTCATCGACGCCGGGGCCAAGGTGGTCGTGTTCTGCGATGGTTCGGGCGTCGGAACCCTCGGATATGGCGGCTACGACCTCAAGACCTACATCGACAGCGCGGTCCTGGCCGCGACTGGATCGCTCCCGGCGGTCACCGGCAACGCGGGCAAGTTCCTCTACTGCGATGGCGTCACCTGGGCGCCCCGCACGCCCGTCGCCGCCGACATCTCCGACTTCAACGCCAAGGTCGATGCCCGCGCCATCGCCTTCGCCATCGCCCTCTAGGAACAGATCATGGCCGTCACCCCAAACAGCATCATCACGCCGCAGACGCCGAAATCGGCCATCGCGGTCGCCACCACGGCGAACACCACCTACACCGACACGCCCACCAATAGCGTCCTGCTGATGACGGCGGGTGCCAACGGCGCGCGGGTGACGAAGCTCAGCGCCCTGGCCCGCGCCACCAACACCGCGACGGAACTCCAGCTTTACGTCTCGTATGACTCGGGCACGACAAAGCAGCTTATCCGCTCAGTGCTGATGAGCGCCTACACGGTGGCCCAGACCACGGGGCAGACGGCGACCGACTTCGGCTATACCGAAGACCTGCCCCTGATCCTGCTGGCGTCTGCTCGTCTCTACGTCGCCATCGGCGTGAGCAATACCGGCATCCTGTTTCACGCCGAGTGGGGCGACTACTAATGCGCCCTGGTATGCGGGGGTCCCCTGTAACCTCCACCAGCCAGAAAATGAACCCGCCGCTCAAGACCGCCAACCGGGTCTTCAGCCGTGGTTATGTCCGCACCTATGGGCCGGGTTCCTCGACGTGGACCTGCCCGGCGACCGGAAGCTATCGCTTTATCCTGGGCGGCGGCGGCGGCGGTAGTGAGTCGGGCGCGGGCCTCGGCGGCGGCGGCGGAAGTCAGGCGATTAAGGTCAAGCGCGTCAGCGCGGGCGAGACGGTCGCCTTCTCCGTGGCCTCGACAATTTCCGTCAATGTGGCGGGCGGTGACACGACGGCGACGTTTAATGACGGCACGGTCGTAACGGCAGGCGGCGGCCAGCGCAGCCAGGACGGGGGCGCTGGAGGCACGGCGACGGGCGGGGACATCAACACCAGCGGATCATCTGCGTCTGGCCTCACGGGCGGCGCGGGGGGCACCAGTGGACTTTATGGCCTGCCCGGCGGCAAGGGCGCGGAGGGCGTTGCTGTCGGCCACGGTGTTGTTGGCTCCGTTGGCAACGTGGTCCTCATGCTTGAGAGCCCATGACCCGCGTCCCCCTCGACATCCCCCCCGGCCTCTACTCGGATGACACGTCGCTCGCCACCGCGCCCCGCTGGCGTGACGGCTCCAAC
>OFSE01000626.1_pt1 | contig 9986 bp, 9 predicted proteins | sample 1543261 | NCBI WGS metagenome assembly OFSE01 (sample SAMN07774225, study PRJEB24372) | wastewater metagenome | isolation source: Exp Tend VB 50WW | collected 2016-02 | reverse complement strand
AAATATAAAAAAACGATTTCTTTCCTATTTCATACAGTATTCATCGCAATCGGCGCTGTAAAATACCAGCATCAGACGCTTAACTTTCACGCGGTCATTGTTCATGTCAATTCGCTCTAGTTGTATAGGATGTTTGAAATTGTTTTTCGATCAGATCGAGACCAAATTCTGGCCGACTAAGTTTTTGCGAGGGGCGATTTGTTGTCGGAATACAGTGCTGCAATGGGTGTTGTTGTTTTGCGCGCTACCAATTGTGAGTCACGCCAGCGTTGTGGTGGTGCTTAATTCACGTGATGCGACAGTGACTTTGCTGGATCAAGACACACAAAAAGAACTCAATACTTTCCCAGTTGGCAAAGAGCCACATCATTTGATGGCGACGCCTGACAACAAATCGCTGATTGTCGCTAATTCGGTCGGCAATGAATTGGTGTTTCTTGACCCGGTTAGCGGGCAAATTCAACGCCGCGTTACTAACGTGGCTGATCCGTATCAAATTGGCTTTTCGCCTAATCAACAGTGGTTTGTCGCTAATTCTTTGCGTTTGGATCGAGTGGATTTTTATCACTTTAACGGTAAAGATTTTTCTCTTATTAAGCGCGTCCCATTGGGTAAATTGCCTAGTCACATGGCATTTGATGCGGCCAGTACGACAGTCTTTGTCACTCGGCAGGGTAGTGATCAAGTGTCCGCCATTGATTTGGCAACCCAGGCGGTGAAATGGACTATCCCTGTTGGCAAATTACCAGCCGGTATCGCCATGACGCCTGATGATAAATATTTGCTGGTCGGTATCATGGGCAAAGACTATGTTGAAGTCATCGATTGGCGCACTCGTAAAACTGTCAAGCGCATCACGACCGGTGCTGGCGCGCATAATTTCCGCTCGATGGGCGATAAGCGACATATTTTCGTCTCGAACCGTATTTCCAATACCATCAATATCATCGATCAAGTGACGCTGGAAAATGTGGGCACGATTCCGGTACCTGGCGGGCCAGATTGTATGGAGCTGACCGCCGATGGCAAAACCTTATGGGCGACCTTGCGTTGGATTAAAAAATGGCGGTGATCGATGTCGCTAGCCGTAAAGTGGTGAAGCTGATTCCGGTTGGACGCTCACCACATGGCGTGTACTTCCGCAACCGCGCTGCTGTGTCGTAAAGCGCCATCAATGTCCATCAATGAGCGAATGAACCTGCGCCGTATCTCTGAACCTTGTGTACTGCTTGGATTGAGCGGCGTACTGCTGGTGCATGCGGTCAACGGTTTCGCTGCGCAAAAATGCCGGGGCACGGTGTATCTGACTTTTGATACTGGCAGCCAATCGCAAGCCGAATTCATTGCGCAGACTTTGCGTAAATATCAGATCAAAGCCACCTTTTTCATGGCGAATGAAAAAACCGTCAAGGGGGATTTTTCGCTTGATCCACAATGGGCAGCTTACTGGCAACGATTGGTCAAAGAAGGTCATGCCTTCGGCAGCCATACTTTCGATCATGTGTATGTGGTGCGTGATTTGCCGCATGGCCGAATCGAAGTCAAACCACAATTTGGTGCGCATGCAGGGCAAACATTATCCTGGAGTGCGCAGGATTACTGCAATGAGCTAAAGCGGGTTGATACGCGTTTTTTTGAATTGACTGGCGCTAAACTTGATGGATTCTGGCGTGCTCCGGGTGGTAAGTTAACGCCGAATTTATTGAAGGCGGGTACCAGTTGTGGCTATCAGCACGTGGCGTGGTCACCCACTGGCTTTTCTGGCGACGAGCTGCCGAGTGAAAAATGGAGTAATCCGGTATTACTGCAAAGAGCGCTCCATGACCTAAAAGCCGGCGATATTTTCATGGCGCATCTGGGCATCTGGTCACGCAAACAGGCGTGGGCACCCGCTAATTTAGAGCCATTAATTGTCGGGCTTCAGCAAAAAGGCTATTGTTTTGCTACGCTTAGGGAATATCCAAAATTAGCGGCAACGGAGTCGTCGCTGCCACAAGTTCAATCATCGAAGTAAGCAGGTGGAACATTTTTTATGACGCTGATCGATTTATTCTCGAGTTATTTTGCGAATGTGCAAGATGTGCTTTTTGAACATCTTGTGCAGCCGTTGGTCTTTCAATTAGGCTTGGGCGAATACGTAGAAGACGCGTTTGAAGGTGTTGAATGGTTCTTGTATGGCGTCATCGAACTGGCAGTGCTCTATGCGTTGCTGCGTCCGCTAGAGGCGTTGATCCCGGTGCATGTGATCACTGACAGGCGTGCGCGCTGGAACGATTTTATCTATACAGCCTTGCACCGTCTGGGCATATTCTCGCTGGTTATTTTTTTTGCGCTAACGCCTTTACTAGATATGTTGACCGGTTTTTTACATTTAGAAGGTGTGCAGGCGTTGAATCTGGAAAATCACATTCCCGGATTGGCAAGTCAGCCAATCCTGATATTTATGATCTACTTGGTCATTCTGGATTTTTTTGATTACTGGTATCACCGTGCGCAACATCAATGGTCAGTGGGTTGGGCGCTACACAGCTTGCATCATAGCCAGCGCAATATGAATTTATGGAGTGATAACCGTAATCATTTGCTGGACGATTTTGCGCACGATATTTACATGGGGCTGATCGCAATTGGTTTAGGTGTTCAGCCAAGCCAATATGCACTGCTGATTATCGTGTCACGCATGTTGCAGAGCTTGCAGCATGCTAATGTACGGATACACTTTGGTGCTTTGGGTGATCGCTTGTTGGTCTCACCGCGCTTTCATCGTACCCATCACGCGATTGGCGTTGGTCATGAAAGCAGGGGGAAAGGTACATTGGGTGGGCATAATTTTGCCGTGCTGCTGCCGGTTTGGGATATCTTGTTTGGCACGGCCTTGTTCAGTAAAGAATTTGCCGCAACTGGTATCCGTGATCAATTGGCTGCCCCAGAAGGTGTTGGTCGTAATTATGGCGATGGTTTTTGGTCGCAGCAGTGGTTGGGTTGTAAGCGCCTGTTTGGTGTTGTTCGCCCCGCTACAGCATCCGCTAAGTCTGCGCAGCAAGGGCGTTTGACATGAGTATGATGGTGATTGCGCGCGCTTGCGCACGCGCTGTTGTTTCCCAATTGCATGTGCGAATGCTGTTGCTGAGTTTATGGCCGTTCTTGGCATCGTTGGCATTATGGGGGCTTGGCATGTGGTGGGGCATGCAGAGGTTTATCGATATTCTGCAAGGGTATTTTATTGAATTTGACCTCTTTAAAAGCGTTGGCGAAACCCTGAATTTATTTGGCTTGTTTGCGCTGAAAACCCTGATCGTGCCGCTACTGGCGATGTGGATGTTATTGCCCATCATGGTAATTACTTCTTTGCTGGCAATTGCCTTGTTTGCCATGCCAGCGATTAATCGACACATTAGCTTGCGCCACTATCCGCAATTAGAGCTGCGCAAAGGCGGTAACATAATCGGTAGCCTACTATATGCGGTCGGCTCTTTTATCCTGTTTATTATTTTATGGTTGCTTAGCCTACCCTTACTGTTTTTTCCGCCATTGCATTTCATTACGCAGCCTTTATTGTGGGGCTGGCTTAGTTATCGCATCATGACTTATGACGCTCTGGCGGCACATGCTGATCCTGAAGAGCGAAAAGGATTGATACGCGAACATCGAATGTCCCTGCTGATAATCGGTGTGATTACAGGTTTGCTGGGTGCTGCACCGACCTTACTCTGGTTAGGTGGTGTGTTTTCATTTGTCTTGTTTCCGCTGATGGCCGGATTGGCAATCTGGGTATACCTATTGGTCTTTATTTTTACCGGTTTGTGGTTCCAACATTATTGCCTCGCTGCACTTGAGCAAAGGCGCAAGAAAATGAGAGAGCGTGAACGCGTTATTGATGCCAACGCTGCTACTGATATTGATACTGAAGTTGATCAGCGCATCGATCCATCAGCAGAAATTACCATGCTGGCCTCAACTGAAGCATTGATGAAATAGCGTTGCTCAAACCTAAAAATAAAAAAATTTATTATTGAACGGAGAAGAAAATGGCAATCGGTCTCATCATTATTGGCGATGAAATTTTATCTGGTAAACGTGCTGACAAACATTTGCCGAAAATGATCGAGCTGCTGGCGGCGCGAGGTTTGCAACTGGCTTGGGCGGAATATATTGGCGATGACAAAACCCGTATCATCCAAACTTTGCAACGTAGTTTTGCCAGCAATGACATCGTATTTAGCACTGGCGGCATTGGCGCTACACCAGATGATCATACCCGCCAATGCGCAGCCGCTGCACTGAATCTGCCAATTGAATTACATCCCGATGCGAAAATTTTGATTCAGCAACGCATTACCGAAACCTCATTGGAAGCGGGTAAAACACCAGATCTAGAATCACCAGAAAACCTGCACCGACTGAAAATGGGTGAGTTCCCACAAGGCGCGGCCTTAATTCCGAATCCCTACAATAAAATCCCAGGGTTTGCGATTCACAATCATTATTTTGTGCCGGGCTTTCCCGTGATGGCTTGGCCGATGATGGAATGGGTGTTAGATACCCATTACGCGCATCTGTTTCACCAAGAAGCACGTGACGAAAAGGCTGTACTGGTATTTGAGGCGATGGAATCAACACTGACACCACTGATGGAAGCACTGGAAGAAAAATATCCGCTGATCAAAGTATTCAGCTTACCCAGCGTTGGTAATCATCAGATACGTCGGCACATCGAATTGGGTGTCAAGGGCGAGCCAAATCAGGTGGCCGCCGCTTTTGAAGAAATGCTGCGCGGTCTGGATCAATTTTCTGCGGAATATGTGCCAGCGTGATGGTGCTGCTTATTTACAGCACTCACAGCAACCACAACATTCATAGCATTCATAGCATTCGCAGCATCCAAAATATTCCAAGACGCTATGCCTAAAATAAAATTTACCCGTGTGTCGATCCGTGATTTATTGGTCGCCTTCGGCCCAATGACCTTAATGGTGGTTGTGATCTGTTTGATCGCTTATAAGGTGGTTGATCCAGCACCGCCAAGCGTCATCGATTTTTCCACTGGTCAAGCCGATAGTGCGTATCAGCGTATCGCCAATCAATACACGCGTGAGCTGGCGAAAGATGATGTCAGGCTGCGTTTGCAGGCATCACAGGGTTCGCAAGAAAATCTTCAACGCATCAGCGACCCTGATTCGATTATCGAAATCGGTTTCGTACAAAGTGGCTCTACCGATGAAGAAGAAGCTGCCAGCAAAGGCTTAATTTCACTCGGCAGCCTGTTTTACGAGCCACTGTGGGTATTTTATAAAAATAAAAAAGATTACACCAACATCGCTCAATTAAAAGGCAAAACCATCAACGTCGGCACTGAAGGTACGGGCGTCGCTCGCTTGTTTAAGCAAATTTTAAGTGTCAATGGCTTGGCTGATACCGACGTACAACTACAAAGACTCAGCAACGAAGCTGCCGCCGAAGCATTGGCTGCGGGCAAGCTCGATGTGATGGTGATGGTGTCAGCCCCGGATTCGCCAGTGCTGCAACAATTGTTGCGCACGCCCGGTATCAAGCTGTTTAACTTCAAACAGGCAGAGGCGTATACCAGACGGTTTTCGTTTTTATCGCACGTGGTTTTGCCACGGGGTATTGTCGATTTAGGAAAAAATATTCCAGCGCAAGATGTGCATTTGATTTCACCCACTGCCACCTTAGTAGCGCACGAAAGTTTGCACCCAGCCTTGATTGGCTTGATTTTACAGGCAGCGCAAAAAATTCATGGCGGCGCGGGCTGGTTCAGCAAGCAGGGCGAGTTTCCGTCAGATCGTTACACTGAAATCCCGGTCACGCCGCAAGCCGCCAAGTTTTATAAAAATGGCCCGCCGTTTTTTCAGCGGTATTTAAGTTTCTGGTTAGCGAATTTCTTAGAGCGCATGTGGGTGGTCTTACTGGCGTCTGGCGCGTTGATCTTGCCGTTGTCAAAAATCATCCCGCCGCTATATGTTTGGCGCATTCGTTCAAGGGTGTATCGTTGGTATGGGCAATTGCGCATGGTAGAGCAAGCAATTGAGGAAATGAGCGATGCGCAACGTGAGGAAATATGCGCCCAGCAGCTTGCCAAGCTCGATGAGATCGAAAGCAAGGTCAATCATATCTCAGTACCACTTTCGTATGCCGAAGAGTTGTATGGCTTGCGCAGTCATATTCAGTTTGTGCGCAAGCGGGTACAGTTGTTGATGGCAAGCGTCGCAAATACAGGGAACGCAGCAAATTCAGCAAGCACGCCCTAATTCATCGCCTCTGCCAATAAATCCAGAGCGCGATGTACTTCGCTATCCTGCATCGACAACAAGCCATCGCCAACGCCCCATTCAAACATGCATTGATTCGGCAGCGCGGTGTGATTGACAGCGTTAAACAACCACAACCGATGCGTCTGCGCGATGCGGTTGCGGATCTCAATAGCTCGTTCTTTACTCGTCGGCAAATACACATGCAACATATTTGCTTGCGGTGTTGCCGGGTTCACTTGCCATTGCGGATAAGCTTTTAGTATCTCGTACAGCCAAAGCGTGCGCTCGAAGTAAGCAGGCATCGCTGCCAAGCGCTGATCAAACTGCATCGCCGCCGCCACGACATACGGCGAGCGGCGATACAAATTGCCCCCTTGCCGATGCATCCATACCTTGGCTTTGGCAATAAAATCAGCGCGCCCCAATAACATCGCACCCCCCAAACCACCAATGCCTTTGTAAAAAGACACATACACCGTATCAAAGCCTTGTGCAATTTCAGCATAGCTGCGGCCAAAACCGCTGGCAGCTTCCCACAGCCGCGCACCATCCATGTGTAGATGAATGTCGTGCATAGCACAGTAGTTTTTAATCGCGTTTAATTCATCCCAAGCGGGCAACTGACCGCCAATTTCTCGCATCGGCAATTCGTACTGCACCGCTGCAATCGGATCGGCAAAGCTTTGCAAATCGTTCAAATTCCACGGACGAAATGGGTCGCCCATTTGCAGCACCTGAAAATGATCGAGCAACTGAAAATTACTACGCTCATGTTTCAGAATATGCGAAGTAGGGTGCAGCGCCACCAACGGGTTGCCCCGTTCAATGCTCGCCAGCCGTAACGCAGTGACTTGCGTCATGGTCCCCGTCATGCAAAATAGGCCCGCTTCCATGCCCAATAAATCAGCCACTTTTTGTTCAAATTGCTGCACCAATTCACCTTCGCCATACACATCATGCGCGACCTGATGTTCAGCGCACCACTGCGCCATCGCCGCAAAATCTTCGGCGGCTGTGCTTGGGCGATGGCCGGGTAAAAAATGCAAACAAGTAAGGCGCAGCGCGCGAATTTCTGCTTCCGTCAAGATAACTCCCTGAAAATAAATACTCTGCTATGTATATAAATAACACGCAGATAAATTGTGCGGGTTAATGGGTATTTTTAATGATACTCCCGATATTTTGTATTTATATGAGATATACAGAAAATCTAATCACGTAAAGAAATTGCTCATTATGCGTCCCTATTTGCGTCTCTATTTTTGCCGCAGCGGCAGCAGCAACGCCTTCAAATTATTATGATCAATCTCACACATCAGCGCCAGCAGGCGACCGATCTCACCTTTGGGAAAACCCTCTCTGGCAAACCAGCCCAGATAATGCCCCGGCAAATCGGCAATCACACGCCCTTTGTATTTACCGTAGGGCATTTCCTGAATCAGCAAGCGTTCTAAATCGTCGGTTTCCATTGTTATTTCATAGGACTTATGCAAAATTGCGTTGGCTAGGCGCGAAGCCGCAGACAGTACAAATGTACAAAATGGTCAGTAAGGCAAAGCAACAACGCCAACGTCTGTTTTGCGTAAGCCCTATTCCATTTTTTTATTGGCGAGAGGAGTGCTTTGCAAATGCTACAATCGACGGCATATTCGTATGCATTTAAAAACACCAAGTTCAATTCAAACTGCTTATGTCCATCACCTCAAGGCACAACTTCATCACGCCCTTCGAATCCGGTAACGGTAATCAAACCACAAGCTGGCATGATTGCATTCCATTTTACGAGAAACTGGCGGCGACGTTTCCGCAAATTTTGCAATTCATGCAGATCGGCGTTTCGGATAATGGCATCCCTATGCATGCGGGGGTTGTCAGCGGTGATGGAGTATTTGATCGTGAAGCCATCCAAAAAGCAGGGCGGCCGATTTTTTTTAATAACAATGGCATCCACCCCGGCGAGCCAGAAGGCATTGATGCCTGCATGGCCTTGGTTAGAGATTTTTGTATTGAGCCAGAACGTCTGGCCGCGTTGGGTAAAACGGTTTTTCTATTTATTCCGATTTATAACGTTGATGGCTGCCAGAATCGTCAAAATACCTCGCGCGTTAACCAAGATGGGCCGGAAATGTTCGGCTTTCGCGCCAATGGCCGTAATCTCGATCTAAACCGTGATTTCATTAAATGCGACAGCCTCGCCGCGCAAGTGTTTAACCAATTTTTTAGCGCATGGCAGCCTGATGTCATGGTCGATACCCACACCTCAAACGGCGCAGATTACAGCTACACCATGACCTTAATCCAAACCCAAGCCGACAAATTGGGTGGCGAATTAGGCAGTTTTTTGCGGCACAGCATGGTACCGGCGATTTATCAAGACATGGCTGCCCGCGGCTGGCCGACTTGCCCTTATGTGAATCCGGTTAAGATCACACCCGATGATGGCATTGAAGATTTTTTAGAGGTCCCACGTTTTTCTACCGGTTACGCGGCGCTGCATCACACCATCGGTTTCATGCCCGAAACCCACATGCTCAAGCCGTATGCTGACCGCTATGCCTCCATGCGCCAGTTGCTTGAAGCGGTGTTGGCATTCACCGTACAGCACAGCGCCCAAATCCAAACCCTACGTGCAGCCGCCAAACAAGCCGCGCAAAGTAAAGCCGCATGGCCAATTCACTGGCAAGCCGATCATACTCGTCCATCAAGCTTTCGCTTCAAGGGCTACCAAGCCGTGTACAGCCCCAGCAAGCTCGGCAATTACATGCGCCTATCGTATGACCGCAGCCAGCCCTGGGAAAAAGAGATTCCGTATTACGACAACTTCATCGCCGACATCACCATCAAAGCACCCCAAGCCTACCTGATTCCACAAGCCTGGCGCGAAGTGATTCAGCGCCTAGCGTGGAATCAGGTCGAAATGCAGCGTTTGGATAAAGACCAAACCATCGAAGTGCAAAGCTATCACATCGAAACCGTCAACTCACGCCCAAGCGCCTACGAAGGCCACCTGTTTCATGACCAGATCAGCCTCAGCACGCATACAGAAGTCATTCAAGCCAAAGCTGACGATGTGCTAGTTTTTCTGAAGCAGCCCAATGCCCGCTATGCGGTAGAAACTTTAGAGCCAAAAGCCCACGACAGTTTCTTCCGCTGGGGCTTTTTTAATAGTATTCTGGAGAAAAAAGAACATTTTTCCGATTACGTGTTTGAAGATACCGCCGCCGAAATGCTGGAAGCGGAGCCTGATTTAAGAGAAAAATTCAATCAATGGAAGCTTGTTAATCCAGAATTGCTCAATAACCAGGAAGAAGTGTTAAGCTTCATCTACGCACATGGTCAACGTCATACAGAACCGGAGTGGCGCAGATACCCAGTGTATGCGGTGTTTAATACCGCTGGCTTGGCGTGATTAATAGACATATACTTGTTTAAATGTTGATGTACGGCAAATAAATTTAAACAAGCGAAAGGTGTTTATCTGAAATTGACTGCAGGAAAAGAGAATGGATAACATCACTTTTTATGCTTACTCCCAGCAGCCGCCGTACTGGATTGTTTGTGATGACGATGGCTATTGGTTGGTACCAGCCCGCCAAAATGGCTGGGTTGAACGCAGCCCGTTTATAGGGCGGGTGAATCATCTTCGTAAAATAGCTTATTTGGGCGAAGTTGATTTGGGGAAGTTTGCGAATTCTGCTCCATTAAATTGTGGTT
>OFSE01000625.1_pt1 | contig 9988 bp, 10 predicted proteins | sample 1543261 | NCBI WGS metagenome assembly OFSE01 (sample SAMN07774225, study PRJEB24372) | wastewater metagenome | isolation source: Exp Tend VB 50WW | collected 2016-02 | reverse complement strand
TGCCTGTTATTGCAGACCCAAAATCGTCATTTTTAGTTAACCGACAGTTTCCCAGGCATTCTGTTTTTGACTGGTCATGGCGCGCCAATAGGCCCGCCCCGTAAACCACAAAGTCATGGCAATTAAAACGCAAGCCAATTGCCCCAGCGCGAGCGCCAACACAGAATAATCCAAGGCTGGTGCGACCACGCCTGCGACAATCGCGCCCAATAAGGTAACAACTGTCGATTGGCATGAAGCGACGATGCCCCGAATGCTGGGAAACAAATCCAGCACCAATAAAGTCGCGCCAGGTGCCACCATCGACATGCCAAAGGTATACACAAACAAGGGTGCAACCGACCAAGGCAGTGCTGGCGGCCAGATCAGGTGATATGTCACGTTAAATAAAGAAGCGCCTAACAAGAATACAAAACCAATGCTGACTTGCTTCCATACAGTCAACTTACCAGCCAGCCGGTTGGCGGCAAACGCGCCGAAAAAAATTCCTGCGACTGTTGGTACAAACTGCCAGCCAAATTGATCGGCATTGAGTTTTAAATGTTGTGTGATGAAAGCAGGAGCCGCCGAGACATATAAGAATAATCCTGCAAAGTTAAATGCAATGGTGCCGGCCTTGAGATGAAATAAGGGTGACTTAAAAACGCCGCGATAGCTTCGCCAGAGAAATTCTGTACTAAGCACTTGACGCTTTTCAACTGGCAGAGATTCTGGAAGCCGCTTGTAACACGCCCATAACAGCAACAGCGTATAGCCAAACAACGATAAAAAAATACTGCGCCAGCTAAAGTAACTGACGATCTTGCCACCTAAAATCGGCGCAATCGCCGGGGCAATTGAGAAGATCATCGTCACCAACGATAACAAGCGCTCAGCAGGCGCACCCGAATACAGGTCACGAATAATCGCACGGCCAATCACCATGCCCGCACCTGCCGACACGCCCTGCAAAATGCGGAACACCCACAGATAATGAATCGTGTGCACCGATGCGCAACCAAAAGTGGCGACAGCAAAAACGATTAGCGACACCAACACCACATTGCGCCGGCCATACGAATCAGATAACGCACCATGCCACAAGGTCATGCCAGAAAAGGCCAACAGATATGCGGTCAGGGTTTGCTGCACCTCAATCGCGCTGGCATGCAAATCTGTTTGTATGACAGGAAACGCTGGTAAATACGCGTCGATGGAAAACGGCCCCAGCATCGCCAATGCAGCCAGCAAGGTGGCCAATCCGGTTGAATTTAATGGCGTTAATGGCGTTTGCGGCGCTCCATTGACTATGGGAGTGGAATTGGTTTTGATGGCAGGCATAGTCAAGGAAATTTCAACGAAATTGAATGTCTACTTTATTGACGTGAAAGTAGGAAACACGAAAAACCAAGTCAATGTAAAAATGAACGACATCATCAGGCAATCATGAGATCAATCCGGCTTAACTTGGTTCATTTTTTCAAAAAATATTTAATCTCAAAAAATACCAATATAACCAACATCACTCTACTTTTGGCTTGGCTTCCTCGCGCCGATTAAAGCCAGCCACCATATCAAAGCGGAACAAACGACATTCCAACGCGCCGTTAAAAAACGGCGTTTTACGCGATTCTTTCAGCCGCAGCATTTTTGGCAAACCTAAATCAGCGGTAAACAAAAACACGCGCCAACCGGCGAAGCGCTGCTTCAAGGTGCGGCTAAACGCGCTGAAAAATTCAAGCGCCAGATCGTCCTGTTCCAACGAGCCGTCACCGCGCACCCCGATTCGCTCGCCATACGGCGGGTTGGTTAACAAAATGCCTGGCTCTTCAGTCGGTGCTTTGATTTCTTGTGCTTCAATCTGTTTCAGCGGCACTTCAAACCGGATACCTGCCTTGTTCAGATTATTGCGCGTCATGACGATCATATCGCCGGAAATATCGCTGCCGAAAATGCTCGGCTGCGTCGGCATCGGTGCGGGCTTCACTTCATCCAGAATGGCTTGCCAGGCTTCTTCCTGAAACGCAGCGAATTTTTCAAAAGCGAATTCGCGGCTGAGCCCCGGCGGAATGCCCGCCAGCATTTGCGCCGCCTCAATCAGAATGGTGCCGGAACCACACATCGGGTCGAGCAAAGGCGTGCCGGGCTTCCAGCCCGCGGTACGTAATAAACCTGCCGCCAAATTTTCACGCAGAGGCGCATCACCCGTTTCCAAACGCCAGCCGCGCTTGAACAAGGGTTCACCCGACGTGTCCAGATACACGGTGTAATTGTGCGCATCTAAAAAACCGACAATGCGCATATCCGGTTGTTTGGTATTCACCGACGGGCGTTGTGAAAACTGATCGCGGAAGCGGTCGCAGATCGCGTCCTTGATTTTCAAGGTAGCAAAGTCGAGACTTTTTAGGGGACATTTCACACCGGTGACATCCACCCGTATTGTATGCTGGTAGCCAAACCAGTCTTCCCACGGCTGTGCCAGCGTCAGGTCATAGATATCGTTTTCATTCACATAGCCAGCGTGAGCCATCCGCAGCAAGACGCGCGAGGCGATCCGTGAATGCAGATTGATGCGATACGCGTCGCTCAACACACCTGAGCAATGCACACCGCCCGGCACTTGATTATGGACTTTCAGTGAACGATTAGTTTGCGAAATTTCTTCTAGCTCTTCCGCCAAAGCGGCTTCCAAGCCGCGCGGGCAAGGACAAAAATAGGAATAGCGTTGCATGGTGCACCCTTTATCCGTTAACAACAATAAGACTTACGCAAAGCAGACCTTGGCGTGGTTGCTTCGCCTTGCCAACGCAATTTTGCATAAGTCCTAAACAAATGCAGATCAGACCGTCTGACCTGCACACAACTTGCAGGTATTCGTACAAACCATGAATACCTGTTACCTGAAAAAGCGATCCTTAGATCTCCAACTACGATTTCTGAAAAGCACGTTCCAGAAAATCGAGGCGATCTTGCCCCCAATAACCTTCGCCCTGATACACATACCAAGGTGCGCCAAACACATTGGCTGAATTGGCTTCATTCGTGAAGCGATCAAGCTCCGCTTGCACGCTGGCGGTGTCGGCAGATTTCAATAACGCCTTGCCGTCCAGCTCACAATCGAATGCCACCCCAACCAAGGTATCAGCATCAGCAATATTTTTTTGCTCTGCCCACAGCCCGCGCAAAATCGCGCCAGCCAGTGTAAGCGAGGCCTCAGTACCATTGGACAATTGCGCGGCGATGACCATTTTCGAGGCCAGGTCGGGCGCGACCGGAAAAAACGTTGGCTGTATATGCATGGGCAAACCCAAATACTCGCTCCAGCGCTGTAGCTCAATTAGGCGATAGGCCTGGCGCTGCGGTGCACGTTTTAGCAGTGGCACACCACCTGAGACGCCGAACACCTTGCCCAGATCACAGGGCTTGGCTTCAATTTTGACGTTATATTTTTTTGCCAGATCAATCAGTCTTTGATGTCCCAGATACGACCACGGTGAATTCAACGAAAAAAAATACTCACAAACTTTGCTCATGCTTTACTCCAATTGAATTAGGACTTACGCAAAACAGACGTTGGCGTTGTTGCTTCGCCTTGCCGTACCACTTGTACTGTCTGCGGCTTCGCGCCTAGCCAACGCAATTTTGCGTAAGTCCTATGCGGTGTAAAATTTTCTTTTCTGTGAATGTGGCATTTTCCCATGATTTTTCAAACGTTTTCTGTTTTATTCGTTGGCTTCCTGTTGCTAACCTTGGTTTTGCAGTTTTGGCTGGCTTCGCGCCATATCCGCCACATCTTGCGCCATCGTGCTCAGGTGCCGGCTGAGTTTCGTAGCACAATTACACTCAATGCCCATCAGAAAGCTGCCGATTACAGCATCGCCAAAACCAAATTTGGCATGGGTTTACTGCTGATCAATACAGCGGTTTTGATTGGGTTTACCTTTTTGGGTGGCCTGCAATGGCTCGCCAATAGCTTATTCAAACTCAACGGAAACGGCATGGTGTATCAGATCAGTCTGATTGTCGCCTTTGTTGCCATCAGTGGCTTGATTGATTTGCCATTTGATTATTATCGCCAATTTGTATTAGAAGCGCGCTTTGGTTTTAATAAAATGACGCGCAAATTATTTGTGATGGATATGCTCAAAGGCGTGCTGATTGGTGCTGCGCTAGGCTTGCCATTACTCTGGGTGGTACTCACGTTAATGGAAAAATCCGGGGCGCTTTGGTGGTTATACGCTTGGCTGGTTTGGACTGCGTTCCAATTATTGATGATGATTATTTTCCCGACCTGGATCGCGCCCCTATTCAACAAGTTTTCACCGTTAACCGATGATAGCCTGCGCAGCCGAATCGAAGGATTAATGCAAAGAGTTGGCTTTGCTGCCAATGGCTTATTCGTCATGGATGGCTCGAAACGTAGCGCACATGGCAATGCGTATTTTTCCGGTTTTGGTGCGAACAAACGCATTGTATTTTTCGATACTTTGCTATCTCGTCTGGCACCACCTGAAATTGAAGCGGTGTTAGCGCACGAGCTAGGTCATTTCAAATTAAAACATATCGTTAAGCGCATGGCGGTGATGTTTTTATTGTCGTTGGGCTTTTTAGCTTTGCTGGGTTATTTAAAAGAGCAAGTCTGGTTTTATACCGGGCTGGGCGTTGATCCTTTGCTGTTTGGCTCGAATGATGGCATGGCTTTGATCTTGTTCATGCTGAGTTTGCCGGTGTTTACTTTTGTCTTGTCGCCATTAAGCTCGATTAGCTCACGCAAACATGAATTTGAAGCAGATGCCTTTGCGGCTCAGCATACAGATGCCCACGCATTGGTCAGTGCTTTAGTCAAGTTATATGAAGACAATGCCTCGACCTTAACGCCTGATCCTTTGCATTCAGCCTTTTACGATTCGCATCCACCTGCATCGCTGCGCATTGCCCGTTTGCAGGCTTGATGCGGGCATACCTGCAACTCATTAACTGATGTCCCATTATGATGAAAACCACTGATTTACCAGCGCAATTACTTTCTAAAAAATCGCAGCACACCACGGAAGGCTTGGATGCTGCCGCACTACCCGCTTATCTGGCCGCCGCACCGGGTTGGAAATTAGAAGGTGCGCGCATCGTCAAGACCTATGCCTTCAAGAACTATTACGAAACCATGGCGTTCATCAATGCCATTGCGTATGTGATTCATGCGGAAGATCATCATCCTGAACTACTGGTCACTTATAACCGTTGCGTGGTGAAATTTGATACCCATAGCGTGAACGATGGTCAGGGCGGCTTATCCGAAAACGATTTTATTTGCGCTGCCAAGATCGACGCGATTTTTCAGCAAAGTTTTTCTTAATGAGCAAAACCCCATTTGAACAAGGCACCGTGATTGCGGCGCATGGCCGCCATTATCTGGTGCAAGCGGCAGACATCAAGCTGCATTGCGTCACACGTGGTAAAAAAAGTGATGTGGCAGTGGGCGATGTGGTGGAATTTCAGCTCACTTCCAAAAATCAAGGTGTGATTGAAGCCATCACGCCGCGCCAGAGCTTGCTGTACCGCTCTGACCAATACAAATCAAAAATGTTGGCGGCCAATCTCACCCAGTTAATGATTGTGGTGGCTACCGAGCCAAGTTTTTCTGATGATCTCGTTTCACGCGCCTTAGTCGCCTCTGAATCATCCGGTATCAAAGCCCACATTATCTTGAACAAAATCGACGTGAGCGCCAGCCTGCCAAAAGCACGCGAACGAGTTGGCTTGTACGCAAAATTGGGTTATTCGGTACACGAAGTCTCGGTTAAAACGCAGGCAGAAGCAACACGCGCTGTTTTGCAGCAAATTTTGCAAGGGCAAAGCACGATTTTGATTGGACAATCTGGTATGGGAAAATCATCCTTGATTAATTTGATGATTCCCGATGCTGACATCGCCACCAGAGAAATTTCTGCCGCCTTGGATACGGGCAAACACACCACCACGTTTACCCGGTTGTTTCAAATGCCGAATACACCAGCAAGCAACGGCAAAGCAAGCTACGTCATTGATTCGCCCGGCTTTCAGGAGTTCGGATTACACCATCTAAGCGAAGGCATGCTCGAGCGCGCTTTTCCCGAATTTTTGCCTTATCTCGGGCACTGCAAATTTTATAATTGCCACCATCACGCCGAGCCAGGATGTGCTGTATTAACAGCATTAAAAGACGGTCACATCAACCCCATGCGCCACAATTTATTTAAACAATTGGTGCATGAAGCTGCGCAAACAGTGGGTTATTAAAAATCAAAAGCCTGTGTTATTGCGCATCTAACGGTGCAATTGCATCATTCGCATCCGAGCGCGCATCACGCTTGTTGATACGACGAAAATGCACAACAGCAAATAACAAAGCGCAAAACTGCAAAACAGCACACAGATAGAACGATGCGCCCAAACGCCAGTCGTGCGCAGGTAAGTGGCTCACACGTGACAAAATCGTGGTACCCACCAACGGTGCAAAAATAATCGCGACGCTATTGATCGCCGTTAACGAACCTTGCGTTAAGCCCTGCTCTTTTGGGCCAACCGCTTTCGACACAATCGACTGCAATGCGGGGCCGGTAGCGCCAGACAAGAAATTAGCAAAAATGACGCAATACATCATCCAGCCCTGATCAACTGCACCATACAAAGCATAACCAATACTTGCCGAGCATAAGCCCATCAACACCAAACGGGTCTCACCCAGCCATTTTAATAAACGACCTTGTAACCCACCTTGCACCACCGCGCTAACCAGACCAACAATAAACAAGGCAATACCATTGTCACGCGGCCCCCAACCGAAACGAAAATGGGTGTACAACACAAAAGTCGAATGCAAAATAAATTGGGCAAATACCGACAACGCAAACACCCCAATCAAACTACCGACGCCCTTTAATTTACCCAAGTGCAGCAGTGCCGAAAAAGGATTGGCGCGCGCCATCGAAAACGTGGCACGGCGTTCTTGCGGCAATGATTCAGGCAATACAAAATAACCATACAACCAATTTAATAACGACAATCCGGCGGCGACAAAAAATGGTAAGCGAATATTGATATCACCCAAGATACCGCCCATCATTGGGCCAAAAATAAACCCCATACCGAATGCCGCACCCAATAAGCCAAACGCTTTGCCGCGTTTTTCTGCTGGCGTAATATCTGCCATATACGCATTCGCCACCGCAAAACTAGCTGCCGTACTACCACTGACAATGCGCACCAAAAACAGCGCCAATAAAGAAGTCGCCAGCGCATGCACCATGAAACTAACGCCAAGACCAAATATCGATAGCAGCAATAAAGGGCGGCGACCAAAGCGATCACTCAACGCGCCTAACAATGGCGTGCAAAAAAATTGCACTACCCCGTAACTGGCGGCTAACAATCCATACCAATGCGCCTGCTCATCAGGGCTTGTCGTAAAATGCCCGATCAACACTGGCAATACTGGAATAATCAAACCAATGCCCAGCACATCCAAAAAAACCGTAAACAAAATAAATGCTTGCGATGCTTGCCGATCTTTTGCAAAAATTTTACCCAACATGCTCATTCCTAATTTTTTTCAAACCTACTACTGCCTACAAATAGCGATCTCAATAACTATCTGAATATCTATTGCAATATCTATTGCAATATCTATTGCAATATCTATTTCGATATCGCTCAAATACGACGCTCTGGCAAAGGAATATACTCAGTCTCACCCGGCACTGGGTCAAAGCGCTGATGCAGCCAATCTTCCTCCGCTTGCTTCACCCGTTCACGGCTACTCGATACAAAGTTCCACGACATGTGCCGATGCCCCAAAGGCTCGCCACCCACCAGCTCCAAATGCATCGCTTGCGGCGCAGTCACTGTCACCGTAGCACCCGCCGCCAACACCACCAACTTATTCGCAGCTACCGTCTCACCATCGATCTGAAACTCACCTTCTGGCGAATACAAGGCACGCTCAAGTGCCCAATCACCGATCGTCAATTGCGCACCAGCTTCCATCTTGAAATCGAGATACAAAGTGGGCGACAAAGTTTTTACCGGCGAAGTCAAACCCAAAGCACTACCGATCAATACTCGAATGGTCACGCCATCTAACTTTAAAGACGGAATCGCATCCGCCGCCGTATGCGCAAAACTTGGCTCAATTTCTTCATACTCAGTCGGCAAAGCCACCCACAACTGCAAACCATGACTAACCCGTGTTTGCCCACGCAAATCATCCGGTGTGCGCTCAGAATGCACAATCCCGCGCCCCGCCGTCATCCAGTTAATCGCACCTGGCTCAATCCTTTGCACCACACCAGTAGAATCACGATGCATCATCGCGCCTTCAAATAAATAAGTCACCGTCGCCAAACCAATATGCGGATGTGGTCGCACATCATGATTATCAGAAGGTTTTGCCACCACAGGGCCAAAATGATCAAAAAACAAAAATGGCCCAACCGCCTGACGCTGCGCCGAAGGCAAACAACGACGCACCAAAAAACCACCGCCCAGATCATGGCTGCGTGGTTCGATCAAAGTAAATGAGCTCATAACGATTATGGAAAAATTAGAAAATGATTAATTTGGGTGCAGTGACAAACGCGTAATCATCAAGTATAACCGCCTTCCCACGCATCAGCGCCACAACCACAGCCGAATCAGCAACAGCACCGAAAAAATAGCTGCCAGCACAAGGCACCAACCCACACGCCCACGTGCGCATCATAGATAGGACTTAATGCAATGCAATGACGCAAACTAGCGCACCTGCCCCACATCAAAATGCGGGTTAGAAATAATGCCCAGCCGATTACCAAACGGATCTTGCACCGCCGCCACCTTGATACCACCACCCACCTCCGTCACGGCTTCAAGTGATGTCGCCCCGCATTCAATCAGCCGCATAAAAGTCGATTCAATATCTGCCACACCCCACAAAGCCTGCGCACCAGCAACGCTAGGCACGGCATCAGGCAGCAAACCCAACTCAAATCCCCCCACCGAAAAACCGACATAAAACGGCTCATCAAAATACGGCGGCTGACCAAGCACAGCGGAATACCAACGCTTAGCAGCCTGCAAATCTGGTGCCGGATAAATCACAGTACGTAAGCCAAGCAACATAGTCTTCTCCATCAGTGAGATCGATAACACCCTGAAACTTACCACCAAAACGCGAACTTATTGACTTTTGCGATGAGCGACACACCACATACCCAAGTAATGCGGGCTTTGCCATCGCTGACAGCGACAAAAACATCATATCCCCACATCAAACCAGATAAGCCACTGCGCTAGAGAGCGCAATCGCCAAGTATGCGCCATTAAAATAGTCCAAAAATAGACTAAAGATCATCCAGATTTAGACTGCTTTTCTTATAAAAATACAGTTTGACGTGGTTTTTACGATATTTTATCCATTTTCATATACTGGTATATGTATTTTAAAAACCGCTCTACTGTATTGCGGAATATCGCAATTTTGACTGATACTCCCTATTTTTATGATTTTTAATAATCTACCGTTGGTAAATCCATTGATTCACCAACTCAGTCGAAAACAGCTTGTATCAAATCCGAACACGATATTTGCTCTAAATAACGATGACACATTTTAGATCTGCAAATTTTATTAATATTCTTCTGCGCTGCCTGTGCAGTGGCGAGTTAATGTCATTTTGTCGATGATGTCAGCCTCACCAGAAATATATTCTGGTGGGGCTTCGATCCACGCGCCCGTGAAGAGCGCGACGTATGTGGGCAAACCAGCTTTTCGTAAGCCTGACGGTTTCAATCCACGCGCCCGTGAAGAGCGCGACCTTGATGGCCGTCTGTGGGATGAGGTGCCAGCATGTTTCAATCCACGCGCCCGTGAAGAGCGCGACAGTGCCAGCCCGCGCCCGTCGATACCGGGCTAATGTTTCAATCCACGCGCCCGTGAAGAGCGCGACTTAAACCAAAGTTCAGTGCGCGGAAGGATATGCGGTTTCAATCCACG
>OFSE01000623.1_pt1 | contig 10006 bp, 13 predicted proteins | sample 1543261 | NCBI WGS metagenome assembly OFSE01 (sample SAMN07774225, study PRJEB24372) | wastewater metagenome | isolation source: Exp Tend VB 50WW | collected 2016-02 | reverse complement strand
CTTTTATTTTGAAATGGAAATGGAAGATGATAAATCTTTAAAAAGATGGATTCCTATGCCTAAATTACCAAAATAAATTCTTAAAAAAGACGGGTTGAAAAACCCGTCTTTTTCTTTAGTATCGTTATGCCACTTTACACTTATCGTAATCCTGAAACAGAAGAGCAGGTTGACATCTTTCAGGGCATGAATGATGTTCATGAATTTATTGACTCAACAGGTTTTAAATGGGATAGAGTATATTACTCTCCCAATGCTAGTATCGACACTAGAACCGATGAATTCAATTCTCAAAAATTTGTCGAAAGAACAGCTTCTAAAAAAGGTTCTGTAGGAGATATGTTAGACTACAGTGCTGAAATGAGTGCTCGTAGAGCCGCTCAAGCTGGAGGTATTGACCCAGTCAAAAAGAATTATCTAGAGGATTATTCTAAAAAAAGAAAAGGAGCTAAACATTTTGATGAAATGGGCAAAGGTTTTGAAAATAAAGCTGTAAAAGTAGATTATACTTCAAAATGAATATCCCAAGATTTACAGAAAAAGGTTTTTTAAAAGCCAAGATTCCTGAACGTTCATGGTCTTTAATTCAAGAAGCTTTAAAGAATCACAAACATGAAAGAGAGTCAGAATATTCTGATACTAAAAATGCAGGTTTAAAAGATTGGATCAAATCAGAGAATCATGAGTTTGCTACTGATTTTTTATCGTTAGATAGGTTTCCTGAAATTAAAAAGCTAGTACTTGAAGAAATGTACCAAGCTCTCTCAGATTGGTCTGGGGCGAAAATTGATCCAAATGGCATTGTATATGGTATACGTTTTTACAAGAATGGTGCTACATTAAAAATGCATACTGACAGAAAAGAGACTCATCACATTAGCGTGAATATGAGTGTTGATCTAGATGGTGAACCTTGGCTATTTGATATTGTTGATCATTATGGAGAAAAAAATCAAGTAATAATCGAATCTGGAGAATGCGTTTATTACGAATCAGCATTGTGTCTGCATGGTAGAGAAACTCCTTTTAACGGAAATTACTATGCAAATATGTATTGTCATTTTACTTTAGAATAATTTAAAATGAGTGAAAAGTTATTAACTATTGGTATGGCGACATACGATGATTTTGATGGAGTATATTTCTCTGTTCAATCATTAATAGAATATCATTTAAAAGATTTAAGGGATAAGGTTGAGATTTTAATTATAGATAACAATCCCAAAAGTAAACATGGAGAAGAGGTCCGTAAATTTGCTCAACTAACTAAATGTAGGTATATACCTTTTGAGAATAAAATAGGAACATCAATTAGAAATGAAATTTTTAGAAATTCCAAAGGTGAATATACTATATGTATGGATTGCCATGTTCTCTTCAAAGAAAACGCAATAAGAGATCTATTAAAATTTTTCGAAGAAAATCCTAATAGTAAAGATTTGATTCAAGGCCCATTATGGAATGACGACAATATAAATTTTTCGACGCACATGAGAGAAGTTTGGATGAATGATTTTTACGGCTATTGGCAATGCGATAAGGAAAGCTATCTAAAGGCGGAACCTTTTGAAATAAAAATGATGGGCTTAGGTCTTTTTGCTTGTAAAACTTCTGAATGGTTAGGCTTTAATGAAAAATTCAAAAGCTTCGGCGGAGAAGAAATGTACATACATGAAAAGTATCGAATAAATGGTAGAAAGTGTCTTTGCTTGCCTAGTTTCGGATGGCTACATAGATTTGCAAGACCCAATGGAATCTTTTATCCTAGATCAATACATGATAGAATTTATAACTATTTTATAGGATGGCTAGAATTATATAAAGACGAGAATCATCCGTTTATCCTTTCGATTATAGAAAACTTTAAAAAATCAGTGCCAGAAAACAAAATATTAGAACTTTTAAAACAAGCAAAAGAATCCTTATGAAAATATCCTGTATCATGAATACTTATAGAAGATTTACATGCGTAAATCGCTCAATTAGACTTTTTCTCAATCAAGACTGTGATGTTGAAAAAGAACTCATCATCTATAACACGGACACTCAATACCCAATGACTTTATCTGAAGATCTATTAGATAAAAACATTAGAGTAGTAAATAATAATACAAACCTACAAACAGGCGAAGATTATAAAAATATTGGAGACATTAGAAGAGATAGTTTAACTCACGCTGAAGGAACTCATTATATTTGTTGGGATGATGATGATATTTTCTTGCCTTGGCATATTAGGCAATGTGTTGATGGGTTTATAAAAAATCCAGAAATCTGGTCTTGGAAACCTTTGATCAGTATGTATTGGCGACCAAATGGACAGATTGAATTAGCTTACAATAATATGGAAGCTAGTATTTTGGTCGATTTAGAAAAATTAAAATCTGTTGGATTTTTGCCGCATCAAGGAGGTGGAGAACATCTTTATTGGATGGATATTTTTCAAAAACAAAACAAGTTTCACATGGAAAGAAATATCGCACCATCATATTGTTTTAATTGGTCAGACAAAGGGGAAGTCGCTGGACACAAACAAAGCGGTTCTATAGATAGGCCAGATAATTTTCAATACCATAAAGAAAACACAAAAGATTTCGCAAAAAGACCTTTGGATGGAATGTGCGATACCCAAGAAATCTATAAAAAGCATATTGAATTAATTAAAAATAATTTGGACATTCAGCAAGAAATTTACAAGATGCCTTTTACTATAACCACAGAAAATTACAAAAAATACTGTGAGCAGTATCAATAAAGATTTAAATTCAATTTTTGTACATGTGCCTAAAACTGCTGGTACTTCAATAGAATCTGCTTATTGGAATCGCGGATCTGGTCATCAAACTATTTTTGATTTTAAGAATACTCAAAATTTTCTTAGCTATTATAAATGGTGTTTTGTGAGAAATCCTTGGGAAAGGATACTCTCTGCTTATGAAGATTGTCCTGAAGTATGGAGTGTAGCTCCTTCTTTTGAAATTTTTATAAATTTGTTATATAAAAATAAAAGAAATTTTTATCCACAACATCTCTCTTGGTCTGAGAATATAAACATTGGTTTACCCAAGGATCTTTATAGAATTCATTTTATGCCAATGAATTTATTAATGAAAATTGATGGTCAAATGTATGTCAATTTTATAGGAAGATTTGAGAATTTATCAAATGATTGGCAAGTTGTTCAAGAAAAAATAGGGGTAGAAAAACAAGATTTAATAAAGACCAATGACCGAGCTAGTAAAAATGGCAGAAAAAATTCTTTATATAAAGATCAATATTCTCAAGAATTAATTGATCTCGTTGGAGAACTTTATCAAGAAGATATAAAGTTGTTTGCATACACTTTTAGTTAAAAACATATAGATTTATATTTGAAGAAAATTACTATCATTATATGAATTTAGCATTCTACAAACCTAATAGCAAAAGCACTGGTTGCGCCTTTTCCTTTCAGCTTTCCACAAAGGGTTCACCAACCCTATATATTAATGGCATTCAGCAGTATTCTTGGAATGACCAGACAAAGAATGGCTCATTTTCTGAGAATCGCAAAAATCCAGAAAAGACTATTGCTATCAAATTGAACGAAATCGAAATCGGCGGAATCATTCACGCTATTCGCACTTATGGCGATTGGAAAGCCTTTCACACATTTCAAGAAAACAAGACTCAAATCTCTTGGACTCGCTACACTAAAAAGGATGGCGGTCAAGCTTTCTCATTCAGCATTTCTCGCAATGGAAATCAAAAATTTGGCATGGGCGTAGAACTATCAGAAGCGGAAACTCTTCGAGTCTTTCTAGAAAGTTCGCTAGTTAAAATTTTAGAATCAAAAGTTCAAAATTCCGAACAGTAATCTTTATGAAATATCGAAAAAAACCAGTAGTTATTGAAGCCATTTCATTTGATGAATTGGTGGAACACGGAAGAAATGCAAATCCGCAAAGCGTATTTGGCTCAAATAAAATGCCGTGGAGTTTTGAATACAAGGGGCATTCTATTACCCACGAAAATGATGAATGTTATTTAATTCCAACTTTAGAAGGAATAATGAAAATGAGTAAACAAGATATGCTTATCGAGGGAGTTAAAGGAGAGATTTATCCATGTAAAATTGATATTTTTGAAGCTACTTACGATCCAGCATAATATGAGAAAAAAGCGCATCCTAATCCACACAAATTTCTCCCGACTCTTTACTGGTTTCGGGAAAAATAATAAAAATATTTTAAAACATCTTTACAATACTGGTAAATATGAATTGATTGAATTTGCCAACGGATTAGCGTGGGATGCTCCCGAATGCAAGAATCAACCTTGGGCTTGTTATGGCTCGATGGCTGATCAAAATAAAATGGCGCAAATCAAAGGAGATGGAGGAGCAGAACGCGCAGCATCTTATGGGGCTTTTGCGGTTGATAAAGCCGTTCAAGAACTAAAGCCAGATGTGTATCTTGGTATCGAAGACATTTGGGCCTTTAACGGCTTTTGGGACAAGCCTTGGTGGGATCATATTACCTCTATGATTTGGACCACTCTAGACTCACTTCCCTTGCTTCCTGACGCTGTTGACGCAGCGCCGAAGATTAATAACTATTATGTTTGGGCTTCTTTCGCAGAACATGCGTTTCAAGAATTAGGATACGATCATGTCAAAACTTTACATGGCACATTAGATACCAATCAATTCTATAAGCTGGAAGATTCGGCAAAGAAAAATTTGCGAAATAAATTTGGACTCTCCGACAATTTTATCGTTGGATTTGTGTTCAGAAATCAATTGCGCAAAAGTGTTCCGAATCTATTGGATGGATATTTAGAATTTAAAAGAAAAAATCCAGAAGCCAAAGCTAAACTATTGCTTCATACTCATTGGGCAGAAGGTTGGGATATTCCACGTTTGCTTAGAGAAAAAAATATCAATAGTGAAGATGTCCTCACAACATACTTTTGTAAAAACTGCAAACAGTATGAAATCAGACCATTCTCTGGTCAAGATTTAAAATGTAATCATTGTGGAGCCGAAAGATCTCTTAGCACTACTAATATAGTTAATGGTGTAAACGAAAAACAGTTAAATGAAATCTATAACCTGATGGATGTTTACTGTCACCCATTTACTAGCGGTGGTCAAGAAATCCCAGTTCAAGAAGCTAAACTAGCCGAACTAATTACATTAGTTACTAACTATTCTTGCGGAGAAGATTATTGTACTGAAGATAGTGGCGGATTAGATTTAAATTGGTCAGAGTATAGAGAACCAGGAACTCAGTTTATCAAGGCTTCTACGAATCCTTTGAGTATCAGTAAGCAATTGACCAAGGTTTTTAATATGAAGGCTGAGAAGCGGCAAGAATGGGGCAAGAAAGCTCGACAGTATGTTCTTGATAATTGCTCAGTAGAGATTATCTGCGAAAAATTGCAAAAAATCTTTGATGACGCTCCTTTTGTAGAGAATTGGGATTTGCCGCAAAAACAAAAGAATCCTAACTATCAAGTTCCAGCTATCGAAAAAGACGCTGATTGGATTGTTCATATTTATGAAAATATTTTGGGAGAAAAAATTGACCATAATCATCAAGGATGTTTACATTGGTGCGATAGGCTCAAGTCAGACTTGAACAGAGAGCAAGTTCTTAATCATTTTCGCGGCGTTGCATCAAAAGTGGAACAAAAGATTATTGATATTTCTGAAGTCTTAGATAAAGACGACGAAGGTAGAAGAATCGCAGTTGTAATACCTCAGTCTGCTGGTGATGTTTTAATGGTTAATTCTTTATTGAATAACTTGAAAGAATTATACCCTGATCATAATATTTATTTTGTTACTCAGCCTCAATTTTTTGAATTAATTGATGATCACCCAGCAGTACATAAAACAATTCCATACTCACCTGTTTTTGATAACTTATTCTTTTTGGAGGGTCAAGGATCTCACAAAGGCTATTTTGATTTAGCTTTCTTACCTTTTGTAACGACACAAAGGCATTTTACATACCAGCATAATGGTAAAGATAAAACTCAACTCCAATTCGCTTAAAATTTATGGGACATCTAGTTCAAGAATACGCTAAAAATTTAGGGGTAAAAATTGGCAAACCAATTTTTAATCCGCACTATATACCTATTGTAGACGAGAAGTATATTACTATTCATGTTGATAATAAAATTGATTCTAAATATTATGAGTTCTTTCCTGAAGTCATTGACTTAATGAAAGCGACATTAAATAATTACGGTTATAAAATTTATCAAATCGGCGGAGATCAAGACCCTCCCCTACCTAATGTAGATAAGCAGTATCTTGGCTTCAGCAGAAAGCAGAGCGCATTTATTATTAAAAACGCGAGCTTACATTTAGGGATCGACAGTTTTCCAATTCATTTAGCGAGCACTTATGATGTTCCTATTGTTGCCTTATATAGCCACATCTTTGCTCAAAATGCTTACCCATATTGGAGTAGTAATGAAAAGATTAGAATAATGCAATCTGATCTTAAAGGTAAAAAACCTTGCTTCTCTTATCAAGAAAGTCCAAAGTCAATTCATACAATTAATCCTGAAGAAATTGTAAAAAATGTTTTTGAACTTTTAAATGTTCCCTATACTTCATCTATCAAAACTCTTTTTATTGGAGAAGATTACAATAAATCTGCTGTAGAAGTTATTCCAAATTTCTTTGGAGAATCTAACGATTTAAAGAAATTAATTCTTAATATTAGGGCAGATTATCATTTTGACGAAAATGTTGTCGCTCAGTGGTGCGATAAATATCAATCAAATGTTTATTCAAACAAAGAGATTAATATTAATCTTCTCAAATCATTAAAGCATAATATTAAAGGTTTGGTATTTTTTATTGATTCTGAAGACGACTTCTCCGAAGAGTATCTTGATCAAGTAAAGAATACAGGTATTCCTCTGCAATGCATTAGCCGCAATGTTCAAGATATTGCAAAAATTAGATTAAAATATTTTGATACTCCAATCGCTCTAGAGAAGCAAGTTAGTGAAGAAACAATTGAGCGTATTAGAAAAGCTCCAAATCTTAAATTTTTAACTCGAAAAGATATTTTATCAGCAGGTAAACGTTACTCATCAAAAGCGCACGCTGATGAGGATAAAGTTTTCCTTGACAAAGTATCTGATGTGATTGATACTGGTGCGTTCTGGGAAGACTTGGAACACTATTACATTTATGAATCATGCTAATTACAAAAGAAACGAATTTGGACTCTTAGAGGGAGTCGAATACAAATTCAACGAAGACGGCTCCGTTAATTGGAGAGCTATGATCAAACCAGAGCATCTCTATCCAAATAGAGAATGGTTCGATAGCCGTAAACTCCCAATGCCAGAAAGCGTTGAGGGTCTTGCTGACAATCAACTGCTGATGAAGCTAGCTGGACTCAAAGAGTTAGCTCGCTTGAGAGGATTTACTTCTGTAAACTATAATCTCAAAACATTAGATCACAATTATGCAACAGCGGTATGCCAAATTAATTGGATTCCTAATTACGAAACAAGCGGTCAAGCTGTAACGTTCTCTAGCACAGCTAACGCGACTCTAGATAACTGTTCTGGTTTCGGAATTAAGTTTCTAGAGCCTATTGCTGAGAATAGATCTTTTGTTCGTGCTGTTCGAAATTTTCTCAATATTCATATTGTTGGAGATGACGAAATTGATAAGTCAAAAAATAAAGTTGCTTATGAAGAAAGCGGCGAAATTGTTCAGACTCTTACCCCACAAGAAGTTCTTCGCAGAACCGCGAAAGACTCTCTTAAATGTGCGGACTTTGGACAATTCAAAGAAGCATTGAGAGCCTTTTGGAAAGACGGCTCTTATAAAAATGAAGAAGCCGCCAATTGGAACGACTATTCTGATGTGCCAGTTAAGGAATGCAGAAAGCTTCTGACAATTGCATGTCAATTAAAAAAATAGTAAATCCAGAAGAATTCGCTAGTGTTTGGAATGATTTAGAAATCTATTTCAGAGAAGAGAATAAAACTTATGGGCATAGATACTTGCCTATATCTAAACAAAGCGTAATAGATAGCTGGGGCCACACTGCATTGTTAAATAATACAATGCATGTGTGGGCTAATTTAGAAAACGGCAAAGCAAAAGGGGTGGTAATGTTTCTTGAGTATATGCATACTACTTTTGGCGAAAAAGTATTCACAGAGTATTTTTGGATTTCTAATGATCCAAGAAAATCATTTTCTCTCTTAAAAACAGCTTTATCTTTTGCTAAAAAGAAAGGCATTAAATATGCCACCGTATCTTGTGTGGAGAATTATCCGACTTCTGAAAGACTAAAGAAGGTCTATCAAAAAATGGGATTCCATAAAGACACTGAAACTTTCATTAAAAAATTATGAGAAAAACTATCACTAAAAAACTTCGCGAAATCATTATGCCATCCGAAAGTCCCTTTAGCAAAAGGGTTTACAGAAGAGCTAAACGGGATTACAGTAAGCTTCCACACAATGCAAAATCAGACTTTATCGAACTCCTCAGAGCGACCTACAACGCAGAGTCAGTGGCAAAAGCACAACATAGGGAGCCTCTGGCTTAAAGAGGGAATCAAGGGTAAATATTTATCTGGCAAGATAACTGTCGAAGACTCTAATGGAGTTAAGATAACGCAGTCTGTTATTCTGTTTAGAAACAAATTTAAAGAGAAAGATAATCAGCCAGATTATGTGGTTTTTAAACCTTTCCTGAATTAAGGAGTAAATCCAAAACCACTTCCATCAAGCGATCTTAATTGAAGATTCTCCGAAGAGAAAAATATTCCAGTAGAAACTCCTGCTTTTTGACCCCATTTAACCGCCATTCCAGTAGCTTCATTACACTCAAAATTAAAAGCGTATTGAGCAGACAATATCCCAGCATAATCCATTTGGTATGAGTGGGAATCTAATTTGGCGTTGTTAATTTTTACAAATTTGCTGTTTTCATTAACTCCACTAAACATTAACTCAAGACTGTAATCTTGTTCACTACCCATAGAACCTGTTAAGTTGCCATCTCCAGCATGAAGATTTAAAGATGTAGCTGATAAACTTAAATTTCCTAAAATTGGATATTTAATTTTGCTATCATAAATAAAATTGCTTCCGAAACCATAAGAGTTTTCGCGCTCAATGCCAAAAGATAATTCTAACGAAGTAATCGCGGAATCCTCAGATGGAGAAATTTTAACAGATGGAACTTGTAAATTCTGATTAGTTATTTGGAAATATAAACTATCTCTTGTCGGTAAGATTGGAAAATTACCGCTTTGAGTATTTAGTCTTTGAAGATGTTCAATAAACAATGTATTATTTATTGGTAATTGAGCGGCTCCAACTTGATCACCAACGCTTAAATTAATAGCAGGAGTAGAAATCAAACTAGAAGAGATTGTGCTCATGGTCATATTGACCGCTTGCATCTGAGCAGAAACAGATGGTAAATCTGTTGCTCCTAAGCTTAAAGAATAGTTTGTCAAAGAACAATTCCCAAAAGCGATGGTCGTTAATCCATTTAAATTTCCTCTTGTTTCAATATGCTTTATCAAATCACTAGAGTATAAGTCGCTAATAATAAAATATAAATTACAAGAATGAGTATTTGAATTTAAAAAGCTAGATGCGTAATACTCATTTGCTCTAAAATAAATGCCCAAAAAATTCTCATTCTCAAAAGCTAAAGAAGAAGTATAGTTAAACGAAACATCAACAGTTGGAGAATACTGCAAAGCATTAACTGATAAGTTTTGGCTACTTAATTGTTTTTTCTGAATCCTGCTATTCTGCACGTTAAAAGATAAAGAATTAACAATAGCAAGCGGATATAATCCTTTTTTATAAGATGCGAATTCAGAAACTGGCATAAACGCTGGGCTTAAGTCAGTAGCTAAAATAATCGAATTACTTTTAATGATCATATTGTTCCGTTTATTATTCCAAATCTTGAGTTAAAATTATAGTGAAATTCACTATTTACAGAAAATATATT
>OFSE01000621.1_pt1 | contig 10015 bp, 4 predicted proteins | sample 1543261 | NCBI WGS metagenome assembly OFSE01 (sample SAMN07774225, study PRJEB24372) | wastewater metagenome | isolation source: Exp Tend VB 50WW | collected 2016-02 | reverse complement strand
TATCAGACAAGATCAATGTAACCTCTGATTTTGCCTCAGGCATGGGCGGCGGAGTGGTCGCAGGGCAATATTATGATTCTGCGCTAAATTTTGGAACGGCAAGCACGGTAGCCGGTGTTGCAGGAACAAACTTTGGTCGCGCAGTCACTTACTCAGAGCTTCCTTTACGCATTCAGGCAGCAAGCACGGAAACGTTGCATGCGCTAGAGTGAGACAAAACTCCTAAAAATTACTCTGTAGTATGCCACGAGAAATCTTACAGGGATGATATTTTTAGCCCTGATGCAAGAACGTATTTTTGACCAAATTTGCCACACAAAAAGCGAGACAATTCAGCGAACGGGTTTCAATTTCCTATTTACCAACATAAGCAATTCGTCATCCATTTGACTCTAGTTTCGCGCAATTCTATCGCGCGCATGTTTGAGTAATGGCGCTTAATCCCGCGCTGCGCCCTTGCTTGTTTTTTCGTTAAGGCATTCTTGAATCATATTGACTCACATAGCATTGTCATTTAGTCTTTGTTCACAATCGTGTTTTGTCCGAGCATACGATGTTGTCGCTGATTTTATGCTCGCCACGAAACTACAAAATGCCGAATAGCCCCAAGCAACTAAGGATTAGCCTTACACTGCCGGTATGGATTCAATAATCAAACATCTAGTGGAAATCACAGGTCATCGTGACCATGATCTCCTCAACATCTCTGTTATCTCCGCCCTGCGTGAACTCACGCAGTCTGAAGAGGCGCGCGTGCTGGATGTTGTCGCAATCGGTGATCAAATTTACTTGATGCCAAAAATTGCCATTGAAAAAGGCAAGGCGGCGGTTTCTCAAGATAGTTTTGCGGGCGGCGAGAGTGGTGAGCCAATCAACGATTATCCGCAGTTGGCGGCGGGAATTGCAGCGAAAGCCACGGTGATCGAAGCGGTTTCGCCGAATGGGAAGCGCACAATCTGGCTGCCGATTTGGATGAACGAAAAGATCAATACCTGCCTAGAGATTTCCAATCCAGCGGCATTTAATCAGAACACCAAAGATGTGATGGACGGGATTTTGATCGTTTATCGCAACTTTCAAAACTTGCTGGACTACAGTGAGCGAGACTCCTTAACTGGTTTGCTCAACCGAAAAACTTTCGACGACAATTTTTCAAAAATTTTACGTACGAGCGCCATACAGAGCAGCCAGAGCAATTTGGCAGAAGATGATCCAGAACGACGTAACTATGACGTAGAAAAACAGCATTGGTTAGCTGTTTTGGATATTGATCACTTCAAACGCGTTAACGATACGTTTGGGCATTTGTATGGCGATGAAGTATTGATCTTGATTGCAAATATCATGCGTTCTTCGTTCCGCCCCAGCGATAAGTTGTTCCGTTTTGGTGGTGAAGAGTTTGTGATTCTCTTGCGTTCAACGTCTGAAGAAGACGCGCAAATGATTTTTGATCGCTTCCGCCATAACGTTGAAGAGTACGCATTCCCGCAAGTGGGGCGCGTCACAGTCAGCATAGGTTTCGCGCACATTGATCCGTTTGAGCCTGCCGTGGGCATTATGGGGCGCGCTGATCAAGCGCTTTATTTTGCCAAAAGTAATGGCAGAAATCGCACCTGCCATTATGAGAAGTTGGTCAAAAATGGCGATTTGAAAGTCGAACACTCCAACGATGATGTGGAGTTCTTTTAAAAGCGATTTACGTTTTTTTGTTCGACTTAGACAGGGTCAGCAAAGCCACACTTCCCAAAATAATGACAATCGCGATGCCTTCGCGCATCGTCAAACTTTCCCCAGCAAACATCACGCCTAAGCCTACGGCAATGACAGGATTCACGTAGGCGTAACTGCCCGCTAAACCAGAGTTCACCTTAGAAAGTAGGTACATGTAGGCGGTGAATGCCAACAGCGAACCTGCTACCACCAAATAAGCCCAAGCGCTCAATGTCACCGCATTGACGGGTGCGAGTAAGTGTTCCCCACGCAGCAGCGAAACGGCGGTCAAAAATACGCCACCAACCAGCATTTCACTGGCAAAGCCCATGCCGCCTGGCGCCATTTTCAATTTCTTTTGCGAGAGCACAGAACCGATATCCCAAGAAAGAATCGCACAGAATAATGCGATGAGCCCTATCGGCTGTGCATGAAACTCGGCACCCGCAGCTAACAAAATGGCGCCGCAAAAGCCGATCACTATGCCTATCCATTCCCGCCGATTTGGCCAATCACCAAAAAAACCCGAGCAAAGCGATAAGATCATTGGTGAACAAGCAATAAAGACAGCCGTTAAACCGGAAGACACATATTGTTGCGCAACTGCTGTTAACCCCATGCCCCCGCCGAGTAAAAACAGGCCAACAATGCCGCCGTCACGCCATTCCTTCAAGCTGGGATTCGGCGCACCACGCCATTTTTGCCAGCAAAAAAGCAAACTTCCCGCCACCAAAAAACGTGTGCCCATCAACATGAATGGCGGAAACGTCGCTAAGGCGACATGAATCGCAAAATAAGTAGAGCCCCAAACGATGTAGACCGTCAAAAGCGCAAGCAGTACGGGACGAGGAAGTTTGGTCATTTTTATCAACTTTGAGTTGGATTGTGTAGCACGGGCTAGGGCAAAATGGGCAAGTATGCCAATTTCTCGTTAGACATGCCGAGATTATCCAAATTGCGGCCCGCAAGAGTAAACTACCCAGCAACGAAAGCCAATAAGAATAGGCGATCCATCACATCACCAATAGGACATGCGCAAGATTGCGTTGGCAAGGCGATGCATCAACGGCAACGTCTGTTTTGCGTAAGTCCTGACCAAAAAGGAGAACTTGCTTTGTCTATGGATAGGTTGCATCTCATGACGGTATTTGTTGCTGTCGCTGAAGAAGAAGGTTTTGCTGCTGCCGCACGACGTCTTGGTATGTCGCCGCCCGCAGTTACACGCGCTGTTGCCGCCTTAGAGGAGCGCTTAAAGGTAAAACTCCTGAACCGCAGCACGCGCTATGTGCGCGTGACCGAGCCAGGCCAGCGTTATCTCGACGATGCGCGCAGAATTATTGCCGAGGTGGAGGCGGCCGACGAGGCAACGGCAGGCATCAATGCGGAACCGAGTGGACATCTCACGGTAACCGCGCCCGCCTTGTTTGGCAAAATGTTTGTCATGCCTGCGATTGTTGATTATTTAGCGCGTTACCCCGGTATGGACATTTCAGCGCTCTTCCTAGATCGGGTGGTGAATCTCTTGGAGGAGGGTGTCGACGTTGGTGTGCGTATCGGCGAATTACCTGATTCAAGTATGAAGGCAATTCGTGTGGGTAAGATTCGCCGGGTACTTTGTGCGTCGCCAGATTATCTAAGTAAAAACGGCGAGCCAAACAAGCCGCATGACTTGCAGGCGCATAGCATTATCTCTGCCACAGCCGTGGTTTCCTCCGTGGATTGGCGTTTTGATGACCGAGATACAAAAGAGAAGGATGTTGTGCGCGTTAGGCCGCGTCTTACAGTCAGCAGTAACGATGCAGCCATCGACGCGAGTTTGCGTGGATTTGGTATCAGCCGTTTAATGTGTTACCAAGTCGAAGGCCTGTTTCAATCTGGGCATTTAAAACGCTTGTTAAGAGATTATGAGCAAGAAGCGTTTCCTGTACATGTGCTGCACCGAGAAAATCGTTACGCTTCTGTGAAAGTACGTACATTTTTAGATTTAGTCGTGGCCCACCTGCGTGAGAACTTGCCGCAATATTGAGTTTTAGGCATAGCGAGCGAATCGTGTCGTGCCCGTAGTCTTACGATGCGGCTTAGTCGCTACTACCTCATCTTCGCGCAGTGCCTATCGATTTCTCCTGCCAATTGCCTTAAAATGGCGGGATGCTTTTTAGCAAATGCCCACTGCAAAAACGGTGGGTAATTTGAGCAAACTTCTGTTTTACCGAATAGTGGTGCAGCTCGTCGCAATCTGAATCATAAATTTAGACCCACAATGGAGCACACCATGTCTTTAGACACTGCAACGCCAGTCCAGCCTGCGCCCGCCTCAACCACTGCGGCGCCAGCTATGAACTCATCCACGGCGCCCACGCTTGCCGACGTTCGGCTTGACGATAAATACACGTCCAATAGCGGCACAATTTTTCTCTCCGGTATTCAAGCCCTAGTACGTTTGCCCATGATACAAAGGCAACGTGACACAGCGGCGGGATTAAACACGGCAGGATTCGTCTCGGGCTACCGTGGTTCACCTTTAGGTGGTTTGGACGAAACGCTGTGGAAAACAAAAAAGCTGCTTGATCAACATCATGTGCAGTTCGTGCCGGGCGTCAATGAAGATTTAGCCGCGACCGCCGTGTGGGGCACGCAGACAGTCGATCTTATTGGGCCTGCCAAGTACGATGGTGTGTTCGCGATGTGGTACGGCAAAGGTCCAGGCGTTGACCGGAGTGCCGACGTCTTCAAGCACATGAACCATGCGGGCACGTCCAAACATGGTGGCGTATTGCTCGTGGCGGGCGATGATCATGGCGCATATTCTTCGACTTTGCCGCATCAGTCAGATCATATTTTTTCCGCTTGCATGATTCCCATGCTGTACCCGTGCAACGTACAGGAATATTTGGATTTGGGTTTGCATGCGTGGGCGATGTCACGCTTTTCTGGTTGTGCGGTCGGCTTTAAAGCGCTGGCAGATACCGTTGAATCTACCTCGTCTGTTAATGCCGATCCATTTCGTTTGCAGATCAAATTGCCAGAAGATTTTGTGATGCCAGAAGGCGGCTTAAACACGCGTTTGTCTTTGGACACACTGGGTGTACAAGCGCGTAAGCAAGAAGCCTTGATGCAGGATTACAAAATCTACGCGGCGCTCGCTTATGCGCGCGCGAATCAGCTGAACCATACAACAATAGATAGCCCGCACGCGCGGCTCGGCATCGTTGCGTCAGGTAAGTCGTACTTGGATGTGTTGGAAGCCCTAGAAGAGTTGGGCATAGATGAGCAATTTGCGGCGGACATCGGCATCCGCTTGTATAAGGTGGCGATGCCTTGGCCGCTAGAGCCAGATGGTGTGCGCGAATTTGCGCAAGGCTTAGATGAGATTCTTGTCGTTGAAGAAAAGCGTCAAATGGTCGAGTACCAACTCAAAGAGCAGCTTTATAACTGGCGCGACGATGTACGGCCGCGAGTGATCGGCAAATTTGATGAAAAAGGCGAATGGGTACATCCGCGCGGTGAATGGCTGCTCACTTCGAAGGCCGATTTTTCTGTTTCGCAAATTGCGCGTGTGATTGCGTCGCGCATTGCCCGTTTTCACACGAGTGATCTGATCAAAGCACGCTTGGCCTTTTTAGAGGCCAAAGACGTGGTGTTAAACAAGCAGGTGAACACACCGCCGCGCCCCGCTTACTACTGCTCAGGTTGTCCGCACAATACCTCCACCAAAGTGCCAGAAGGTAGCTTGGCCTTAGCGGGGATTGGTTGTCACGTGATGGCAACGGCGATTTACCCTGAATTCAATAAACTCACCACCCACATGGGCGGCGAAGGCGCACCGTGGATAGGGCAAGCGGCGTTTTCCACTTTGCCCCATGTGTTCCAAAATTTGGGTGACGGTACTTATTTTCATTCAGGCTATTTGGCGATACGCGCTGCGATTGCGGCGAAGGTGAATATCACTTACAAAATTTTATACAACGATGCTGTGGCGATGACGGGTGGGCAACCGGTAGACGGCACCATCAGCGTCGCCATGATGGCGCAGCAAATGGCTGCCGAAGGTGTAACGCGCATCTCCCTCGTGACGGAAGATTTGTCGCGCTACCTCGATCGTTCCAATTTGCCGGCATTCTTAACGCTACACGATCGCAAAGATATGGATGCAGTGCAGCGTGAACTGCGCGAACTGCCCGGCACCACCGTATTGATCTATGACCAAACCTGCGCCGCGGAAAAACGTCGCCGCCGTAAAAAGAAAGAATTTCCCGATCCGAACAAACGCTTGTTCATCAACCCAGCGGTCTGCGAAGGTTGTGGTGACTGCGGCGTGCAGTCGAACTGCACATCCATCATGCCGCTGGAAACTGAATTTGGCCGCAAGCGCACGATAGATCAATCATCGTGCAACAAAGACTATTCCTGCGTAAAAGGTTTTTGCCCCAGCTTTGTAACGATTGAAGGTGGCCGTTTGCGGCAATCAAAAACCGGCACAGCGAAGACGGATGATTTTGGTGATTTGCCTGCGCCACATATACCAAGTTGCGCCAGTTCCTACAATATTCTGCTCAACGGTATCGGCGGCACAGGCGTGATTACCGTCGGCGCATTGTTGGGCATGGCGGCGCATCTTGAAGGCAAAGGCGCGTCGGTACTCGATATGACGGGCATGTCGCAAAAAAATGGCTCGGTGACTTCGCATATACGTATCGTGCAAGACGCCAACAAATTACGCGCGCAGCGCATCGCGACGGGCGAAGCGGACTTGATTCTTGGCTGCGATATGTTGACGGCTGGCGCTCACGATGCAATCTCCAAAATGCGCGCGGGACGCACGCGCGCCGTGGTGAATACGCATGAACAACCCACGGGCCCGTTTGCCAAAAATGCGGATTGGCAGTTTCCTGCCGCCTCCGTCGAGCAATTGATTAGCGAATCGGTGGATGGAAATGTCGACTTCATCAATGCCACCAAGCTCGCCACCGCGCTCATGGGCGACTCGATAGCAACGAATTTATTCATGCTTGGCTTTGCATTTCAAAAGGGCGCAATACCTTTATCTGAAGCGGCGCTACTGCGTGCTGTGGAGTTAAATGGTGTGGCGATTGAATCGAATAAAAAAGCCTTCCTATGGGGGCGGCGCGCAGCGGTCGACTTGTCGCGCGTTGAAAAAATTGCCTTACCAAGCCAGCCAGTTGTGTTGCAAATGCCGCAAAGTTTGGACAGTGTCATTGCGCGTCGTGTCGGTGTGTTAACCGAATACCAAAACACGGCTTACGCGCAGCAATACAGCGCCTTGGTTCAGCAAGTCAGAGATGCCGAAACAAAATTGAAGGCGGGTCAACGCTTAAGCATGGCGGTCGCGAAATATGCATTCAAGTTGATGGCCTACAAAGATGAATACGAAGTCGCACGGCTGTACACGAGTAAGGACTTTAGTAACAAACTCGCCGCGCAGTTTGAAGGCGACTTCAGCGTAAAGTTCAATCTTGCGCCACCCTTGTTTTCGAAGAAGGATGGACAAGGCCATTTAATTAAAGCGGAATTCGGTTCTTGGGTCTGGCAAGCTTTTCGCGTGCTAGCAAAATTTAAAGGCTTGCGCGGTACGTCATTCGATGTGTTTGGCCGCACCGAAGAACGAAAAATGGAACGGGCATTAATTACCGAATACCGCGACACGATTCAACGCTTACTTGCAACGCTTAATCAAGACAACTTAGAGCAAGCGATTGCCATCGCGAGTCTGCCCGAAAAGATTCGCGGATTTGGGCATGTCAAAGAAAAAGCCGTGCATGAGTACCGCGCTGAGCGTATTAAGTTACTGCAAGTTGGCGCTCTTTCCATGACGCCGCAAAGCGCGAAAGCGGCTTAAGTACATGTCGCGCGTTGCCTGCACGTAGGATGTAGTAAGGATTCATAAAATAAGGGAGTATGCTTAAGAATAGTGCCATTAGCGCTTTATTTATAAGCGTATCATTTATATACAGGCAGATGTATATAGTAAATTCGATAACAACACTGGTTTCATTGCAACATAAACAGCACATTGCAACATAAAGAGCACGAAAGAACACACCATGACTGACTTATCCATCGCCCAAAAACTGACCGAATACAAACCAAAAAATAAAGTGCGCTTTGTCACAGCCGCATCTTTGTTTGATGGCCACGATGCGTCTATCAATATCATGCGACGCATTTTGATGGCGAACGGTGCCGAAGTTATTCACTTGGGGCACAACCGCTCAGTGGACGAAATCGTCACGGCTGCTTTGCAAGAAGACGTGCAGGGCATTGCGATTTCTAGCTACCAAGGAGGTCATGTCGAATATTTCAAATACATGATCGACCTTCTCAAACAACGTGGCGGTGCGCATATCAAAGTATTTGGCGGCGGCGGCGGGGTCATCGTACCTGATGAAATCGCTGACCTGCATGCGTATGGCGTGAGTCGCATTTTTAGCCCCGAAGACGGTCAACGTATGGGCTTGGTTGGCATGATATTGGCGATGATACAAGCCTGCGATGTGGACTTGTCACCGTATGCGCCAAGCAGCTTGCAAGTCTTGCAGCAAGGTGCGGTTGACGAAAAACATCGCCCGCTCGCCCAACTGATTACGGCATTAGAAAACGATGCCGTCACACCGCAGTTACGCAGCGCCATTACAGAAGCCGCAAAACAAGTACCCACGCCTTCGTTCGGTATTACCGGCACTGGCGGCGCGGGTAAGTCGTCGTTGACAGATGAACTCATACGCCGCATTCGTCTTGACCAAGATGATGAACTGAACATCGCCTTGATCTCCATCGACCCTTCGCGGCGTAAATCTGGCGGTGCGTTGTTGGGCGACAGAATCCGCATGAACGCCATCAACCCGTGGAAAGGCAAGCTGAAAGTATTCATGCGCTCTTTAGCAACGCGTGAAGCAGGGTCAGAAGTATCGCCAGCACTTCCTGATGTCATCGCCGCCTGTAAAGTCGCCGGTTTTGATTTGGTGATTGTAGAGACCAGCGGCATCGGGCAAGGCGATGCGGCGATCGTGCCTTTGGTGGATGTCAGCATGTATGTGATGACACCTGAATTCGGTGCGGCTTCCCAGCTCGAAAAAATCGACATGTTGGACTTTGCCGATTTTATTGCGATCAATAAATTTGATCGTAAAGGTGCGCAAGATGCCCTGCGTGATGTGGCCAAACAATACCAACGCAATCATGAACGGTGGGCGCATAAGCCTGAAGAAATGCCCGTCTACGGCACGCAAGCTTCGCGTTTTAATGACGATGGCGTCACCGCCTTATATCAAGGCATTTTGCCCAAGCTCGCGGCGCACGGCCTTACAATCAAGCCGAGCAAATTAGCGCCTATCACCGCCAAGTTTTCTAGCGGTAAAAATGTGATTGTGCCCCCTGCGCGCAGCCGTTATCTGGCAGAAATCGCTGACACCGTGCGGCATTTTCATCGCAGCACGGGCAAGCAAGTGGCACTCGCGCGCGAACGGCAGCAACTGCAAGAAAGTCAGCGCATGTTTGCCAACGCAAACAAGACGGTCACAGCCGTTGATTTTGATGAGTTGATTACCGAGCGTGACAACCAACTCAGTGCCGAGGCCAAAAAATTAATCGCCATGTGGCCTGATATGCAGAAAGCCTACGCGGGGGATGAATACGTCGTCAAAATTCGCGACAAGGAAATCCGTACGCAACTCGTGCAGCAAACTTTGTCTGGTACAAAAATCCGCAAGGTCGCGTTGCCGCGCTTTGTTGATCATGGCGAAATCTTGCGCTGGTTGATGCTAGAAAATGTTCCCGGTTCGTTTCCGTTTACGGCAGGTGTGTTTGCATTTAAACGTGAAGGTGAAGACCCGACCCGTATGTTTGCGGGTGAAGGCGACCCTTTCCGTACAAATAAACGCTTTAAATTGGTGTCGCAAGGCATGCCCGCCAAACGTCTTTCTACGGCATTTGATTCCGTTACGTTATACGGCGCAGACCCTGCGATACGTCCCGATATTTATGGCAAGGTCGGTAATTCCGGCGTCTCCGTCGCTACTTTAGAAGACATGAAAGTGCTTTACGACGGCTTTGACCTGTGCGACCCCGCCACCAGTGTTTCAATGACTATCAACGGACCTGCACCGACAATTTTGGCGTTCTTTATGAACACGGCAATTGATCAGCAAATGGACAAATTCCGCGCCGACAATCAGCGCGAACCCACCGCCGACGAAGCCGCCAAAATAAAGGCATGGGTCTTAATGAATGTGCGTGGCACAGTGCAAGCCGATATTTTGAAAGAAGATCAAGGCCAAAATACCTGCAT
>OFSE01000619.1_pt1 | contig 10033 bp, 12 predicted proteins | sample 1543261 | NCBI WGS metagenome assembly OFSE01 (sample SAMN07774225, study PRJEB24372) | wastewater metagenome | isolation source: Exp Tend VB 50WW | collected 2016-02 | reverse complement strand
CAACCGGGGGCGGCGTAAACTGCGCCATTCTTCCGATGCGCGGCATCTGGTAGCCGCCGATTGCCATTGGAGATGCAGCCGACGACGGAGCGCCGTTCGGTCCAGCCGGCCACTGCGCGTTGTCAAACGAGCTCGGCTGAGCGCCAGAAAAGCCCGGCGACGGCTGATATTGGCTGTTCTGCGCCTGCGTTGACCGGATCAAGTCCAGTAAGCCGCCGCTTTGGCCGCTATAGGCATTCTGGTCAAAAAGCGCGTCAAGCAAGCCCATGGATTACAACCCGCCCGGAAAGAAGGATTTGAAGAGATTGCTGGTTCCGTTGGCCGCTTGACCGAACTGCGTCCAGCCGGAATCCTGTTTCGTACCCGTCGAAGTGCCCGACGACTGCGAACCGAGGCCGGCAATGGGAACGCCAATGCTCGCGAGAAGGCTTAGTTGCTGAAGCGGGATGCCTTTTCGTGCAGCTTCGGCCGCCAAGATCGCATTCGGCCCCGCATTAGCCGCTTCGTTCGCCGCGCCAGCCGCCGTGACGCCCTGCCCCATGTTGGAAAGTTTCTGCTGGTTCATCCCCGAGAGAATGCCCGCATTCGTGTTGCCTGCATTGTAGAGATTACCAGCCGCGCCCTGCTGGTTCTGGACGTTCTGATTGTATTGCGCAGCGATCGTCGGGGCTACACCCTGCATGATGCCACGGCCCAGAGTCTGGGAGTTCGCGCCAGAGAAGTCCCGCCCTGCCGCCGCGAACTGTCCGTTGGTCGAATTCGTGATGTCGGCAATCGTGGTGCTCAGCGCGTCCTTGAAGCCGGGAGTTTCGAGCGGGTTATAGTTCGTGTTCGATGCGAGGGGGTTGGTCTGATCGACATAACGCTGATAGTTGGCATTGACGTTGCCGGCCTGATCGGTCGCGCCGCCGCCGCCCAAAAGCGTCTTGGCAAAGTCCGCGATCTGAGGGGCAAACTGGCTTGCCGTCCCCGCGTTCTTGACCATCGAGTCAATAGCCCCGGTTTCATTTGCGTTCAACGCGGTATTGCCGAGGCCCTGATTAACCTGACTGAGGATGCCGGTAAGCGCAGGCTGTGCAGCCGCCCAAGGCGCGGTCGTGCTGTTCTGCGTCTGGGTCTGCTTGGATTCGCCTCCCATTATATTCTAGCCTCCATGACGGAGCGATTTCGCCATCTGCTGCGTCGGTTGTTCGCTTGCGTTTTGCGGGTTGCCCAACGGCAATTGTCTGGCGAATAGCCAGCGTCGTTATCTTCTCGGTCAAGGGTAAGGTGAGGCGCTGGGCGCGGCCCCATGTCCTCAAAAAAGCAATCAAATCCTGGTTTGCCGTCCTCGCCGTTTAGCCAACGGCTGCAAACCGTAATGCCCCTTCCGCCGTATTCTGCGTACCCCTGCGCGTTGGGGTTCATGCAGCGATAGATCATGTTCCCGTAAGCCCGCGACTCCGCATAATTAGCCTTCCGAATTTTGGAATGCCCGCCGTACTTAGAGAATGTTTCTCCTGCCGTATCCACACTCAAGCAGCCGCAGCTTTTGGTTCCGCCGGACGAAAGCGAATACTTGTTTACAATCTTCTGCGAGCCGCAATCGCATACGCAATTGTAAGATCGCGTATCCGCCTCAGAAACAACAAGCCACCGGCCAAATCTCTGACCTTCAAAGTGAAGCCTTACCTTCGCGGTCACAAATTTTTCTCCATAATTACGTATTCCGTTCTGTAGTCTTTCAACGTCCGCTCCCAGCCCTTGCGTCCGTAGAGACGGACCCGGCCGGCGCCTTCTGCTCTTGCGTAGTTTTCAATTTGGTACAGAAGCGGAAGCCATCGGTCCCGCCTTGAGCCGCCGCACGCGGTAATGATTAGAACCGGCTTGCCGCGCGTCTTTACGAGATGGGTTGTCGTTGCCATTTCGATATGATCCGAGATCGCCAGCCACAAAAGCTGATCGCCGCTCAGAACGTCGTATTCTAGGTCTGCGAACTCGCTTAAATCCGTCTGCTCGATTGCGGCGCGGATAAGTTCTCCCGCCTGCGGCCAAATCTTGTGCACGTCGTCCGGCGGGACGCAGACGAGATCAACCGACAATGGCGTACAGGAACGTCCTGCCCGTGGTTGCCGAGTTTGCATGAGTGATCGTGAACGTGTTCAAGCCTACCGATGAAACGTACATCGTCCCGTTACCGACTTCCGCTGCAGCATTGGCCGTCGTCGGCGTCAAGATCGGAGTTGAGCCTGTCGAGCAAAGCCCCGGTAGCGTCGTCACAACGGTTGTCGCGGCCCCCGTCGTGAGGGTAACTGTCCCGATAGCATTTGATCGGCCTGCCGCGAGTTGCTGTAGAGACAGAATGATCTTTTTAGGGTCGGTTTCGGCAATGCCGGGAACGTATGCGGTCATAGCGCCCCGTTCGTGGTGATGTCAGGCACGACGCCGGCAATGAAAGTCCAAGTCGTCGCCGCTGGAATGCGGGTCTTGTAGCGGATATATCGAGCATCGCGCATCATGTCGCAGCGGCCAGTCCGCGAACTCATGAGAACTTCGGAGCCCGCCGTTGGCGTCAACGCTTGAGTATCCCGATAGGTGACAGAGCCATAAACCGTCGCGGAATCCGTGATCGGCCGGAAGCCCCGCAACGTCACCCGCTGTTCGTCCGTGCCCTGCTCTGCGCTTTCAATCGTCGCTTCCATGTTCGTCCCGGAGAAGAACCCGAGGACATGCGTAGAGCTGAATTGCGCGATCTGCGGCTGGACGGCGGTTGCGTAGGAGTCGAGCGAGAGCGTCAGCGCATCCAATGAACTCGAAATGCTATCCAGGTTCTCCAGCGTCAGGCCTGTTTGCGAAATGCCGAGAAGGTATTCGCCCGTCACTGAAAGCGTGAAGAACCGATCAAGCGCGGGGTCGTATCCGAGTATCTTGTCATAGTTCGCCGGGTTGGCGCCGTTCGCAGAGCGATAGGCCCAATAAATTCTTGTCGATCGCGGGTCCGCCGCGCCTTGGAACAATTCAAGATGGCCCTTGTCGAGGTCCGCCAGAAACGTCCGGTCTACCTTCTCACGCCCGATCTGCTCGGGAACTCCACCCGGCACGATCTTGTGGAAGCCCTGCCCGGCATAGAAGTAGATGACCTCACCCGCGCGGATAACCGAGTAAGGCGCATACAGGCCCTTGTCCTGCGTGATGCGGTCGATCTGAAAGATGATCGGCGAACCCGGCACATACGACATGCGCCGGATGGCCTGATCCTGGAAGATGATCCCGGCTTCACCACCCGCCACGCCGCGAACAATGCCGCCGTCCGGGAAGTCCTGATAGTCGCTCGAATTTGTCCCGCTCGTCCAAGTCGTCGTTGCGTTAAGGCCGGACCATTGAATGCGGTACGGATTGGAGAGCAGCCCAGAGAGCACAACAAAGCGACCGACGATAGCGATATAGGCCGCTTGCGGGGGAGAGCCGCCAAGGTCTGCGAACTCGCTGGAGGACGACAGGTCGAAAACCTGCGGAGGCGCATTGGCCTGCACTGCAATTACTAGGTTCCCGAACTGTGCAAACTGCCACTGTGCGGTAGCGGATAGCGCGCTATAGGTCGAAGAGCCTTTCGAGACGTCGCCCCAGGTAAAATCGCTGTTGTTGAGCTTGTAGAGCTTGGTCGACGTTCCAGCGAAGGTGACGACCGTACCGTCCGACTTGAGAGCATAGAAAGCACCGCGACAAGCCGCCGCCATGGCGCCAGAGAACGCCGAGAACGACGGAAACGGGCCGTATCCGTCCCCCCTCGGGATGACGTTCAGCACGTTCCGGCTTGCGGTGCCGAGATAGTCAGAAACGTCGGGCTTGTATTCGCCCACGGCCAAAAGTGCCATTATTGCCGACTAAACATACTGCCCGCCCGATGCAGACGAGCCGGCAGAGTTGCCCGGCAAATAGGTAGCTCCGCCGCCGCCCGTATCAATCACAGCGTTTTTATTCACGAGGTAATACGGCCCCGTCGCAGAACCGGAGAACGTGTCCGACACGGCAGCAACAATGGCGGCGCGCGTAGCATAGATAAACCCAGCGCTGAATGCGGGCGTCCCGGTTAGCGTGATGGTTCGGCTGGAGATGGTCGCGGTTGACCCGTAATCTGCCTGAATATGCGCATACGGTCCCGTTGTGATCTCATAATTGGCTGTTGCCGTAATGTTGGATTGACCATCAAGATAGATATGAGCAAACCCGGCCGGAGTGGCACCGAAAACCATATTGCCATATTGAAGATTAGAGCTGGTCGCGTAGAACGAAAAGCCGCTCGTCGTCGTCGAAACCTGGAAGCCTTTTACAACGTAAAGCGCGGTTCTGTTCGTAAACCGGAACGCGGAATTTGACGCCACGGAAACCGCGCAATTCGACGGAGTAGTGGTGTCTCCAAGGATACTAATCGGCCCGGTGCCGATATATGGCTTCGTCGTGATCGCCCCGGTATAGGTTCCGGCTGCGACTTGGATTATAATCTCGTAGATAGAAAGATCGAGCGCCACGGCAATATCGATCGCTTTCTGAATTGTCAGAAAAGCACCGCCAGAAGTATTTGCAAGCCCGGTATTGCTGTCGCTTCCGTCCGCGCGAACGTAGTAGGTTCTATTCGCCGCAAGTATTTCGCGGGTCACCGTCGAGAGCTTTATTTTCTTTCCGGTATCAGCGCTTGCATCGTAAGAACCGAAATAGTCAGCCGACCAATCCGGCGTTGTATCTTCCGTCAGAGCTTGGATCAGTTCGCCAATAGCTTCAGCTTCGGTTGTTTGACCTGTGCCGCCCTGCGCTACTGTTGCGGTCCCGGAGATATTAGTAAACGCGGGCTGCGCTTTTGACACAACACCGGCCGCGCTGATGGCTGTCAGGAAATTATTCGACGCCCCAGCGTCCGCGACAACCGTCGTTCCGATTGTCCCGGCAGAGTTCTTATCGTGGAACCTCAGATCAGTGCTGTCATTCCATATCGTGACACTCCCCGCCGACGGAGATGACGGCGCGGCTGCATTGGTGAGTGTCGTGGATGTTCCGCCCGTAAGCGATCCGGCACTCCATATAGGCCATTGGCCTGACCCCCGAGGCGTGACAGAAAGATTGCTGCCGACGAGCGTGATGGTATAGGCGTTTGCCACCCCCGTTCCACCATTTGCCGCCGGAAGAATTGCCGAACCCTCTCCCGCCAATGTACCGGACGACCATGCCGCAAAGCCGGATGATTGCGGCATAGCCACCATCGACGAACCGATGAGCTGCAACGTCCGGTCGCCAACGCCAATCAAATCGAGTGCATTTGTAGCGTAGAAGCCAGAACCCCATGTTACGGTTCCAGCGGAATCGCCCGGCAATTCTGTCGTGATGTTCTCCATGTCAACAATGGAGCTATTAGCCAGATTGTAGCGAACGCCCGTTGCAGAGCCGACGAACACCGAATCCCAGCCGGGGTTAAAGCTGGAATTATTGATCGCGCAGACAAACCCGGAAGGAAATGCTGGCGTCCCGGTAATGGTATAAGTCGCGCCGACGCTAAGAAATACACTAGAATTGGTCAATATCAGAAACCCATAAGTAGCTCCGCCGCTGATCGTCAGGCCGTATGTGCTCTGTCCTCTAAATGAGGAATGCACGGAGCAGTTGACCAGCGAGTCAACGGCCGGTCCTAGTTCCACATCATTGTCGTAAAGGAAAACATTGGAATGCGTTTGAACAAGGATATTCGAACCAGAGGCAACCGTAACCTTCAGGCTGCCAATCTGAATCCGCGCGTAATCCTTCGCGATGATGGTTGAGTTGATTGTCGTGTTAGCAGCACCGCTGCCAAGCAGAACTACCGGACCGGCCCCGCCGCCGCCGCCGCCTGTAGTAGGCCCGGTAAATGCCGCACCAGCGAATGTCCCAGCCCCAACATTGACAAATACCTTGAAGGCCCCAAGGTCTAAACTATCATGGAGAACGCTTGCTGCCTTCTGAATAGTAAGGAAGGCGCCAGCAGCCGTATCCGTCAACCCGGTATTTGAGTCGCTGCCATCCGATCTTACATAGTAGTGTCGATCGGCAGATGTCAGAATGTCTCGAACATCGTCAAGGCCCGTGACTACATGGCCATCGTTCCAGTCGGCAAGATCGACTTCAACAGCATCGTTGGTCGTGCCGCTCGTGACCTTGGCATGGGTGACAGTAACAGTAGCCATCAGGCAGCCGTCCACACTTCGGGTTGCTCGGTTTTTTCAGTCCAGACGCCGGCCGGAGACCCCGTGTCAAAATCAGGCGTGTTGGAAAATCCGACCGGATCGAACCCGCGCGTTTGCTGCACGATGGCCGTCCACGTTTCCGCCTGTTGCGTCTTGGGCGTCCAGGTCGTCACGGCGTATTGCCCGGTAGCGTGATTTCAGAAGGTCCGGCGTCAAAGCTCTGGCGATGCCCGAGGCTGTTAAGATCGCTGAGTGCGGCGGAATAACCAGAGCCCCATGTCTGGAGCCGCCCGTCTTCCTTGATGTAGGGCGCGGACTCCATGAGGACGCCGTACAGATAGAGGTCAGGCGCCAGCGTAAGCAGCCAATTGGTCGTGTTGGTCGACGTCAGCGCCGGGATATTGGCGCGGTAGACCATCTCGATTGTGTAGTTATCGTTCGGGGTCGGAAGCAGCTCGATTTCAGATCCAATGATGGTGTAATAGACCGGCTGGCCTGTCACGTTGTCGCGGTCGTATCGCATCGAGTCGATTTGCGTACCGCTCAGGAATTGCAGCGACGGCTTGCCGGCAACAGAGGACAACCGGATGCGCCGCATGGTCTGGAAGTCGGACGGCAGCGATATAAATTCCGGCTCAGTGGTCGCCGTGCTTATCGTCGTTGTCGATCGCGTTTCCATCTGCGGGACGAATAGCGTCCGGTTCACCTTGGCTTCAAACAGCGTGATAAAGTCGGGGATGCGCGCAATCAACGTCGCGTCCTGGTCGCGCGCCAGCCATTCGGTGACCGCCGTTACCAGCGTTGCGTATGTATTGATTGCCACCTAGACCTTGCCCCGAAAAGTTCGATATGGCCGGTTCTGCTCGTTATTGAGCCACCACTTGACGAAATCCTTGTCGCCTTCCTTCAGGCGTGGGGCTAAATCCCGATAAAAGACATTGAGCGGGATACTCGCCATCTTCGTTCCAATCGGTTCATCGCTGAATTTCTGCCCTTGGGACATATCCAGGCTTTCCCGGTTGAACTTCAGCAAAGCCTCTTCGGCCATGTTCTCAGTCTTGCGAAAGCCAAGACCCTTTGCCTTGTCGATCCAATGGACGTAATGCCGGCGCATCCCGTCGCTGGAAACACCGTCGAACTCCCAAGCACTATCGGGAATCCGCGAGGGGCCAGGCAACGATGGCATCGGCGCGTTCGGCGATCTTCTTGGCGACAAGGTTCTTGGCCTCGTCTACCGGCAATTTGATCGTGGTCCCGGCCCAAATCTTGGCATTGGTCTTCCGCCCATCCGCGTTGATGTTCTCGCCGAAGCCGACGCCGGGGGACTGATGCGGCCTCATTTCGCCGTCAATGAAGACTTCAGGCTCAACAATTCGCTCCGTTCCGGCCGCGTCCTTGCGCTTGACCGCATCCTTGAGGTAACCGACGATTTCGTACTCGCTAATCGGAACATAATTCTTGAGCAGCACGACTGGGAACAGTTTGGAAGGCTGCGACGCCGCAGCGGTTTCAACGGAAGCCATAACTGGGATTTCCTTGGGGTTGCGGTCGTAAACGCCTTTGGGCATTTGAACTCCGAAAAAGAAAAGGACGGGCCGAAGCCCGCCCCTTAGTTGGTAGGTTACTGATCGGCGAACGACGGGATGGTGGCGCTTCCGACGTGGCCCGAAAGCGTCCACAGCGTGCCGTTACGGCTTTCCACCTTAATGCGGGTGCCGACATCCGGCGTGACCACAGTAAGTTTTGAGTTGGAATTGCCGTCCGGCGCGATCGGGGCAACCACGTCAGTGTCGTTGTCGATGAACTGGAGCCCGCCGTCGTAGTAGTTCGTATTCGAGCCCGTGGTGATAATCCAGTTCACGGCATCGGCAGCGACGCCGTAGTAGGAGAACTCGAACCACAGCCCGGCCTTGGGGGTCGGGAGCGTGATCGTAATGTCCGAAGTGAGGTTCGGGACATAGTGCGTGAGCCCGGAATTGTCTGCCAAAACCGTGTAGGTGGTGGCATCCGGGATCGTGACGGGAACGTGAGTAACAGGCATGTGCGTTCTCCTTAAGTGCTGGCAGTCAGACCGAACAGGTCCGCCGCGACGCCGTGCGCCGCTTCGTTGTTGACGAGGAGCGTATACTCGACATTGAGAACGCGCTTTTCGGCGTCGCCGGTTTTGGCCGGCTTGTTGATCTGAATGTCATCGAACACGCCGAGCGACACCATGCGCGGATCGACCAGGAAGGCGTTGCGGGCAACCGTGGCGCCAGCGCGGGCCATCTGACGGTTCGGGACAACCGATACCGGTCCGAAGTTGGACAGATACATATCCGCCGCAGCCACGATGGTGGTCTGGCCCTTGCTCGGTGCCTCGTAACGCTGAAGCGCCACGTTGGAATCCGACATGAAGGTGGAAAACACCGTTTTGGCGTAGGGCGAGAGCATCAAGGTCTTGGGAGACCCACCAGCGTTGTAGGACGACAGAATCACCGCATCCAGGATAGCCTTGGTAAAGGCGCGCTGGGTGCCATTGGTCGCCGCGTTCACGACGCTGGTCGAGGTGTTGAAGCCGCCCGACGAGCCGCCAGCATCCATGCTGTCATTCGAAGCGAGCCAGGCACGCATGCCGCCGAGTTTGCGGTTGGTAGCGCCGTTGCCCGTGCCGGCCGTCGACGCCTGGTTCGACAGGGTGATAGCTTCCATGTCGATCCGCAGTTCAACGCCCTTTTTCGCGACTTCTCGGGCCAGTTCGGACTTGCGGCCGGCCTTCGAGGTGCGATCCTGGGTGCGCGAGATGATGATCGACTTTTCGCTGATCTGCGTATAGTTGCCGACGCGAGAGGTCGGGCTGATCGCATCATACGTCCAGTCGTTGCCTTCCGGCTGGTTGTTGGTGAGATCAACGGCGCCAAGCGTATCGGTCTGCCACTCGGGATGAGTGGACGAAACCGGCTTGCGGCCGATCAGGGAGAGAAAGGGAGTCTCTTCCGGGGTGATCTGGTAGATTTTGTCAGCCAGCTCTTCGCGGTTTCCTACCGCGTCGTAGGTCTCATACGTGTTCTGGTTCTTCTGTAGTAGGCTCTTTATCCTACTTTCTTAGGGATTTCCCCTAAGCAGAGACTATATCTTATCCCGCGATTAAACGGGACCGATGCGCTCGTGGGACTTTTTGCTTGCTTGAGGCCACCGAAACTTAAATCCAGTTCCGTGCGCCGCTTCATGACAGTCGTGGCAAAGGGTAACGCCATTGTCGATTTCATATCTAAGCTCTGGGTAATCCACCCAACGCTTAATGTGGTGGGCGTGGAGCCGGTCAGCGGAACTGCACGTAGTGCACTTCCATCCATCCCGATCCTTAACCGCCTTAACCCACATCTTCGACCTATATCGGTTTCGCTCCGGGTCCTTTAGGGCTATTCCGCCCCTCCAGTTCGGGTTGCCTGCGCCGATAAATTTTTCGCGTTTTGCTTCCCGCATTTTAATGCGGACTTCCTCGGGGTCATTGCGCTTGTGGCCCATTTCAGAACCGACCGACCGCCGCTCAATGTTATGACGAGCGAGCCATTGGCCCACCGTCCTATTTGAGCACCCGAGTTCCTTTGCTATTTGCGGAGTGCTTGACCGACCCACGATATATCGTCGATAGAGCCAATCCTTATCTTTAAGATTGGAAATCGTCTCCATACCTTGGCCTCGTCGCGGCACTCCTGCATCACGAAGCCGCCGAATTATGGTGCTTGGAGACACTCCCACTAGCGCGTAAATCTGACGCAATGTCAGCTTTTCTTGCGTGTAGAGGCGAACCAATTCACTTGTTTCGACGGTCAAGTTTAGCCTACTTATCCTAGTCGTTGAAC
>OFSE01000618.1_pt1 | contig 10036 bp, 7 predicted proteins | sample 1543261 | NCBI WGS metagenome assembly OFSE01 (sample SAMN07774225, study PRJEB24372) | wastewater metagenome | isolation source: Exp Tend VB 50WW | collected 2016-02 | reverse complement strand
TTCCTTATCCAACCATTCAGGTTCAACATGAACATACTCCTCGTTAAGGTGCATAACGCCATGTTCGCACGTGTATCCAAGAAAGCCCTCAGTACACTGATAAAGCTGATGCACCATGACACAAAACGCCTTCTCAATGCGCGCCTTGTCGTCAACTTCCAAGACTTCTGCGACTGAAATAACCCGTTGGGGTTTTATGCGGAGGCGGCCAACCAATGCTGCGTTAGCAATGGCGCTCAATACGTGTGCTGGCGCAACAAGAAAATCAGGATCATAGGTTTCTAAATTCGCGAGATGTGCCTCAACGCCAATAAATAAGTCAAAAAAACGAAAATCGATTCGCTTACTCTGAAGCGCCATGTATAAGTCACTATCCGCCCTCAGAAAAAAGGCAATCTTTATCGGCTTTGATCCTCTTAAAAGCTGCGGCAGAAAAAAGCAAGGCAGAGCACGTGCAATGACGATACCCGCCCATTTTGCATTTTCCTTTTCAGTTGTGAGAAAGACACCGCGCGAGCCAGATGTTCCACTAGAAAGTCCTACGGTTATCCCATCGAGCTTCAGTGCAAAATCGCGATTTGCTTCATTTTTAAGCGCGACGTTTGTCGCAGCATCAAGCGAAATACCTTCAACGTTCATTGCGGTGAAGTTCTTTAACATCACACTTTTATCAACAATCGGCAACTGATCCAAGGGATGGCCTATAAAATCCCTGTAGAACGAAGAATTCTTCAATTGTGTACGCAAAAAAATATTAATCCGTTTCGCCTGCCACGATTCAAATTCTAATCGGCTGGTGAACTTTGGAAGCCAAGTTGTTTGCATGAAGCTGCCAATCAGCCGAAGTTGGTTAATCGGAGTCATTTGCTCATTTCCTCCCATGTTCGTTCACAGTGCGAAGGTATTAGCAACGGGGCCTCTGCCATGGAAGCCAATGTTCTCAACTGCGTGAAGGTTTTTTGATAGCACTTTCTATTATCAAAGATACTGCTCGCTAGCCAGGTAGGCGGTTGATTCAGAGTAAGCGCATCCTTTGACCAACACGCGTCAGCCACCATAAACACTAAGCGCTCCTGCGCATTTCGAAAAACGATACCCATCTGGCCGCGGGTATGGCCAGGAAGCGATACCGCCAAAACGCTGCTATCGCCGAAGAGGTCGAACCCGATGTTGAATGGCCTTAATTCATCCGGCAGTGCTAACGTCTTAGACGCCTCAGCGTAGGTGAGTCGCGTTTCGAAATTCTCCGGAAGAAGATCGCTCAGGAATCCCTTGCGAAGCCCCCCAAAACGAGACATATTTCGAACGGAATCGTAATCAACTTTCGTTGCGATGAACCGCGCATTCGGAAAGTCTTTTAAGCCTGCAATATGGTCGCCATGAAAGTGCGAAATCAAAACATAACGAACGTCTTTCGGACGAATGCCAATTCGCCCAAGCTGATTAATCAATATCTCCTCGTGTTGCAACTCAATCGGTGTAGTCCAACGATAAAGCCGTTCCGGGAAAGACTTCGTCGCGTCGAGAAAATGGTGACTATATCCCGTATCAAACAAAATAATTCCGTGTTTTGGATGCTCGAGTAGTCCACAAAGCGCTGGAAACTGAGCGTTTGACCACCGACCACCACGTTTTACGACGCATTCGGGGTGTGAACAATATCCGACTCTCAACAAGCGAAAATTAATCGGGCATTGGCTCATGCGATTTTCTCATTACATAACCACCACTGCGCCGTGCGAGCTATGCCATCGTCCAAAGAAACGCTTGGGGAATATCCTAGAACCGTTCTCGCCCGAGTTAGATCCAATGTTTGAGAAAAGGCGATTGTACCAAGTGAATAGCGCGTGAATGGTGGCTCCCAAGCATTTGTAAACCGCGCGGCGAACTCGAGTGCAGTGGCGACCTTATCTAGCAATTCGTAAGGTCGATGCTTCGGGTTTAGACTAAGTCCAAAACGCGTCGCAATTTGAGCAAAAATTTGACTAACCTCGGTCGGCTCACCATTAGAAATATTAAAAACTTGTGGGACGCCATACGATTCATGTTTAAGAGCAAGTGCAATAGCGTCAACGACGTTCGACACATACGTCATGTCCACCAATGCAGTTCCTCCGCGAAGTAATGGCACCCGTCCATATTTCATCAGCCGCAGCAAACGTGGAAGCAGAACATTATCCCAAGGGCCGAAAATCGCGCGTGGCCGCAAGATAACTCGATGCGGAATCGGTTCCGCTAGCACTAGTTGCTCTGCTGCCGCTTTGCTTCGCGCATAGTCGTTTACGCCGAATGGAAGTGGCGCATCCTCGTTAATTCCAATGCGGTCACGGTACTCAAAATATACACTCGGGGAAGAAATATATACGAATCGCTCTACGTCATTCATTTGACAAGCATTCAATGCTTCTCCGGTTGCTTGTACATTCGCCCGCCAAAACGCTTCTTTTGTGCCCCATGGTGATGCAAGCGCGGCACAGTGAATGATTGCACTAGCATGCTGCGAGCACTTCTTTAAAATGGCTAAAGCTCCTTCTTTTCCATGGTCGACTCGCATGTATTCAACAGGGCGAACTGCCTTTTCTGAAATGAACTTAGCTTCCGCATCTCGCCGACCTGTAAATACAACGTCGTAACCATCTGAAGCTAATCGCCATACAAGATGGCGACCTAAAAATCCTGTTCCACCTGTCACGATAATTTTCATATCAATATACCAAAACCATTCCACCCATGGTCAACCCTGCGCCTGTGCCAATTAGGAGCAATGATTCACCGCGATGTAACTGTTTACCAGACAAACAGGTATGCAAAGCTGTTGGAAGAGACGCGCCAACTTGGTTCCCAAAATCTTTGAAGATGTCGACAACTTTCTCTGGGGGGACTTGTAATCGCCTAATCATATGGTCAAGCGCAAGCTGACTCGCTTGGTGCGGCACGATTTTGCTAATCTGATCGAGCGTCAGGTCGGCGGACAACAAGAGTTCAGATACGAACCGTTGCATTTCCTCCGATATTAGCTTGAACATGGCCTTGCCATTCATTTGGAGCGTTGAAAGCGGGTCGATCGGGATTTGCATACGGCGAGGATGAAAACGCGAGCCGCCCGCTGGTATCTGACAAAATTCGACGCCCGCTGAAAGAGTCTCCATTTTAGAGCTAAGAATGCTTGACGACTCATATTCAAATGAGCGTCGAATAACGATTGCCGCAGCCCCATCGCCGAAAATGGCGCCTTCCTTTAGGTTTGTCCAATCCATCCCGAATGTCGCAATATCAGATGAGACAAACATGACATTGTGGTATCGGCCACACTCGACTAAGTAGCTCACAATGTCGAGTCCAGCTAGAAAGGATAAGCAGCTAGCACCGACATCAAAAGTGGCAGTTCGGCGCTTACACAAATTCAGTTCAGCATGGATCAGTGCTGCATTGTAGGGCAGAGCTTGATCCATTGTTGCGGAAGTGCCAACAAGACAATCAATATCGCTCCAGTCGAGTCCAGCATCGGCCAACGCAGCACAACACGCCCTTGCAGCTAATTCAGCCGCGGTTTCTTCTGTTGAAAGATAACGTCGGCGGATTCCCGTTTGTTGGTAAGAAGTTCCAGGCGCCAAACCCAGCTTTGCATCGAGATCTTTGCAAGTCGTTTCTTGCGAAGGTAAAGCAATGCCACTACCAATAACTCTAATTCTACGAATGCTCAAAATATGCTTTCTGCTCTGTAAATTTCAAATCCTTGTGAAGCGCGGTTTCATCTTATGGCAAAGCATCATTCAATGTGAATTTAAAAAAAGAGTCGCTTGTGTTGAACACTAACGGATCAAGATTTGATACTTCCCTTACACTGTTAGCTGCATCTCATATCGTTTACGATTCATGTAAATTCGCAATCGGAACAAACAGCCATCCTAAAACTTGGAGACACTCTATAGCGTTATTCTTGGCACAATTTTATTTCCTCTACGATTAGGCAATGGTTTGAGATAGAGCGTTTTAGTTCGCATAATTAGGTGGCACAAACTTATTGAATTTCAATTCGCAAGTATAAAAACCACCTCAAGAGAAAAATAATTTTATGCGCGATAGCCTAAAAAAAGATTCATAGTTATTTATCGCTAAAAATAAAAATGCCCTGATAAATCAAGGCATTAAGATGAAAACTTTACAGTTTGTATCAAAGGTACACTCTAAAACGGAATATCGTCATCCATGTCAGAAAAATTCGGCGCTGGGCGTGCTGCAGGTGTTGGGCGGTTTTGCTGCGCCGGGGCGTTGTTTTGGCGTGCTGGTGGGGCGTTGTTGTAGCCTTCGTCGTCCATAGCTGCGCCGCTGCTGCCGCCCATGCCTTGGCGACTACGTAGCATTTGCATGGTATCGGCTTTGATGTCCGTGGCATACTTTTCAACGCCGTCTTTGTCGGTGTACTTACGCGTGCGCAGGCTGCCTTCGACATACACTTGTGAGCCTTTTTTCAGATATTGCCCGGCGATTTCTGCCAATTTGCCGAAGAACGTAATGCGGTGCCATTCAGTTTGTTCTTTTTTCTCGCCGGTGGTTTTGTCTTTCCAGCTTTCTGTTGTTGCGACGGTGATGCTCGTCATGGCGTCGCCGCTTGGCATGTAGCGCGTTTCAGGATCACGCCCGAGGTTGCCGATGATCTGGACTTTATTGAGTGATGCCATGGGTTTCTCCTAATTTAATTGAATTTTTTGCAGTCAGTGAATTTTTTCGACCGAGTTAGCGGACCAAAGCCGCTTAATTTCGCTTTAACTTCAAGTCTCGACATGATCCTACGCACTTCAAAGCCGTAACGTTAAATTATAAAGCAAACGCCTCCCAGACCTGTGCCTTTGATCAGTCCCAGGCAATTCGTCTACTAACAAGCAGCATCCATAGTCTTGACATGAAAACCCGTTATAGTAGCAGGCTGAACCGCTTTTTCTGGCTTTATCGATTTATTGGCTTCCAAGCAATTTCATGGTCAACTTGTTGGCGTTGTACTTGTCAATTCAACCATTTGCAATTGCACCTTATTCGACTGCCGCTTCACCATTGCACCCAAATTGATGACCCAAATGCTCAACAAAACCGCCAAACCCGCTAAGACTGAAAAATTAGCGAAAGCTGCTAAGCCAACTAAATTGGCGAAAAATACCGTGCCTAGCGAGATTGATTTTGATCAGCACGATCATGCGCTACCCAAAAAAGATCTGATTCGCATCCGTGGCGCGCGTACGCACAATCTCAAAAACATTAACCTCGATTTACCGCGCAATAAATTGGTCGTCATTACCGGCTTATCAGGCTCTGGCAAATCGTCGCTGGCGTTTGATACCTTGTACGCGGAAGGGCAGCGGCGCTATGTGGAATCGCTCTCTGCCTATGCGCGGCAGTTTTTGCAGCTCATGGAAAAACCCGATGTGGATTTGATCGAAGGCTTATCGCCTGCGATCTCGATTGAGCAAAAAGCCACCTCGCACAACCCGCGTTCTACCGTTGGCACCGTCACAGAAATTCATGACTATCTGCGCTTACTGTATGCCCGCGTTGGTACGCCCTATTGCCCTGATCACCCTGAAAACCCACTCGCGGCGCAGTCGGTATCACAAATGGTGGATACGGTGTTGGCCTTACCTGAAGACACCAAGCTGATGATTTTGGCGCCTGTGGTCGCCAATCGCAAAGGCGAGCACGTGGATTTGTTCGAGCATATGCAAGCGCAAGGTTTTGTGCGTTTTCGGGTGCAAAGCGGCACGCATCCGGCCAAGATTGTGGAAGTCGATGATTTACCGAAACTTAAGAAGACAGAGAAGCATACGATCGACGTGGTGATTGACCGCGTGAAGGTCAAACCAGAGATCAAGCAACGCTTGGCCGAATCGTTTGAAACATCGCTGCGCATTGCCAATGGCCGCGCGCTGATAGTCGATATGGACAGCGGGCACGAACAGTTATTTTCAAATAAATTTGCCTGCCCGATTTGCGGCTACAGCTTGCAAGAATTAGAGCCGCGCCTGTTCTCATTTAACAACCCCATGGGCGCCTGCCCTGAATGTGATGGCTTAGGGCATATCGAGTTTTTTGACCCGAAACGCATCGTCGCGTTTCCGAATCTCTCGCTCGCCAGTGGCGCTGTGAAGGGTTGGGATAGACGTAATCAGTTTTACTTCCAAATGTTGTCAAACCTCGCCGCATTCTACGAGTTTGATATTGATACGCCCTACGATCAATTGCCCGAATCCGCGCAACAAATTATTTTGTACGGCTCAGGCAAACAGCAAATTCCGTTCACGTATATCAATGAAAAAGGTCGCACGGTTATCAAGGAGCATACGTTCGAAGGTGTCGTCACGAATCTGCAACGGCGTTACCGCGAAACCGATTCCATGGCTGTTAAAGAAGAACTGGCCAAGTTCATTAACGAAAAAGAGTGCCCTTCCTGCCATGGCGCACGTCTGCGTGTCGAAGCGCGGTTTGTGAAGGTGGGTGTGGGATCGCAAGAACGGGCGATTTATGAAATTAGCGCGCTGCCCTTGCGCCAAACTTTAGCGTTTTTTGAAGAACTCAAACTGACAGGTTCAAAACGCGATATTGCCGACCGCATCATCAAAGAAATCGGTTCGCGTTTGCGTTTCCTGAATAACGTGGGCTTAGACTATTTATCGCTAGACCGCAGCGCGGACACCTTGTCTGGCGGCGAAGCGCAACGGATACGTTTGGCCTCGCAAATTGGTTCCGGCTTAACGGGTGTGATGTACGTGTTGGATGAACCGTCCATCGGCTTGCACCAACGCGATAACGATCGCTTGATCGACACCCTGAAACATCTACGCGATATCGGCAACAGTGTGTTGGTGGTTGAGCATGATGAAGACGCGATCCGCTGCGCCGACTTTGTGGTCGATATGGGCATAGGCGCGGGCGTGCATGGCGGTGAGATCATTGCGCAGGGCAGCTTGGCCGATATCATGAAAAGCGAACGCTCGCTGACCGCGCAATACTTATCTGGCGCGCTCTGCATTGCGGTGCCAAAAAAGCGCAGCGTGTTTAATCCTGAAAAACAATTCGTGATTAATGGCGCGAGCGGCAACAATCTCAAAAACGAGAGCCTGCGTTTGCCAGTCGGTTTGCTGACTTGTATTACGGGTGTGTCTGGCTCAGGTAAGTCAACGCTGATTAACGATACGCTTTACCCAGCCGCGTCGCGCCATTTGTATGGCTCGCAAACGGAACCCGCGCCGTTTGAAAGCATCAGCGGCCTAGAGCATTTCGATAAAGTGATTTCGGTTGACCAAGCGCCGATTGGCCGCACACCGCGCTCCAACCCAGCAACTTACACGGGCTTGTTCACACCGATACGCGATTTGTTTTCGACTGTGCCGGTAGCGAAAGAGCGCGGGTATAGCGCGGGGCGATTCTCATTTAATGTCAAAGGCGGTCGCTGCGAAGCCTGCCAAGGCGATGGCGTCATTAAAGTTGAAATGCATTTCCTACCCGACGTGTATGTGCCTTGCGATGTCTGCCACGGCAAGCGCTATAACCGCGAAACGTTGGAAGTGCAATACAAAGGAAAAAACATTAACGAAGTGTTGGGCATGACGGTAGAAGATGCGTATGAGTTCTTCAAACCTGTACCGCTGATTGCGCGCAAATTACATACTTTGTTGGATGTGGGTTTAGGTTATATACGCCTTGGCCAAAGCGCCACCACCTTATCTGGTGGCGAGGCGCAACGCGTGAAATTGTCGCTGGAATTATCAAAACGGGATACGGGCCGCACGCTGTATATTTTGGACGAGCCAACTACCGGCCTGCACTTCCACGATATTGATTTGCTGCTCAAAGTCATTCACCGTCTGCGCGACCAAGGCAACACCGTGGTCATCATTGAGCACAATTTAGATGTGATTAAAACGGCTGACTGGATCGTCGATTTAGGCCCCGAAGGTGGCGCCGGAGGCGGGCAAATCATCGCCAGTGGCACGCCGGAAGACGTGGCGAAAAATGCCCAGAGCGTGACAGGGCAATATCTTGGCGCATTGCTGAAAAAATAGATTCGCCAATATTGATAAGGGTTTCCAAGTCAAAATGCTTGGAAACCTTTATGTACTAAGCGCAACCACTTTTGAAAATTTGATTCACTAAAGTACTTATGTCTATTCGCCTCATCGTCGGCCTCGGCAACCCCGGCCCTGAATACGAACAAACTCGCCACAACGCGGGTTTTTGGTTGGTCGACCAAATCGCTCGCTCAGCTTTGCAGCGCGACAGAAACTTTCAAGCCTTGGTGGGTAAAACAAAAATCGCTGATGAAGATATTTGGTTGCTCGAACCACAAACGTTTATGAATCGTTCAGGTATTTCAGTGGGTGGGTTAGCGCGTTTTTATAAAATCAATCCAGCACAAATTTTGGTGGTGCACGATGAATTAGATATTGCCCCTGGCCTGGCGAAACTCAAGCTGGGTGGCTCGTCAGGCGGCCATAACGGTTTGAAAGATATCACCGCCGCATTAGGTACCCAAGATTATTGGCGGCTGCGCATAGGCATTGGCCATCCACGCACCTTGAACTTGCAACAAGGCGTGGCTGATTTTGTTTTACACCGCCCGCGCAAAGACGAGCAAGGTCTAATTGACGAAGCGATTGCACGCGGCATCGATATTATCCCCCGCGTGGTACGGGGTGAATTCGCGGAAGCCATGACACAACTTCACACTTTAAAATGACTTCATCCATCACCATCCAAGCTGGGCAAGGCGCCTTAAAACACTTGCGGGAACGCGGTCTCTCCGCGCAAGACATTGCCGTGGTGCCCGCTGCCGCCGGTGGCCCAAAAGGTTTGATTCTGCAAGCGCTAGACCAGTGGTTGTTTGGCACTTGGCTGCCAAGCGCGCCGCGCCATCGTAGTTTTATCGGCGCGTCAATTGGCTCTTGGCGCATGGCGGCTGCCTGCCACGCTGACCCGCATGCAGCCTTCCAGTATCTGGGGGATTTATATTGCGAACAGCGTTATCCGCGCAAGCCGAGTTCGAAACAAGTCACTGCCGAAGTCGCCGGTATTTTGCACAACTTTATGCAAGGCCGAGCGGGCGAAGTGTTGAGCCACCCTTGGCACCATTTGCATATTGTGACTTCACGTGGACGTGGTGCCCTTGCCGCACCCCACAGCGCTTTGCAAAACAAGTTAGGTTTCGGCAAAGCGGCGTTGGCGAATGGCTGGCGACGCCAATCTTTATCCAACTATATGGAACGCGTGATTTTTAGCGACCCGCGCCAAGCCTTGCCGTGGCTTGTAACACCTTTTGATAACTTCGATACGGAATTTTCTGCGCTGCATGCCGACAATCTCGAAGCGGCTTTGCTGGCTTCTGGCACCTTGCCCTTGGTGATGGATGCCGTCACCGGCATTCCACATGAAGGAGGCGGCATGTATTGGGATGGGGGCATTGTGGATTACCACTTAGCCTATCCGTACCAACGCTTAAACAACAGCGAAGCGAACGCGACGAATAGCAAAAGCGAACTGGTGCTGTACCCACATTTCACCGATCACATCGTGCCTGGCTGGCTCGACAAGGCCATGAAGTGGCGCCACGTCGGACGCGGCAAGCCTAACCTTGATGTGGATAATGTGATCTTGGTGTCGCCCTCACCCACGTTTTTGCAGCGCATCCCACGCGGCAAGCTACCTGATCGACAAGATTTTTTCCATTACGATTTAGATCACACTGCGCGCATAAAAAATTGGAAAATCGCCATGAGCGAGGCGCAACGGCTTCGGGATGATTTGGCAGCGTTTGTCGCAAACCCGCTGGCGGCGGCTATCTTGCCGCTGAATGCCTGAATTGGCGTGGGAAATTTCTGCGCGATTTTTTGGAAAATGATTTGAACCGCAAAGGCGCGGAGAACGCAGAGAAAGGCTCTTACTTTTTTAAAATCTGCCGACCTCGAATTAAAAACAAATGGGGAGACGGTAATTCCATTTCCAAATCAATTGTGTCTAGGCGACGAGCCGCAGACAGTGCTGTAGCACG
>OFSE01000617.1_pt1 | contig 10037 bp, 6 predicted proteins | sample 1543261 | NCBI WGS metagenome assembly OFSE01 (sample SAMN07774225, study PRJEB24372) | wastewater metagenome | isolation source: Exp Tend VB 50WW | collected 2016-02 | reverse complement strand
CTTTTGGTCACATGGACATACGTCGGGACCGATGATGGTCTACAAAGAAGCGCCCAACCCAAGTTTCCCGATGACACTCGATCTACGATGGCAGAGTTGTTAGTTTTGTTATTCCATTTCTCAATCAATCATGTCCTTGTTGCCCAAACCCGATTGATTTGGAATCGGAGTTAGATATTCTTTTTTTTGCGATGGAATAATTTTTGAAAATTTTTGAGCGATTAAAAACGGACCATTTTTTTGGATGTGCCGAAAACTATGATTTTCTGTGGGCACGGAAGGTTTAAAATTGTTGTAGATAATTTTTCCACAGTGAGTCGATGCTAACCAGATTATTTAAGGGCTACCCCGCCAATCGTGACAGTTACGATGAGCTGTTCGATAGCACTGCCAAACCGCGCGCGCACTGGCGCACCATGTTCAATTATTTGGCCAGTGATACTGTCGCGAAAATGCATGAACGCATTGAGTCAGTGCGAACGCAAGTACGTGAAAATGGCGTCACCTACAACGTCTATGCCGATGCCAAAGGCACGCAAAGACCCTGGGATTTAAATGTATTACCCTTGATTTTGCCCCACCAAGAGTGGGCAGAGATCGAAAGCGCAGTAGCGCAACGGGCGAATTTGATGAACCGAATTCTGCTCGATGTGTACGGCGATCAAGCCCTTCTCAACCAAGGGCGTCTGCCACCCTCCTTGATTCATGGGCATGCAGGATTTTTACGTCCTTGTCATGGCATACGCCACCACGGCGACATTGCTTTGCATTTTTACGCGGTAGATTTAGCCCGTGCGCCGAATGGTCGCTGGTGGGTGGTGAGTGATCGCACGCAAGCGCCTTCCGGCGCAGGCTATGCACTTGAAAATCGTGCCGTGATTGGGCGAATTTTCCCCGACTTAATGCGCGAGCTTCGCGTGCAGAACCTCGATGGATTTTTTACCACCATGCGCGATAGTCTCGCCCAGTGGGGGCGTCAATGCGCGGCGGCCAATGGCGGTACTCCCTTGCGTGTGGGTGAAGCACCGTTGATGGTATTGCTCACGCCAGGGCCGCACAACGAAACTTATTACGAACACGCTTATCTCGCGCGCTACTTGGGTTTGTTACTGGTGGAAGGCAGTGACCTAACTGTACGTAACGGCATGGTTTGGTTAAAAACTTTGTCAGGCATGCAAAGAGTGCACGTCATCTTGCGCCGCGTTGATGATGATTTCTGCGACCCCTTAGAACTCCGTGCTGATTCTGCCTTGGGCATTGCGGGCTTAACCGATGCGGTACGACGCGGCAATGTGCTTGTCACCAATAGTCTCGGTTCCAGCTTATTAGAGTCGGGCGCGTTGTTAGGATTTTTGCCTTCGCTGTGTCAGCATTTGTTGGGCGAACCTTTAAAGATGCCCTCGGTCGCGACGTGGTGGTGCGGCGAGCCAGCCGCCTTACAGGAAGTCATTGCAAAACTCGATAGGCTGGTCATCAAGCCCAGCTTCCCCCAACTGCGGCAAGCGATTTTATTCGGTGCTGATCTGAGTGCGGCCGCGAAAGCTGCACTGGTGGCGCAAATTCGCGCCAACCCTAAAGATTATGTAGCGCAAGAGTTGGTGCGCTTATCGCAAGCGCCTGTGTGGAAAGAAGGCACTACAGAAGAGGGATTACATCCCTGCTCAACGGGTTTGCGTGTGTACGCCTGTGCCACACCGAAAGGTTATGTAGTCATGCCAGGCGGCTTGACCCGCGTTGCTACGGGCGCCGACGCCCGGGTGATCACCATGCAGCAAGGTGGCGGCAGTAAAGATACTTGGGTGCAGAGTCGCGCTAACACCGAGCATCATCATTTCAGCAAGAAAGAAGTCACTGCGCGTGATCTTTTGCGCGACGACACGCACCTCTCTAGCCGTATTGCAGAAAATCTTTTTTGGTTCGGCAGAAATGCGGAGCGCTGTGACAACGTGGCGCGCGTATTACGTGTGGTGCTGAGTTATTTGTTTTATGTTCAGGTCGAAGATCGGCAGGCGGAATGGCCAGTTTTGATCGAGCTTTGCGAATGGTTCCGTTTTATTGAGGCCGAAGCGAACGAGGCGGATGGCGCAACCGCCGCGAACCAAACTGCTGCAAATCAAACGCCCGCAGCGCCACTCAGCGACAACGAAATTGAAGCTGCTTTACTAATGGCAGTTGCCTCACCCGACGTGGTGGGGTTGGCATCGCACCAGCAACGTTTGTACGACACGGCAAGCCAATTGCGCGAACGGCTTTCGCTTGATAATTGGCGTTCATTGAACAAGATGGTACAGCGCAAAACAAATACTGCGGCCCCTTCGCAGGCCGAAGCGATGCGCATTTTGGACGATGCTGCTGAAACCTCGATGCTACTGTCAGGCTACGCGATGGACGGTATGAATCGCGATTTGGGCTGGCGCTTTTTGTCGTTGGGGCGACGTATCGAGCGGCTGCAATTTCAATGCCAATTACATTTGCGTGCGCTTGCGATGGACGCCGATGGTGACCTCGAATGGCTGCTGGAATTATCTGACAGCATCGTCACGTATCGAGCGCGTTATCAATCGCAACCAGAGTGGTTGCCTGTTTTAGATTTGTTGGTGCTTGATAAAACGAATCCGCGTTCGATTGTGTTTCAGGTGGATGGCATTCAAAAAACCTTGCAGCAATTGGCAATGTCGTATGCGAGCAAAAAATTCGATGACCTTACTTCGTTTCAAGCAGAACTTGCCGACTTAAATCCGCAAATACATCACAACACGGGCAACCTGCATTTACAGAATTTATTCGAACGATTGATGGCCGCGAGCATGCACTTATCCGAGCAAATTGGCGTACAGTTCTTTAGTCATACGGCGTAGGTCAATTGTTTTTTTTTGAAGAGTCAGGGAGTGTTTCATGAAACATCAAGCCCGTCTTTTTTCTGTAGTCTCTGTGGCGTGCGTTTTACACGCATGTGGCGGCAATGGTGGTCTTCCCTCGCAGATTGTTTCCCCGCCGCCGATTAGCGCGCCGGCGGAGCCCGTCGCGCGTTTACCAAACGTACGTGTGAGCGCAGAAACCCCCGTCGCGGCAGGCTGCACTGGCGGAGCAGTGAGCGGGCAGAATTACCCGAATGCAGAGGTCGAGCCTTTCGCGGCGGTGCATCCTAATAACCCGAATATTATTGCCAGCGCTTGGCAGCAAGACCGCTGGAGCAATGGCGGTGCGCGTGCCCTTGTGGCTGCCGTTTCTGAAGATGGCGGGGCAACATGGGTGCGCCAACTGATGCCTTTTTCGCGCTGCGGCGGCGCACTTCCCGGTAGCGCTGGTGATGACGAGCGCGTGAGCGATCCATGGGTCGATATTGGCCCAACGGGCATTATCTATGCAATGGGCTTATCGTTTAGCGGTGAGTCTATGGCGCCCGGATCAAGCTCGACACTCATTGCCAGCCGCTCTTTAGATAATGGTAAAACATGGGCTGTGCCACGCATCATTTTGCGCGACGGTGCTGACTACTTTAACGACAAAAATGCGCTCACGGCCGACCCCACCGACGCACGCTACGTCTATACCGTATGGGATAGATTAGATACCAGCAATAGAGGCCCGACTTTGTTCTCTCGTTCAACGGATAGTGGCGCGACGTGGGAAATGGCACGCACTATTTATGCCCCCACAGTGCGCAATGGTGTGAGCCAAACTTTGGGTAACCGCATCGTGGTCTTGCCAGACGGCAGCCTAATCAATATGTTCACGCAAATCGATACGGTGAATAATCTCTCCACAAGTTTTATCGCCATCATTCGTTCGTTTGATAAAGGGGTGAGTTGGTCAGCGCCAATTCGTGTCGCCGATATTCAAGCGGTTGGCGCTATTACACCGCAAACAGGTACCGGCGTCAGAGACGGCGCTGGTATTGCGCAAATCGCCGCAGGGCAAGCGGGCAATGTTTGGATAACATGGCAAGACGCACGGTTTTCCGGTGGCCTACGTGATGCCATCGTCATCTCGCGCTCACGTGATGGTGGCGCGACATGGTCATCGCCCGTCGCAATCAGCCGTAACTTTAATGTTCCCGCGTTCACGCCAAGCATTGCAGTGAGCGCAGATGGCAATATTGGCGTCAGCCATTTTGATTTTAGGTTCGACACGGCAAGAGCTAACACCACACTCACCAGCGCATGGTTGCTCAGTTCCCGTGACGGCATCACATGGAACGAAATACTCATCTGGAGCCCGTTTGATTTGAACCAAGCAGCCGTCGCACGAGGCTTATTTCTAGGTGATTACCAAGGCTTAGTCGCGATTGGAAGTAGCTTTTTACCCGTGTTGGCAATGTCCAGCCAAGACACGAATAATCGCAGCGATATTTTTGCATTGAAAATTACCCCATCGCCTGTAGCTGGCTTAGTCAAACAAGCACAGCGGCAAGAAACCCTCGATGAAAAACCTTTGAGTGAAAAAGAATTTAGCGCCGCACGGCATGCAGCAATCGTCAACACCATGGAGCGGCGAATGCCCGGTTGGGCGCATCGTTTAAGCTTGCCTGATGCGTCGAATTTATCCAGAGAGTAAATGCATACCCCACAATGTATTATTTTCTTGCGCTTTAAATGAAAGCGCATTTGATAGATTATTGTTTAAAAAAGTGGCAGTATGTTGGTTTTAGAGAGATTTTGCGCACGGTTTTACGCCTGCTGTTTTCTTACTCATTATAAAAATCTAACCGCGAAAGACTCGTTCATGCGATTTGGTGTTTTGACCCTTGTTTCAGTCACTTTCGTAACTGCCCTTTCATGCATATACATTTTTTCTGAAGGTAAGGGCGACGAAGAATCGACGCGCTTATCCTCAGTACCTGAAAGCAGACGCGCAAGCGCATCGCCAGCATCTACGCAAACAATTGCTGAAAGAAAAGCACCTGCGACTAGTGATAATGTTGATAGGGTAAGCACAAAACTAGGCCTCGAATTACGTCAGCGTTTCGCAAGCACACAAAGCTATCGCGCCATGTACTACGAGGCCATCAAGCGTCCCAAGGACGGTGGCTTGATGTATGCGTTTGCGGCACTGAATGCGTGTAAAAAACAAAACACCAATGATGCAGATATAGCGAACAATTCAGTACGCTTGCAGGCCGCTACCTATCTCAACTCACGCTGTGATTTTTCAGAGTCTGAAATGCAAGCTGCAAGACGTGAACTGGCAGCAATCCGCGCATTTGAGTTTGGTCATGATCCATTACTAAAACTAACTTTTGGGTTGATTAAACCGACCTCTTCGGAAGCCTATGAAAATACCGTTCGCGCCATTTTGGAAACGGGCGACCCGCTTGCCATCCATTCCTTGATTTCTCCTAAGTTAGGTGCAAACGATAGTGGCGAATCAATTTATTTTGCTGGGCACGATTACACAGGAAAAGACGCGATTGCGACAGTCGAGTACGCGTATGATCTGACGCGATGCAAACTAGGACTCGACTGTGGTCCGACTTCCACACGAGTGTTACAACTTTGTGCAGAGCGTGGATGGTGTGGCTATTCATTGTCAAGTGCTCTACAACTAGGTTTGAGCACTAATTCGGCGATAACTTTTTCAGCGGTTCAACAACTATCCACCAATATGTTGGCAGAGATTACAAGAAAAAACGCCGCTGCTTTTATTAAAAGATAACGTGATTTATCGGTGATTCGTTAAATCGTCGGACGGGCTAGGCTAAGGATGTGTGAATTGATATCGCTTACTTCACGCTCGTGAGCCGTGGCTTGCTAGGACATCTAAGTTGCAGAAAAAGTGGGCTCGAAAATCGTAGGCTAGTTGCGATTAGAACGCGGAAGTTCATAAAGAAACCTTTCTTCGCCATCAGGAAACGCCTGCCTACCAACGCGCACTCCACCCAAGCGAGCAATCAGCGTCTGCGCCGTTTTGTTTGTGTCGGCGGTGTAGGTTTGTACTTTGTCCCAGCCAAAACCATCATACGCATAGTCAATTGCCGCACGAGACGCTTCGATTGCATATCCTTGCCCGCGCGCTTCGGGCAGCAGCCACCAAGTCAGTTCACGTGGCCAACCGCGACCTTGCCAGAAACCGCAAACACCCAGAATCGCATGGTCTTCACGACGGCGCAGAGCCCAAACACCAAACCCCTGAAAATGCCAAGCGCCAAGGTCAAACACTAAACGAGACCAAGCGGCGGCCGGTGTGAGTGGCCCGCCATAAGCGGCAGACGCCGTCGCATCTGTGTAAAAGCGCTGATAGCTTGCTTCACAAGATGGGTCTGGTGGAATTAAATCTAAGCGTGGGGTTTGTAGAGTGGGTATCAACATAATCCTCATTACAATAAAAATAGAAGTGGCTTTGCCCGTGCAAGTCGTGGATAAAGCAAGCTAGAAGAATTTTAGAATCTTTGACTTTGGCCGGTCGCCACAGCAAATTTCAATTGATCAAATTTTGAGATTTATGCGATCAAATATGTCGAAAAAACTTACATTTCTTCTAAATTGTTATCCTCTAGCGTCGTAAGGCATTGAAATAGAACAAAATTTTTGTTCTGGTTTGAATCTTGCTATTAGACAAGGCGTGGGAAAAGTGTGAATGTAGTCTTTTGAGCTGTCTCACAGAGATTCATAAATTAATCTAAAAAATTGGACAAACATGAAAAAAAATATCATCAGATTGGCTTTGATAGCCATCTCATTCACATGTGCCATCGCTAATGCAGCCTTGGTAACCTGGGACTATCGCGGCCAACTCACGGCTGTAAGCGGCTACCCTCAATACAACGTGAACGATCTTTTTCAGGTCTTGGTGACGTTTGATACGAACGCAGCGGAAGTGGGTAGCAATGCGCGTCGTCATTCTTATGATCCGACCTTGCTTTCGTATGACTACCAAATCGGTGTAAATGGCTGGCAACATCTTGACTATTCAGTGACCTTGGGCGGGTTGATCTATCTGCGAGACGACCAAGGAAATCCTGATACCAATTTCGTTGGCCCATTGGTCGACGGTATTTCGTTTAGTCTCAATGACGCGAACTTTACAGGCGGCCTTGCTTTGATCGTGCGAACCTTTGATCTCAATGCGGTCAATGGCTCGATTCTGCCAAGCGTTCCATTTGCATTAAATAATCTTCAGGCAAACAGTTTTCAAGGTTTTGATGCGAATGGGAATTCGTTTCAAGGTACGATTAATTCCATCACGGCGGTACCGGAACCAAGCTCTATCGCATCGCTTGCGATAGGCCTCATGGCATTGTGCGCCATCGCCCGTCGCAAAGCTTTATTCGGTAAAGCGAGGTAAGGCATAGGTGGAACGGAGACGCTTTCGTTCCACCATTTTTAGCACCGCTAGAGTCGCACTTGTTGAGATGAATTGAACCCCAAAAACAGTGTACGGTGCACTTTCTATAGTGCGGAAATACATTCTTAAGTATGTATTAGTCGCCCACCCCCGAACGACCAATTCTCCCACGTAGTTTCCTTGAAAACCACCATCACGTTTTCTGGATTCAATCCGGACTTCGCCAAAGTCGCCATCAATTCATCGAGAAATTTCTTTTTCACTTTGACGCTTCTTCCAATCGACCAAAGTATCTCAATCAGCACGAAGTCATTGTCTCGTTCTGACGATAAATTGGGGTAGGTAGGATCAAAGCAAAAATCATCGGCGTCGAGTTCAATCACACGTTGAAATTTATCGGTTAAAGGTACGCCGGACGAGACCAACGCAGCGTGCACCGCGTCGAGCACATTTGATTTGAACTCGCTGGATTTTGGTTTGCTGACTGTTAATGTAATGAGTGGCATGGTGTTTCCTTATGTTGTTTTCATTGGTGAAAAAAGTTTAAGAAAGAGATCTTTACCGCAGACCTACTTTTTTAGCGGTATCTTTACTGCCTTCGACAAAAAATAATTTCCGATCAAAAAAAGAATTAATACAATTGGCCAAATGAAGAGGAAGACTAAACCGCTCCCGCAGCCAGTGCCGCATTTAGACCAAATAAAAAAAAGGTATGCGGGAATCCCGGGGGAAATTACTGTATTAAATAGGTGGACAACGATTCCAAGAATTAACTTCGTCTTATTGATGATAGAGCTGCGGCGGAGCTGAAACATAAGCCAAATCAACCGGATTGGTGATGGGAAAAATACTAGTATCGCGATACTTCCTGTATAGATCGTCTCTAGAAATTCGGCAGACTGGATATTCATAAAATTCCGGTTTCCGAGTTTGGGATTGAACACTTTGTAGGACAAATGCAACTTGAAGCTGGCTTGCGCAAGTTGGTCGAGTATAACTAGGTACAACGCAATAATGACTCGTTGTATTGACGTCCGACGCAATGCAGAAAACTTAACAGTTGAAAGCGTCGCAACAAGCTGAGCTTCAAAACGCGGCAGTTGAGAGGTAGCTCAGTTCCGTACTCACCCAACCAAAACAATCGGCGCCAATTCATCACTCTGCGCAAGAATCTTCCCTATCGCCACGGTGTGCGCATAGCCTAATTCTCGCAACGCTTTGATGCATGCTTCTGCATTTTTCGCTGGCACACTTGCCAATAAACCGCCCGCCGTTTGCGGATCAAAAATCAGTGGATAGCGCGGGTGCTTTAGCATGGCTTCTTGGTTGCGTAGGGCGCGGCGTAGGCGTACGTTGGCGCTTTGTAAGGAGCTGACGATGCCGGCGTTGACGCATTCTTGCGCACCGTCGAGTAGGGGTAGGGCGCTCATACTCAGTTCTGCATCCACACTGGACGGGCGCGTCATTTCTACTAGGTGCCCGAGCAAACCAAAGCCCGTCAGATCGGTGCAAGCGGTGACGCCGAATTCGCGTAGGCATTGAGCGGCTTTTTCGTTTGAGACAAGCATAGAATCTAGCGCTGCGCTTATCCATCTTCCTTTCGCGGCGAGTCTCATATGCGCGGCGAACAAGGTGCCTGTGCCGATGGGTTTGGTGAGAATCAATATATCGCCTGGGCGCATGCCTGCTTTGCGCATGAGGTGCGCTGGCTCATCGTCGATTAATCCGTTGATGGCAAAGCCTAAAGCTAACTCTTTGCCTTCGCCTGTGTGCCCGCCCACCAAGGCGCAATTGGCTTGATTCAATACCTCCAGAGCACCGGTCATCATTTGAAACAACACGTCTTCGACCTTGTTATCTAAGCCCGATGGCACGGTGGCAATAGCGGTGGCACTTTGCGGCTTCGCACCCATGGCCCAGATGTCGCCCAACGCATGGTTGGCGGCGACTTTGCCGAACAGGTAGGGGTCGTCGATAAACGCACGGAAAAAATCTACCGAGTGCACCATTGCTTTGCCAGCCGGCACGCGCACTACGGCGGCATCGTCTGGGTCTTTGAGCCCAATCACGACATCTGGGTTATCGATGGGATGAAGCTGGCTGAGTGCGCGGGATAAGATGCTTGAGCCAACCTTCGCACCACAGCCACCGCAGCGCATGGCAATGGCTGAAATTGCTTGCAAAGATTCTTCTGAACTCAGTTGCAAAGTCGTTTGTTGCGCGCTTCTACTTTGCGAGTTACTTTGCGCGTTGCTCTGCATCTTTTCCATATTCGGAAAGTCGCTAAACTTGCGCATGAAGTTTTGATCAATCCAGTCTTTCCAACGCCAGACCCACGCACCACCAAAGCCCAGCCAACCGCGCGAGGCAACGGCATATTGGTCGCCCGTGCTGATTAAGGCTAACCAACGCTGTTGCGGATGATAGCCGTGTAGTGGTTTTCCCTGAACGCTTAGGCGCAAATTTTCAGTGAGAGGTTTGCCTTGCCGCACGGCGAAAACACCGGCTTTTTCTAACGGATAATTAACCATGTTGGCAATATCGCCCGCAGCGAAAATCAAAGGATCAGTGAGGGTTTGTAGGTAGTCGTTGACTTGAATGAAGCCATGTTCATTGAGTGCCAAACCTGTGTCTTTGAGCCACGCAGCACCGCCCGCATGAGTCACCCAAACAATTTCATCGGCATTGAAAGTTTCGCCGTTGCTGGTTTGTAGTTGCCCTGCATCGACTTGGATGACATTGGCATTTCTATG
>OFSE01000616.1_pt1 | contig 10061 bp, 9 predicted proteins | sample 1543261 | NCBI WGS metagenome assembly OFSE01 (sample SAMN07774225, study PRJEB24372) | wastewater metagenome | isolation source: Exp Tend VB 50WW | collected 2016-02 | reverse complement strand
CTATAAAGGACGCGACTATAATTGCAATTGTGATCGGCGCGATCAACCACAATAATTTCATCGCTTGTTTTTCGATATATGCTTGGTTCATTTTTTCTCCTTGTATCAAAAAATTGGATTGCCAAATCAACTGGCAATAATTTAATTTTCCGCCCGTTTTTTCTTCGCAGCACGCTGTTCATCGTCAGCGATATCCTCCGCGCTCAGCGGCACAAAAGCACCTTGCATGCGAGTTTTGAGATGACGCTCGCCGTCCGGTGAATTCCACATTTGAAACACCCACACGCGCAACACCACACCCACCACGAGAGCGAGAAAAATGAAGAGAATCAATAATCCAGAGCTCATATTTTGTCCTTAAGCTTTTTCAAAGTTGAAAATGTATGACTTGAAATCAACTTAATTGTAAAGCGTGCCTGCATTAATAACGGGTTGCGCATCTTTGTCCGAACACAAAACCACCAATAAATTGCTGACCATGGCGGCTTTGCGTTCATCATCCAATACAACGATTTTGCGCTCGGATAAACCCTGCAAAGCCTCCTCGACCATGCTGACTGCGCCGTGCACAATCTTCTTCCGTGCGCTGATAATCGCTTCCGCTTGCTGGCGGCGTAGCATGACTTGGGCGATCTCTGGTGCATAAGCGAGGTGGGTTAGTTTGGCGTCTTCGACGTCAATACCGGCAGCGGCGAAGCGGGTGTGCAATTCGACCCGCATGGCGTTCGCCACCACGTCCATACCGGCGCGCAGCGTGGTTTCGTCTTGGCTTAAATCTTCGCCATCGTCATACGCATATTGCGAGGCGAGATGGCGCAAGGCGGCTTCTGCTTGCACATTCACGAAACGCTCGAAATCATCCACGTTATAAATCGCCAAGGCCGTTTCTTCCACACGCCAGACGATTGCCGCGCCAATTTCGACGGGATTGCCGCGCTTATCATTGACCTTTAATGGTGGCGTGTTCAAGGTGCGCGCACGCAAGCTGAGTTTGCGCTTGGCATAAAACGGGTTCACCCAGCGCAAGCCTTCACTGCGGTCTGTGCCCTTGTAATCACCAAACAAAGATAGCAAGGCAACTTCATTGGGCTGCAACATGTACATGCCGCTCAGAAAGAAAAAGCCGAAAGCACTAATCGCAAGATGAATAATGAGCTCGCTCGGCCCGCCTAAAGTGGTTTCCTTGACGCGCAAAATTAAAGAAATAATCGCGCCGAAAGCGAGCAGCAAACCAACAAATAAAATTAAATAGCCATTCCATGAGGTCAACGACTTCTCTTGTATATGTTTGCGCATTGCGGCACCTTTTTTGATTGAGTCCATCATTTTCTTTCTTCGGGTTGAAATCAAAGTGATATCACTTTAGGATCACTTTCAATCACTGTCAAGCTGTTTTTTACAACCGCTTACAAAAAATAAAGGAAGAAAAATTTTGTTAATTTCAACAGTCGCACCACACTGCGAGCGATGCCATCAGGTAAGATGCCTGACATGAAAAATCAGCCAGACACAATGCTGGCACTCTCATTGGCAAGGCCGGCCGTATCTAAATGAAAAGTAAAATCCGCACAGAAGCTGCTGCCTTGTGGCAAATTGCCTGGCCCGTCTTAGTCGGGCAACTGGCCACCGTGGGTATGTCGGTGTCTGACGTTGCGATGACTGGCCATTACAACGCGCAGGACTTAGCCGCCGTGGCTATTGGTGCCTCGCTTTGGGCAATTATCATGGTCACGGTAACAGGCGTGATGATTGCCGTGAACGCCGTGGTCGCGCACGAAGTCGGTGCGGCCAACTTTAAACGCGTACCGCACATGATGCGCCAAGCGATGTGGATGTCCTTGGGCATAGGCCTAATTGCCTGCGCCATACTGAACTGCGGCACAGCACTCTTCGATTACCTCTACATCGAAGCCCACGTACAAGCAAAAGCCACTGACTTCGTGCGCGCAATTAGCCTGGGTATGCCCGCCTTTGCCATGTACCGCGCCCTATATGGCTACACCACGAGCTTGAATGAAACCAAACCTGTGATGATGATTGCGCTGGGCGGCTTGTTTTTTAACATTTTCGCGAATTGGATACTGATTTACGGCAAATGGGGCGTACCCGCAATGGGTTCCACGGGTTGCGCGCTGGCGACCGCCGCGGGTCTTTGGTTGATGTTGTTTGCCATGTTGTGGTGGATTAAGTCTTCCCCGAAATATGTGCAAACCTATCCTTTCACACATTGGGAAGCGCCTAACTGGGCGGAAATTGGCTCGACCCTGCGTATCGGCGTACCGATTGGCATTACCTATTTTGCGGAAGTGTCGGCGTTTTGTGCGGTCGGTTTATTGGTCGCCCGCTTTGGCGTGGTGCAGGTCTCTGCCAACCAAATCGCCTTAAATTTCTCATCCCTGGTGTTTATGGTGCCCATGAGCATTGGCATTGCGCTTACCACCCGCGTTGGACAAAGCTTAGGCGAAGGTGATGCTGAAAAAGCGCGCTTCATCGCTTGGGTTGGTGTGGCTTTATCGCTCGCATTTGCAGTGCTCTCGGCGATTTTCATTGCGCTGTTTCGCTTTCAGGTCGCCGCAGCCTACACCTCAGATGTCGCAGTGCAAGATGTTGCGGCAGTATTACTTTTGTTGGCGGCGATTTTTCAACTGCCTGATGCAATTCAAGTGACCACCTCATGCGCGATACGCGGCTACAAAGTCACCCGCCCACCCATGATTATTCAGCTCATGGCGTTTTATGGCTTTGCCTTACCTATAGGCTGGGCGCTTGGTTTAGCGCCTGACTGGTTGCCTTGGAAACCTGATCAAGCCATGGCGGCGGCAGGTTTTTGGATTGCCCTGGTTCTGGGATTAACCATTGCCGCCATTTTACTCAGCGCTTATTTGCACAAACTCAGCGTAAGTAAAATTGGTTACAAAGCCAACTCCGGTAAAATAGCGGGCTGAACCATTTCTTGGCTTGCGCGGAGCGGCACTTTAGCCGCATGATTCTGCGCAAATTTTTGCGTTAATTTTTGCATATTTTTTTGCAGAAACGCCAGCTTAACTTTTTACAAAGCACATCATGAGTCTTCAATGCGGTATCGTCGGCCTGCCTAATGTCGGCAAATCAACTCTGTTTAACGCCCTAACCAAAGCGGGCATCCCTGCTGAAAATTACCCTTTCTGCACCATCGAACCGAATGTCGGCGTGGTGGAAGTGCCCGACCCACGGCTCGCGCAACTCTCTGCCATCGTCAAACCTGAGCGTGTGCAAAACGCGATTGTCGAGTTCGTTGATATTGCGGGCTTGGTGGCAGGCGCATCCAAAGGCGAAGGCTTAGGCAACCAATTTTTAGCGCACATCCGCGAAACCGATGCCATCGTGAATGTGGTGCGTTGCTTCGAAGACGATAATGTGATCCACGTCGCGGGCAAAGTCAGCCCGCTGGACGATATCGAAGTCATTCAAACCGAATTGGCTTTGGCGGATATGGGCACGGTCGAAAAAGCGATCCACCGTGAAAACAAAAAAGCCCGCTCGGGTGATAAAGACGCCGCAAAATTAGTGGCACTGCTAGAGCGCATCATGCCCGCCTTGAACGACGCCAAACCAGTGCGCGCTTTAGGCTTAGATGCGGAAGAAATGTTGCTCATTAAACCCCTGTGTTTAATCACCGCGAAGCCCGCCATGTATGTGGCGAATGTTTCGGATCATGGCTTTACCGACAACCCTCTACTAGACCAACTCAGCGCTTACGCCACATCACAAAATGCACCGATCGTGGCCATTTGCGCCTCCATCGAATCAGAAATCGCTGATCTAGACGACGCCGACAAAGCCGATTTCTTGGCCGATATGGGCATGCAAGAGCCTGGCCTAGACCGCTTAATCCGCGCCGCTTTCAAGCTGCTTGGTCTGCAAACTTATTTCACGGCCGGCGTGAAAGAAGTGCGTGCATGGACCATTCATATCGGCGACACCGCCCCACAAGCGGCGGGCGTGATTCACACGGACTTTGAACGCGGCTTCATCCGCGCACAAACCATCGCCTTTGACGACTACATCGCGCACAAGGGTGAGGCAGGTGCAAAAGAAGCGGGAAAGATGCGCGCCGAGGGAAAAGAGTATGTGGTGAAAGATGGCGATGTGTTGAATTTCTTGTTTAACGTCTAATACAGGTTCATTTTTTGCGCCGTGTTAACGACGCTTCGCCCCTCCTCAGAGCGAAAACTGGCTTACTGGAAATCGGATCAGCACAACAACTATGTTGCTATTTCATAAAAATCGCAACATAGTCGATTGACCTGTCGTCGCCAGCGACATAAACTAAAAATATGTCGCAAAATTCAAAAAATTAAACCATGTTCATATGGCGTCCAGACTTGCCCTATAACGAGTTGCCGCCTTTGCCGCCTCGCACAGAGGTTGAATCGCGCGCGGTACTCAAGCAATGCATTGCAGCCCGAACCGCATTGGCCGAACTAAAACAAGCAGCCGAACTCATTCCTAATCAGGGCGTTTTAATCAATGCGCTACCGCTTTTGGAAGCACAAGCCAGTTCGGAAATAGAGAACATCGTCACCACAACAGACCGGCTATTTCAGTATCAGAGCGATGGTGAACATGCCGACCCCGCAACACGCGAAGCCCTGCGCCACAGCAGTGCGTTGCTCGAAGGGTTTCAAGTACTCAGACAAAACCCGTTAAATACGCGCACCGCCGAACACGTTTGTTCACGCATTAAAGGCATTGCGATGCAGGTTAGGCGCGTACCGGGAACAGCACTCGCTAACCAAGCGACGGGAGAAGTGATTTATACCCCGCCAGTTGGTGAAGATTTACTGAGGACGAAACTCGCCAACTGGGAGCGCTATCTTCATGAAGAGCGCGATATTGACCCTTTAGTACGCATGGCGGTTGGGCACTACCAGTTTGAGGCAATCCACCCCTTTACCGATGGCAACGGTCGAACCGGACGTATTTTGAACAGTCTGTTCCTAATTCAGGAAGAATTACTAACGCTACCAATTCTTTATCTCAGCCGTCACATTATCAAAAACAAGACTGACTATTACCGCCTATTGCTGGAGGTTACGCGCAGCGAGGCATGGGAGCCGTGGATTATCTATTTACTAGTTGGTATTGAAGATACAGCACGTTGGACGATCGCGAAAATTTCAGCAATACGCGAGCTATCCACATTGACCATCGCCCATGTAAAACAGGCGGCGCCCAAGATATACAGCCGTGAGTTGGTCGACTTGATTTTTGACTTGCCTTATTGCCGCATCCAGAATCTCGTCGAAAGGGACCTCGCCGGACGTCAAGCGGCTTCGCGCTATCTCAAGCAACTCGTTGAAATTGGGGTGCTGGAAGAAAAAACCGTCGGACGTGACAAGCTATTTATTCATCCTAAGCTGATGCACTTGCTGACGCGGGATGGAAATTCAGTTACGGCTTACTCCAATAAATAAGACAGGATCCTGATCGATGCAGAACAATGACAAACCAAAAGATTCAATGGATAGAAAACTGCTTAATTGAACGGCATTACCTTTTGCATGCGCTTTTTTTCGGTACAACTCATTGAAGGTAACTCGATGAAGGCAACGCGATTTCTGCGAATTAAATCAAACTTCATTCACTCGCCACTTTGAACAAAGGTCTCAGGTATGATGCCAATTTAAGCACCAGCTGCTTTCTTTCCATGCACTTTGACCTTGGATAGACCATGCCACGTTTGACCGAACTCACGCTCTACCCGATAAAATCGTGCGCAGGCATTGCACTTGAATCTGCACAAGTGACGGCAAAAGGTTTGTACTTCTCTGGCGTGTACGATCGAGAATGGATGTTGGTTGATACGCAGGGCATGTTTATTACGCAGCGCGAGTATCCCAAAATGGCGGCCATACGGCCCAGCATTGTTGGCGATGAATTACATCTCCACTTTGCTGCGTCTGCTAATTTCCCTACGCTGAATTTACCGATCACACCTACAGCTAAAACAAGCAAGGTAACCAGACAAGTACAGGTTTGGGATGACGTACTCCATGCCAACGATGCGGGCGATGAGGCGGCAAATTGGTTTAGCTCTGCGCTTGGTGTGCCTTGTCGCTTGGTGCGTTTCGATCCAGCAGCATCACGCATTGCGAGTAGTCGTTGGGTAGCGGGGCAAGAAATTCCCACGCATTTTTCTGACGGTTTCCCTATGCTCTTGATCGGCCAAGCGTCGCTCGATGATTTAAACGAAAAATTGCAAAAAAAAGGTTTAGATGCCGTTCCTATGAACCGTTTCCGCCCCAACTTGGTAATTGAAGGATGTGAAGCGTTTGAAGAAGATTACGCAGAATCACTGAGCTTCGGCAACGACTCTGCCAGTATTATTCTCAAACCCGTCAAACCTTGCCCGCGTTGTCCCATGCCTGCGGTTGACCAAGTCTCAGGCGAGGTGGGTCCGAATCCAGTGGATATGCTGCAGACCTACCGCGTGAATCCCTTGGTTGACGACGCGGTGACTTTTGGCATGAATGTGATACTGCAGCAAGGCGAAGGTGGCATACTTCAGCGTGGCGCTGAGCTTGACCTACAAATCGCATTTTGAGCGACACACTGTTAAACCCGAGTGAACGAAATGTCCATGTCGAAACAAGCTAATCATTTGCCTACGAAGCCCGATACTTCTGACGTGGCGACGCCCGACATTGAGGCCTTGAATCAGTCACTCAAGCAGCAATTGCAAGACTTATTAGAGCAGGCACGGTTAAATCAGCACATCTTAAAACGTCATCAAGCGTTAGAGTTAAAGCTCATCGGTGCAGTCTGTTTTCGTGATTTACTCGACACGATTTTTAATACCCTCAAACAAATTTCAGAGCTTGATTTCGTCTCGCTGACATTATTAGAAAACCAGAACAATCTAAAGCAGATATTGTCAGACTTAGAAATTGCGCATGACGAATACCCTTGCCTGCTGTTTGCTAAATCTGTCGCTGACTTTAACCTCGACGGTGAAGCACTAACAAAGTCTGTTTTAAGCCGCTTCGACGCCAAATTGCACGGGCATTTGTTGCCGTCGACCGATCGACCGCCTAGTAGCATCGCCATCGTTCCCCTACTCCGACAGGGAACCTTGTTTGGCAGTTTGATTATGGGCAGTGTCGATGCTGAGCGCTTCAATCCGAATCTGGGCACGGACTTCATCGAGCGCATGGCGGCCATCATTTCAATTTGCCTAGAAAACGTGATGAATCGCGAGCGGCTGACACATATTGGCCTAACCGACGCGCTCACCAACGTCAGTAATCGGCGCTTTGTGGAGCAACGTTTGCTAGAAGAAATCGGCCGTTCCCGCCGACAAAACTACAACATCGCCTGTCTTTATTTGGATATTGATTTTTTCAAAAAAATTAATGACGAACATGGGCACCAAGGTGGTGACGATGTACTTAAAGAAGTGGCGGGCCGCATAAAAAAAGAATTGCGTTCGCACGATACGGTGGGGCGCTTTGGCGGTGAAGAGTTCGTCGTCATCTTGGTCAATACCAATCAAGCAGATGCGCTCATGGTGGCAGAACGCATCCGTCAAAGCATCGCCGAAAAACCCTTCCTGCTCACCATGGCCGATACTTGTTCGACTAGCATTTCAATCGGTCTAGCCACACTGCACGAGAACCAGCACCAAGACGATATCAGCACCTGTGCGGAAGACCTACTTTGGCGCGCCGATAAAGCCTTGTACCAAGCAAAACGCAACGGGCGCAATCAAGTTTGCCTAGGCTTAGTTTAATAAATCTAGCCGAAAATTCACACCCACGTTGCGCATAGGAAGACTACGCAACGACCATGAAAATCTTACGAAAAATTTAATTTATTGGGAGTATGCCTAAAAATAGGCATGATTGCGCCTTATTTAAAAGCGCATTAAGATAATGCTACTAGGGGTATGCAAATTAGGCGACTTTGGCATCGCCGGTTTTGAGACGCTCATACTTTGCCATCAATTCTTCACGGCTTTCGCGCCATTCGGGATTGAACGGAATGCAGCTTACGGGGCAGACTTGTTGGCATTGTGGCTCATCGAAATGACCAACGCATTCAGTACACTTGTTCGGGTCAATCTCATAAATCTCGACGCCCATGTAGATCGCTTCGTTAGGGCACTCCGGCTCACACACGTCACAGTTGATGCAGTCGTCAGTAATCAATAAAGCCATGGATCTTTATCCCAAGTTGGCAATTTTTTGTTTAAGCCACTTATCGACAGAAGGGAAAACAAACTTCGACACATCGCCACCTAACATGGCAATCTCACGCACGATGGTGCCTGAGATAAATTGATATTGGTCAGACGGTGTGAGGAAGAGCGTTTCAACATCAGGCAACAGATAACGATTCATCCCTGCCATTTGAAATTCGTATTCAAAGTCCGAAACTGCGCGCAAGCCACGTACGATAACGCGGGCGTCATTTTTTCGCACAAAATCTTTCAGCAAACCAGAAAAACTTTCCACGCGCACGTTGGGATAATGGCCCAAGACTTCGTTGGCAATCGTCAGTCGCTCGTCTAGGCTAAAAAAAGGTTTTTTGTTCTTGCTGTCGGCCACACCCACTACCAAAGTGTCGAATAAACCCGACGCCCGGCGCACCAAATCTTCGTGTCCATGCGTTAAAAGTAATCCAACAATTTTTTTTGTTGTCTTTTTAAGGTAACTTACATCTGGAATTAAGAAATCAACTCCAGGAGTTGTTGCATCTGGAAAACCAATTCCACAATCAACGATAAGAATTTCATCCTTATATTGATAGAGATACATGTTCTTGGTGACTGTTCCGACACCACCGATGGGGATAATTGATACTGAATCCATTTTTATTATTATACCTATTTCTTACTCAATAGTCATTACTCAATCCTTAATCCACTTACCATTGCGGAATAAATTGCTTTACATTCTCAGGAGTTATCAAAAATTGTTGACCTTGAGGAATTTTTCCTTGCAACAAATAAAATACAACCTTACGCACCATTCCTTCTAAAATTCTATGGAGTCCTCGAATTCCAGGGTCATATCCGAGAGGTCTTACGATATATTCCTCCCATGCATCGTCCCTTATTCCAAATTCTTGTGGCACAAGCCCACTTTCTTTTAAAATTTGTGGAAGTAAATAATTTTTTCCGATGTATGTTTTTTCTTCATCCGTATATGAAGGCATTTGAATAATTTCAAGACGGTCAAGTACTGCTGTTGAGATATCTTTTGTGTTATTACTTGTTGCGATAAAAAGAACATTTGAAAGATCAATTGGATAATCAATGAAGTGATCAAGATATGCTTTGTTCTGATTTGGATCAAGTATTTCAACGAGAACTCCCATAATATCAGCCCGTGCTTCAGAACTTACCCTATCAATTTCGTCGAGTAAAATTACAGGATTACTTGTTCCTGCTCGCTTCAAAGCTTTTACAACAAGCCCTGGTTCACTATCAGGACTCATACGGGACTTCCCTCGCAACTGACTTGCTGCCCCCATTCCTCCAAATGGAATACGTTCAATTTTTCTCCCCAACGCTTCTGCAATAGAATAGGCAATAGAGGTTTTTCCAACTCCAGCAAGTCCAACAAGTGATAGGATTGGAGCGCGTGCAATAACACCAGCATTTCCCTCTGAACGGGTACGTGTCAAAATCATAATAGACAAAAACTCCAAGATCTTCTCTTTCACATCATTCAATCCGTAATGATTTTTATCAAGAACTTGCTTTGCATGGTTGAGATCTAGGACATCCTCAGACATAGCGCCCCAAGGAAGCGCACAGATCCAATTGATATATCGTGAAATTGTGTCGTATTCTGCGAAAAAACTTGACTGGTTGGCAACCAACTCAAGTCGTCCAACCATTGCCTTTGCATTCTCACGTAACTCATCAGGGAGCTTTGCTTTTGCTACCGTATCTGAAAGTTTTTGAAGTTGTGCAGGCGTATCATGAGAAGTTGGCATAACCTGACTTTCAATAGGCAAATTTGAATTATCTTGGGCAGAATCCATAACAAAAGTATAGCATGAAGCAACTAGCT
>OFSE01000615.1_pt1 | contig 10092 bp, 17 predicted proteins | sample 1543261 | NCBI WGS metagenome assembly OFSE01 (sample SAMN07774225, study PRJEB24372) | wastewater metagenome | isolation source: Exp Tend VB 50WW | collected 2016-02 | reverse complement strand
TATCGTGTCTCGGATCAAGGCCAAGACCCCGGATCATGGCAACCGTGAAATCCCCTACAAAACACTGATCGTCAAGATCATCACCGCACACAGGGACGCTCAATGAACCAGCAGACACGCCTTGAGATCGCTCGCATCGTGGAGACCTATGTACCAGCCCACCACTTCAACCTCCGAAGGAAACTCGGTCAAGACTTGGCTCGTGTCTGGTCCATGGCCCACGACGAAGGCTACAAAGAACACCGAGACTATATCTACAACAAGGGATTCTGGTGGCGTCTCTGGTATGTCCTCCTCTGAGATCCTGCTCAACCTGGACTCGGCCCTAGACGCAGACCCGGATAACCCGCAGATCCTCCACGAACGAGGCATCTGTCTGCTGAACCTTGGCCGGATGAACGAAGCCCTGGTCTGTCTGGACCTCGCCCAACTCATCGAACCCACTGCCGTCCCGCCCTATGTCTCCCGCGCTGCCTGTCTCATCAACATGGCTCGTCACCAGGAAGCCATCGTAGACTGCACTAAGGCACTTGAGTTGGACCCCAACTGCGTCGATGCTCTACTCAACCGTGGAGCAGCATATATCAGCCTTAAAAATCCAGAACTTGCTCTGATCGACCTTGAACGGTCGTTTCCGCTGCGTGAGGACGTGCGTGGGCTGGTCAATTGGTGCGCCGCCATGCACCTACTTGGAAGGCATCACGATGCCCTAGAAGGCTATCGCAGGGCACTAGAAATGGACCCTACCCTGCACGTTGCGAGATCCTCCCTGATTGCCTGTCTGGACTTCATTGCCGAGGATGGTTTCGAGGTCTTTCAGGATGAGCGCAAAGCCTACTATGAACAACACGGGAAGGGTGTTCCTCCGCTTGATCTGCTAGTTGACAAAGACCCAGATCGGCCACTGACTATCGGCTATGTCGGTGCAGACTTCAAATACCACTCAGCGGCATTCTGCTTCAAGCCCATCATCGAGCGTAGGGACCGGAACAACTTCAAGGTTGCCATCTATTCCGGGGTTACTGCACCCGATGGCATGACAAATTGGTTCCAGTCCATTGCGGACATCTGGCACAACACAATGGGAATGACTGACGATCAGCTTGCCAAACAGATCCGCGACGATAAGGTGGACATCCTTGTGGACCTGTCGGGACACTCGGTAGGAAACAAGTTGATGGCATTTGCCCAGAAGCCTGCCCCTATCCAGATCACGGCATGGGGGCATGGAGGAGGCACTGGCCTAAAGCAGGTTGACTATATGTTTACCGATCCGGTATGGATACCCGCCGAGGCTAGGCGACTGTTCGCTGAGAAGTGCTGGGATCTGCCCTGCTTCATCACCTTTGAGGCTCCGTCTGGTGGACCAACCCCGAAACCCCAGCCGGCACTCACCAATGGGTACATCACCTTTGGTTGCATGAACCGCTACCAGAAGGTTACACCCAAGGTTGAAGAACTTTGGGTACAGGTTCTTAAGGCTGTTCCAGACTCAAGGTTGCTGCTTAAGGACGGCACTTTCGACAAGGAGGAGGAACAGAACAGGGTCCAGCAACGGTTCTCTGATCTTGGGGTTGCCCCTAATCGGATTGAGTTCAAGGGTGGGACTTCCCACTGGGAACACCTGAACTCCTATGGAGATGTTGACATCCTGCTGGATTCGTTCCCGATGGGTGGCGGGATTACCACTTGGGAAGCCCTGTGGATGGGTGTTCCTACCATCACGAAACTTGGGACAACTCAGTCCAGCAGGATCGCTGGTGCCATCATGTGTGCCATGAACCTGTCATCTTTCGTTTGTATCGGAGAAGATTCATACATAGACCTTGCGGTGAGGATGTCCAAGGACTATGATTACCTTCGTAGGCTCAGAGAGCAACTACGACCAAGGGTTTTGAATTCCAAAGCAGGTAACCCAGAACGATACACCCGCGAGGTTGAGAAAGCCTACCGGGGAATGTGGAAAGAATGGTGTAGCAAGCCATGAAATCGAGCGGATCTCGGGAGGAGTCGGGAAAATCCCCCACGCAAAGCGCAGGAGGGCACGTTCTTCTGTCCTCGCCACCCGCAACGCCGCCAAGAACTACTGAGCCTGAGAGTCGGTACGAACAGCATGAGCATCTCCCCCAGCACAGCGTTGCCCCACCTAACAGAACTCAAGAGCCTGAACAGGGGTGTCAGGGGTAGAACAGAAGTCATGCCTTGATCCTGCGGGATCTTGTGTGCAGGGAACTTTGGGGATAGGTGTTACGGAAGCACAGGGGCCTTTGAAGCCTTTAGCGTTGGTTCGACTCCAGCATCCCCAACCACTTGCTATTGATCCATAAGGGTTTATTCTTTCCTTACTGGGGGGTGCGCCTTGACCAACATGATGTGGACCAAGGCGTCCTGCCTTGACGAAGAAACAGAAAGCTGGCTCCTCATGGACCAAGGCCATTCAGTCGGGCACCTGCTGGTCCCTGAACATATCGCGGACAGTATCGTGGAGGGTCTCAACTTGATCGACGCCTCGAAAGACAAAGGAATGATACAGGCCATGCAGGACATGGAATTCGATATAGTCTTCACCCCCGCACCAGCAAAGAAACGCAGAGTCACCAAGTGAGCCGCGACGATGCGAACGCCAGATACTACGCCAAGAAGAAGGAGGAACGCCGCCAACGATCAATAGCAGCAGGTCTCAACCCAGACACCGGCAAGCCCTTCGCACAAGACAAGATCCAGTGGCAACGAGAGAACAGAGCAAAGAAGAAGGGCATCAGCTACAACCACCCTGGCTTCACAATCACCCACCCACCCAGCGATGAACTCTCAGCAGAAGAACTGATCGAGCAACGCTGTCAAGCCTTCAGGGTAAAGAAGGATTACGAGGATGGTCGCAAACTTATACCTGTTGAAGTACACCTATCCGGTCCTATCGGAATTCTGCACTTCGGAGACCCCCATGTTGATGACGATGGATGCGACTGGGACATCCTCAAGCGCGACATCGAAATCGTCCGTAACACCCCCGCGCTCTTCTGCGCAAATATTGGAGACACTACTAACAATTGGGTTGGAAGACTAGCCAAGCTGTACGGTCAGCAGGGAACCAGCGCAAAGCAAGCGTGGATCCTGGCCGAGTGGTTCATTCGTAGGCTGGAAGGCAAGTGGCTCTACATGGTCGGCGGAAATCATGATTGCTGGAGTGGTGACGCAGATCCGCTCAACTGGGTAGCCGGAGCAGTCCGTGCGCTGTATGAGCCATCAGAGGCGCGGCTAGGGCTACGCTTCAAGGGCGGACGGGAAGTGATCATCAACGCTCGGCATGACTTCGCTGGCTCATCCATCTGGAACCCAACCCACGGTGCCATGAAAGCTATCCAGATGGGGATTCGGGACGATGTTGCTATCTGTGGGCACAAGCACAAGTCCGGCTATTCCCCGCTGAAGGATCCAGATACCGGGAAGATTTGCCATGCAGTTCAGGTTGCGAGTTACAAGATTTACGATAGGTATGCAAGGGACAAGGGGTTCAGGGACCAGTCCTTGTCTCCGTGTGTAGTGACGATCATTGACCCGGACGCGACTGATCCTGCGGATCTTGTCCACATATTCTGGAACCCGGTCAGGGCTGCGGAGTACCTGACGTTTCTGAGAGGAAGGAAGAAATGAACGTGAATATGGAGAGCAAACTTGCTGGCGTTGAGATCAGCCTAGACCTTCCTGAAGGTGCAACATGGCTTGACATTCTGGAGAAGGTGATTGATGGGCTTCGGGCCTTTGGCTACCAGCCCCCTCCAACATCCGAGTTGGTCAACGCAATGGACGAAGTACACATGAATCAACATGATTGAACTGATTGATGCAGCCGGGAAGGTTACCAAGTTCAACGAACTGGTCATCTGCAACAACGGACATCCGCTGATCCTGTTCGATAGAAAACCGAAGGGGGCCGAAACTGTGGCCCCCTGTCCGGTTTGCTTCCCCACATTCAGGGAACGAAATACCGCTTCTTCCTCCGTTCACCCTCAACCTGCAACCGGCCATCCTTCAACGCCTCCTTGATCATCTTGGTCACGGTCTTGGTGTCATACCCAAGCCTTCCCCTGATCGCAAAGAACGACAGTTTCTCATCACCCTGAAACACCACCTGAATCCCCACCGGAGGCGGAACAACCTCCGAAGTGATGTAGTCCAGATAGTGAGCAGCGATCTCAATCGCCTGATCCGCAAGCCCTGGCTGACCCAGTTCCTTCAGATCCTTGGCGAAAGCCAGCGGGTTTCCAATCGCGGCGTAGTAACCCATCACCGAGTTGGGGTCCATCTGTTCGTAAATCTTAGGCATACTTCTCCTTCGGGGCTTGACTGCCCCTGTGTTGTGCCTGACTAGGTAAAGGTTGGCGGAACGTATTCGCCTTCCGGTGTCAGGACGTTGGTAGGGTTATTAGTAGTGACGGCCCCCTTGCTTGGGTTGTTGATAGAGCCGTCCGAGATGGCACCAACCGTAGGGTCTGAAGGTACGGTGGTGTTATTGAACACCATCGGGATCAGGGTTGGCCCTGCCGTATAGGCCTTGTTCGCCGCAAAGACAGCCAGCGTCCAGGCTTGGTTAACGATCTCACTAGCATTGATCGACTGAGCCGCAGGATTAGCCACGATCCCGTTGATGGCCGTAATGAAGGTCTCGTGCAGAATATCGTCGTATCGCATTAGGTCTTGGGGGCCGTGTTGTAGGAAATAGCAAGAGCACAGGTGTTTGATGCGCTGCTCTTGGTGAACTTGTAGTGGGTGAAGGCCCAAGTGGGCGGGAACAGATACTGACCGTTGGTCAAGCTGGAACTGGCAACATAGTTCCCGGTGGTAGCAGAGATCGGAATCAACTCCGCCGAGAAGTTGGTCGCGTCATTGCCTGCGGTGATGGCAATCGTATCAAGCGTCAAGCCAAGGATCTCCATCTTGATCGGAGACTGCTTGTTGGTGGCCTGGACACTGGAAGCCACGTTGGGCAGAACCAGCGTCCCGGCGAAGGCAGCGGTGCTGCCGGTCTTGAGGTACAGCCCAAGCAGACCACCCTGATTGGGATTCTCCTGTCCGGTAAGCGGACTGGTCAGATCAGCCATAGCAATTCTCCCCGGCCATTTTGGCCCTGACTATAATGTAGTCTATTCTCTAGAGAAAGCGACTACTTTTTAGTCACCAGGTAGCCGGTCAGCAATCCGCCACCCAGATACAGCCACTTCTGAAGCACCGCCTTTTTAGCCGTAGCCTGTGCCTGCTTCTGGAATACCTTGGCCTGCTCCTGGGTTAAAACAAGCTGATCCGTTGTTTTAGAAAGCGCCCCGAAAGTAGCCTTGACTTCTGCGTCCTTGGCTGCTACCTCACCCTTCAGCCCGCCGATCAGCCCGTCCTGCGCGTCAATCCGATCCTCCAGCGGAGCAACCCTAGCCGCCTGACTAGCCCACTCATAGACCTTCAGGGCATCTGGCCTTCCAAGGACGCTGGATTGTACAGAATCCTGTACGGATAGACCCGGAGTAAATCCGAACGAGACAATCACTGTCTCAAGTTCAGGGTTGGTCGCAGGTGCAGGTTTCGGCTTCGGGGGCATCGGATGCTTGTCTAGCTTGGCCTGGAGGTCTTTGACCTTTTCATTAGCGGCCTTTGCCCATGCCGTAGCCTCATCCATTCCATTCAAGGCCCTCAATCGCTGTGAATCAATCTCAACAAGTTGTCCTTCAAGTCCCTTGGCCTTAGCACTTAGCTGATCTGCAAGGTTGGCGTAATGTTCAGCCGCCACAAGGGAGCCGATCACCATCAAGCCAAGGCAAGTGATCCCGGCTACGATTCCACGGTTCTCATTGATTGACAATCGCAACGCTGAAAGTACGTTCATCGGTTCTTCCTCCGAGTGTTGAAATGTGGTGGTTGATTTCGTAGGTGGTCCCAACGACTCCGTTGGAGATCCAGACGGTCCCGATGGCCGTCCCTGTAGATTGTGTGGCAATGACAACCGGTGCGGTAGGGGTGGCACTGAATGTTCCGCTGGTAATCACATCACCGTCAAGCCAGTCGGTCCAGTCCACCCGATAGTCCAGCACAGCCGCAGGGTCTTGGAAGTAGTTGCCGATGCTCATGCGACCCTCATCAATCTAGGCGATGCCTGAACCCGCATCGGAAGCCTTGAAACCTCAACCGCCATGCTCCGTGTGATCAGCGGGACAATGATCGGGAACCGAGTATAGTTGACCCCCATTCGTCGGTCCTGAGCCGCTATCCGAAGGTAGACCACATCCGGGACGAGGCTGGACGGGATGGTGCAGGTGAACACAGCGGGACCGGTTGTCGTCCCAAAGGACAGCAGGACCGGGGTGGCCCCGGACACGCTGATGTTGGCCGTGAATACCGCAGGGCCGGTAGTCGTACCTAGTGTGAGGTACGCCTTGGTCTTGAGGTTCGCCAGCAGGACCGCTGGGCCAGTGGTAGTTCCAAGACTGAGTTTTGATGTAATGCGCCCCGAGGCCGCGAATACTGCCGGGCCGGTCGTGGTAGCAAGGATGAGCGACGAGCCACCCGTGCTTCCCGTAAGCGCAAGGAGGAGGCTCATTCAAAGTAGTAATCGAAGTCGATCACATAGTAAAGACCACCAGTCGGGGTCGCTGACCCCTGGATGATCTTCACAAAGGTATTCACATACTCACCCGGGTTGACCACAATCGGCACCTGGAAGGCAACGTCAATCCCGTTGCTACACTGGGTTCCGACACCTGCCGTTCCGTTGGTCTGACCCATCAGTCCCAGCACCTTCCTCCGGGCAATCTTGGACGTTGCCGTGACGAAGGATGCCGACTCGGTGGCGGCAAAGCTGGTGGAGATAGCGCCAAAGGCCAAGCCCCACTGGAACAGGTATGATCCTGCCGTGGGTGCTGTCCAGGCCGTACTTGCAGCCGCCGCATTGATTCTTACCCCAAGAATATGAAGCGTTCTGGGCGTCTGGCTGACACCACCCACCGGGTTAAGGTACTGCTGAACGATCATGTCGGTTGCAGCCAGCGTCCACAGCGTAGCGATTCCTTGACCACCAAGCCCGCCGACAAGGTTAGCGGTTAGCGCCACGTTGGTTGGGGTTGCAGCGGTCGGGTTCGTGCTGTTGGGGTAGGTGGCAAGACCGCCCATCGTCCCACCATTAAGACCCTGATGGGCCAAGCCGAAGGACGCAAGCTGCTCTGACCACGGCTTGTTGATGTTAATGTCCATCAGGGTTACCTGAACATAGGAAACCTTGAAGATGGCATTAGGCGAAGCGCCCACCAATCCGGAATTCCACTTCTCGATGAACACCGGCAACGAGACACCGAGGGTTGGGGTGCCCTGAATGATGGGAACCGGAATGGTGCCATAGAGAACGTCATCAATCCAGAACTCAACCTCTCTCGTCCCGCAGATGATGAAATACTTCCGGTTCGTATTGATCGGGGAAAGTCCCGCCCCCTCAAGGGCCACGGTAGTCCTTACCGCAGAGTTGAACCGCGCCACCCCCACAAGACCGCTAGAGGTCAACTCAATCCAAACACCGTCAATCGGGTCAGCAGCGGCGGTCAGCAGCCCAAACCCAATCTGGAAGGTCTCGTTGGCGATAGGCTGACGGTCCATCTGCCATACGGCCTCAAGGCACAGCGGGGCAGAAGCGAATAGCGACATGAACCGCCAGGACTGAAGCGCAGCATAGTTTCCGCTGGTGGTGCTGGTGCCAGCCGCGTTGACGTTCAGGAACCCTGCCGATTGGGTCATCGTCATGGTTGTGAAGGCGTGTTTCCATAGCCCGGTGTTCTGTGCCGTAGCGTTGAACTGGTCCTGAAACAATATAACGTCCTGGCCAACGCGAAGCCGGAAGTCCTGACTGGTTTCCGGGCTGGCAAGGTGCGCCGTGCCGGTAATCGTTCCGGGATCGTTCTCGGAGAACGTCCTGATGCAGCCAACATTCGTGGTTGCGGTAGCGTTTACCTCTGTAACCACCTTGAGGGCATTGGCCACGTTGACCTCGGCCACGTTCCCGCTGGTATTGCCTTCAATCCTAAACCCGGCCATATGACCTCCTTAAACCCAAACCCAACGCACGTTAAAAGACCTCGTTAGCCGCCAATCGGTTGTTCCATAGATGTCAAACCCGGTCCCCGGCACGATGTTCCCACAGGTCAACTTGATCGGAACAACCGTATGTTCATAAGCGTTATGCTCTGCGGTTGCCTCTGCCATCATAAACGCCTCGACATTGCTACCGGCTAATATCCCGGCCTGACCAGTGACGGTGGTAATAGCCGTATTGCTGCCAATCCCAGCACCAAAGTCCACAACAGCCGCACCAGTATTGCTCACGGGTTCCCCTCGGTGATGGTGGCAGCAGTTACGCTGACCGTCTGTCCGCTGGTGATGGTGGAAGATCCCGCAATGATAATGTCAGTTCCGCTGGTCCCTGCCGTGCAGTCAGCCACGAACACATCAGCAGAGGTGGTGATCCTCCCCCAGGTGCAGGTGCTGCTTGCCACTGCCGTAACGTCTGCGATAGTGGCAAACACCAGCGTCCCTGCAGCCGCAGCGGTAGCCATCGGGGTGCCCAGGATCAGGGTGGCCAGCAGAGTAGTCGCAGCTCCGCTGGTGGCGGGCTGAGAGCCGTTATAAAGTTTGAGTTTCCCCGCATTGCCCACGGCGGTTGTGATCGCATCCAACCGAGCATTGCGTAGCGTTGCCGACATTCCAAGGGCCATGTCACTCCACCTTTCCTTCCATGATCTTGCCGGTGGCGTAGCCGGTTGCGCCAGCACCAATCAGGGTAATCAGCACAAGGCGCGTATTGTCGTGAATGAACCATCCCTGCTTGGCTAACACCACCCAGAGCATTGCCGTAACACTGACCGCAATGAACGCCTGAAGCGCCCTGCTGGAGGATGCGGTCTTGTCCTGAGACAGGAGTTTTCTAAGCCATGCCATCATACCGGCAGCGCCCTCGCTCTACGGAGCCAGCCCTTCAGATACTTGGGCTTGTTCAGGTTGGTGTAATACATCTCCAGCCGCATGACGAAATTCTCAAGAACGTCATCCTCGTCTGACTGCGCCACTGCCCTCAGCACCGCTGGCCCGATCCTACCGTCTTCTTCCAACTTTGGGAACACACCGTCTAGGTTGTTCAGGGATTCCTGAAGGAACTTGGAGGCGCGGACAGTGCCCATGTTTACGCCAGCATCGAACACCTTGATAGCGATACGCTCAGATTTGTCTGCCAGCAGGTTGCCGTTGATCCCGCCCCAGTAGCCCAAGGCATAGATCGTCTTGGCGGCTTCTTCGGTTAGGTTCTCAATGTCAACGTCTGGATGGGATCGCTTGCTTATTCCGTACTTGGTCATGCCGCCCGGATCGTCTGGATCGTTGGTCAGCTTGGAGCCACCTTCCCACTCCATCGTGTAGGTGAATGCTTTATCGAAGGGGGTCATCATGGATTACCCTTTCATCGACTGGGTTGCTAGTATTGTCCGGTGAGAATGCGGCTGCAAGTTTAGGCGCAACAATCTCGGCAAACTTCTGCTGCCAAGGAGAATTCTCTGGGAGATTGGCAGACAGTGTGAAGATGCGCCGGAGTCCTGGGTCACGAAGAATCCCCTGCCACATCTTCCCACTCTGTGCGCTCAGTCCGGGGATCTTCAAACCAGTGAAATTGCCAAGGAACTCAGCCGCTTTTGCCACCTTTAGCATTGATGTCATGTCGCCACCAGCGGTTCCAACACCCTCTCCAGGGAATAACTTTTCAACCCCTGGTCTAAGCCCCCCCTGCGGTGTTCCTAGAATCCTGTACCCACCTGGGCCAGTTGCCGCACGATCTGAAACAAGATCAAGCGCAACAGCCCTTCCTCCGGCCTGTGCCTCGTTACTTACCCACGGTCCACCAAGGTTTCCAAATGTGGTCTGGTCAACCATGTCCCTTGTTGGAGACCCAACGTATCTGCGAGTCATGGCCTCCGGGGAATCACTATTTAGAATCTTGTCGGCAAATCCCTGTCGCCACGGAACAACATTATCTTCGTGGAATGCCTTCGCGGCCAAGAAGTCACTGTACCCTGG
>OFSE01000612.1_pt1 | contig 10120 bp, 14 predicted proteins | sample 1543261 | NCBI WGS metagenome assembly OFSE01 (sample SAMN07774225, study PRJEB24372) | wastewater metagenome | isolation source: Exp Tend VB 50WW | collected 2016-02 | reverse complement strand
TGGCGCAGTAGTCGTGTTTACATTTGTCTTTTGCGCTGGAAGCGTTATCGGAGTACCAGGGTTTACAACAGCAGCATCATATACTCTTTGCCCCATCAAATTCATCATATCCAAAACCTCTGTACTGGTTTGTGAAGCTGGCCTAGTACCAATAGGAACTTCTACTTTTGGAAGCTGTGATGGACCCGAGGGCGAAGCAGGGCCTGGAAAAACACCTGCCGAGGCTAAAGGCACATAAGCAGTATTAACACCGGACCCTATTGAATTGAGTAAACTCAACTGTGCCGCGGCATCCAATTCATTGTTAATTTTGGTTCCAGGAACCTCTACCTTTGGAAGCACTACTTGTCCTTGAGGATTGATTGGGCCTACAGATGGAGCTGTGCCACTGCTGTAACCAGCAGGACCGATAAGACCTTGAGTAAATAAGCTCTGATTAACTGCATCAGTGTAACCGCCAGCACCAACCTCTCCTTGTTGTCCAATAGGAACTTCTACTTTAGGCAGGACTACTGGGCCTGGAGGATTGATTGGTTGAAGTTCTGATCGACCGCTGGGATAACCTGCTGGGCCAATAAGACCTGCCTTATAATCTGCGATATTAACTGGATTCTTATACCCGCCATCATCGGTAGGAGTTTGAACCTTTCCACCGCCTCCACCACTAGCACCAGTGCCACCAGTAAAAATGTTACCACCCGTCAGCCCTGCATCGTACAAACTTCCAATAGTTGGGTCATTAAACGTGTTGTTCAGGCCCGTGCCGTCGTTTCCGGTGTTTTCATTAACCTTGAATGGAGGAAGGGTGTAAATTGTATTCGTGTCTCCGTAGTCGTCGTAACCAATACCGAAACCACCATCCGCGCCAATGGTGCCATACTGAAATATTCCTGGTTGATATGCCATATGCGTTAAATGTTATTACGATTTATGATGGATGTTAAAACAGATCAGGAGGTGACGCCCTTGATGACTACGAAGCTAAGGACTAATCCCTCAGAAAGAGTGCCAGAGGTTTGATTATTTGTGATGTACAATGTTGCAGTGCCTGCACCGCATGAAACATTGAATATGTAAGCTCCGATCGTTCCGCCTGATTTGTGATTGATAATAACAACATCAGTAGCTGCAATTTTTGAATTCGTCCAAGTAGCGGACACCGTAGTTGAATGAGCCAATGAATCTGCGGCAGTGGTAATCTGACCGCACATTTTATCTAGCGTGAACGGAGTAGCCTTGCTCGTAGCCTGCGTTACAGTGCCTCCAGCACCCGTATAAAAGCCAAGACCAGTTGTGGTTGTAACCAATGCCTCGTAGTCGCCTGCGCCAGACGTAGAACGGGCTAGGAACGTGTTATTGGCTGCGGCAGCAACGATCTTGGCAAGCGTCACTGCATTATTTGCAATCGTCGTAGTTGTAACGTCGTTTGCAGCAATAGCTGCAACCGTAGGTTGAGCCAACAGATTCAACTTGGTGTAAGTGATCGGATCCGTCGTTCCCGTAAAGGTGTATCCTGGTGTTACAGATGGCATAGTAGTAGGTGTTAAACTTGGACGAGGTTAGCACGTTGTCCAGCGCGAGCTTCATAGCCAACGGCCATAACGCTTATGTATCCTTGCGTGTTAGTCACCTCAAGCCAGCTAAGGCGTCCCTGACGCCGAGTAATGAGCGGCAAGCGGTATTCCTGCACCATCTGGGGTTGGAAGCCAGTACCCGTCTGTAAGCCCGTTGCAGGCAGTCCTGGGCTAGGTGGAGACGGATCATTGCCACCAAGCGAACCCGTGCTGTAATCCTTGCGGTAGGAACGATTGAAATCGTTGTTTGCATTAGTCAGGTCGTAAGAGGAATCAGCAAACTTCCAGCTTTCAGACCGACTGTAGGTCTGGTCCGTTAAGATCACGCTCTCTTCGCTAGCACCCTCCGTAAACGCTGACACAGACACTTCTGGGCGGTTGGTAGCCAAGTCCACGAATGCCCGACGCTGGAAGTGATTTACGTTAGAAGTATCGTAGGCACGGGTAATCAGCTGAGTGCTGATTTCAGCCACCGTTGCACCGCTAATGTCGTTCTGGCCTTCATCAGTAACGAAGATCCGTCCGTCCTCGGTGACTGCGTGCATCCGTTGCAACCCGAGATAATCGATTACCTGCCAGCTTTGGATGCACATATTTAACGTGCTATCAAAGCTCCACTCACCAAACCAGTTCTCGGTAGTGAAGTTGTAGACTACCACTGCATTGCAGACCAAGCTGTTATCAAGGGGCAAAGCGACGTAGAGCTTGTTGCTCCAATAACCAATGCTAATCTTGTAGCCAACTTTCCAGTTAACCCGACTCATAATGGTCCGAATGCGGGTGGAAAGAGGCAGCGTCTTATGCTGAAGCGAGTTGTTGGTGGATGTCAGCGTCAGCAGATTGATGTTCTGATTGCTGACGTAGGCCAGATCAGGACCAATTGACGTTACACCGTTAATGCCCACCAGACCTACCTGACGGGTGATTTCAGTGACAGTAGCAATGGGAACTCCCGTTATCGGGTCACTTAACGCCCCTTGGACGTTCTGAATGAGCAAGATCGACTTGTTCTTGAAGGCAATTAGGCTGTTCTGTCCAAATGGGAACGTGGCAACCAAGTAGTCGCTGCCACCCGTATTTATATGCAACTCGTTTGCGATAGGATCGTAGTCCGTAAACGCTAATACGTCTGACGCGGCTACCTCATCTTTGCCATCTATCACCCAGAGCCTGTTTTGACAGAAAGTAGCTTGATTGCTGTTGGGGATGGATAGAAACGAAGCTGGCAGCGTTGTGTCTGGAACTAGCTCAAAGGTGCCGTTCCAATTGCCATCCCAGTAAAGTGGTTTTTCATCTGGCCCACGGAAAATGTAGACCTGATTGTTGGCCTGAACAATGGTCGATTGAACAGTTACCGTGTAAGCTCCAAGGCTAATGTTTTTACCCGTGTATCCGTTGGCGTAAAACCCAACCTTGTCATATCCAACCATCATTATCCATGTCTGACCAATGTTGTTGGGATCAGAATAAATTGCAGAAGCATATATCGAATCTCCAACACTGCTAGAAAGCATTGTAGCTCCATCATAACCTACAGCTACATATAATCCATTACCATGTGTAATTCCGAAAAACGAAGAACTAGTGGCAGCAGCCAATTGAGTCCATTGCGTTCCACTAATTGAATACATTATATTATTAAAAGCAGTGGTAATTGCAACAGCTACAAATCTCCCATTTCCAAAAGTAACGCTAGTCCATGTAGCTCCATTTATTGTTGAGTAAGCTAATGTCCAAGTTACAGCATCGCCTGATGTATAAATCTGACCATCTGATTTAAGAGCAACAAATACTTGATTGCCAAAAGCAATAGAACTAAAATAACCAGTTGTAGCAGTAAATGTATTTAATAAAGAAGTGCCGTTAACAGTTGTAGTAATAATTGCATTTACAAACGATGTTCCGGCTGTAACTATACAAAAAATTCCATTACCAAAAGTAATGTCAGTAGCGGTAGATAAAGCTGAATCAATTATGCCAGTAGTCCAAGTCACTCCATTATCACTGCTGATTCGCGTCCTTGAAGTGCCAACAGCAATCCAAATTCCATTGCCGTAGGCAATCCCTTCACAAGGCCCGCCAGGAGGAGTTGTTGGCGTAGACCAATTTATCCCATCATCAGAATAAATCACTGGATACGAAAGCAGTCCAACCGCAATAAAACGTCCGTTTCCATATGCAATTCCTCTGAAATTTCCTACACCAGCACCACCAGGGGGAACACGCAAAGTCCAAGTAATCGCATCGGGACTTGAATAAATTGTTCCAAGAGAGCCAATCGCTACAAATAAGTTAGATCCGTATGCAACATCTTCTAAATCTGGAAGCGCCGCAATCCCGTTATACGTCCAAGATTGACCATACGGAACAACTCCCAGTTCTGGCAGGCAAACAAACCCACCCCTAGTCACTGCATCCTGAGACGTGAAATCATGGTTAACGGCCTTCTGGACGTTCCCAGGCTTGATGTTCTCAGGGGCGTTGTACTCGTCTACGCCAAGAAATGAGTTATCCCCAACCGTTTGAGGTTGGTCATCAAGATTACCGTATGCGCGATAACGATTCATTGAGGTTGTGCCTATCGACAGTCAATCAAGGTTCTTAACGTTTCCAGCCTTCCATTGCTTGTGCCACCGCCAGAGAAGAAAGGCAATTCCTAGCAATGTGCCTACAAGTGCGGCGACCTCGTTGACTTGCGACAGGCTTACCATTGCAGCGGCTGGCGTTGCGGCGGTAAGGGTGGCTTTGATGTTGTCAGCGTTCATTTTTTTGATGGTCCGATGCGCTCGGTAATAACGGCGATGGTCTGACGGTTCTCAAAAATCATATCTCGGTTGTGCTGGATCTCTTTTTCAAGGTCTTGCCGCAGTTTCTCGCGGGCAAGTTCTGCTCCGGTGTTGGTCGCCTGCTTGTTGTCCGAGGTCACCACAAGACTGACCTGTTGCTTGAGAATAGTGACTTCCCTTGAGAGACTGGAGAGCGAGGACATCAAATAGACCACGCACGAAAAAAGGATAGGCAACACGGCAAATGCGGCCTTCTCGATTAGCGCAGACTTTGTAGATTCGTCGCTCATTTCTTTGCCCTCATTTCCATGATCTTCTCCAGCGTGCGGCCCCCGAAATAGAACGACATGATCAGCATCCCCCACTGCCCGAGCAGGGAGACGTAAGCCTCGTTTGCGTTGTACCCGAACGCACTCATGCCGGCAAACAGGAAGTAGCCCGCAAGGATCGCCGCCAGAGTCATCGGCCTGATGTTCTTCGACCACCACGAGTCCGACGCCATATCCGCCTGGAGCCGCTGCGTGAGATTGTCCTGCTCGACCTTGTAGGCTTCAAGGTCGGCGTTCATCTTCGCCAGCTCGCCGCTCTGCGCCAGCTGCGCCAACTCAAGCTGCGCCTTGGCCTTGGCCTCGGGGTCGGGGATGAGTTTGTCTATCAGCTTCGTGCCGATGCCGAGAATTTCAGCGAGGGGGAACATTGTTGAGAATTTCGAGCGCGTCCATACACTAGGGGCAGATGTAAGTTCACGCCCTCACGCCGTCGGCTTGTCAGCGGCAGCGGCCTTGAGCGTCTCGATCTCGGCCAGCGCAGCCGCGAGTGAGTCAACCAGCAGGTTGAGCGACTGCTGTTGGAGCTGCGTCACGATGGCGTTTTTGTGGTCTTCTTTGGTCATGGCTTATTCCTCGGGAAGCTCGAACCCAGCGTTGACCGCCAGCACCTCGGCAAACTTGTCGTCGTTGACCCAGACGGCGCATTGCTCCGCCGTCGCAGGCACTAGCCCCACGGGCATGATTTCCACGCCATCGGCGTCGAGCAGGTGACAGTCGGCGACGGCGGTGGGGGCCGAATAGTTTACATAGCGAACTTCAAACAAAGTTCCGACTTTCGGCTGGGCTGGTGAGCCCATGGTGTAGGGCGCGATAGGAATTATGGTCATGGGATTGGATTAGGTGAGGGTTACGGTTTTTGTGACGCCGTTGATGCGGATGAAAAGACCCGCAGTCGTTGTCCACATATCGCCGTCTGTTGGTGATGTTGGAGCGGTGCCGTGCGGGATTCGCAGCGGCGCAAGACTTGCGGTTGCGGCTGGTGCAATCACGGTGCCCGAGAAGGTGGCTCCGGTGGATGAGATCGTGGCACGAACTGAGTTGCCTTGTCCGAGGTAGAGCGTCGTGCCGCGTGAATTGACGCCGAAATCAGTGGAGGTTCCTGCGCCGAATACATTCGCTGCCGAACCAATGTCTCCCGCCGCCACAGAGGACGCCAAGAAAGTGACGTAGGGGCCATTGGCGGCTGTGCTATTGATGGTGGCGATTTGTCCTGTGGAGCTAGCGAGGGAGAAAGTTGCCGCGCTCAACGCCCCGCCCACCGTCACCGCGCCCCCGAAATAGCTCGCGCTGCCGTTGTTCCCGAATGACCCACCACCCGAGACAACCAGCGCGCCTGCGTTGGCGGAGCCTGCGGTGGTGGAGGAAATGGAGACGTCGCCCGTGTTCGCGATGAACATTCGCGCTACCGGCGTGACGCTTTCGTTTGTTGCAAAAGTTCCAGAGGCAGCAAAAAATGAAATGTTTCCCGCATTAGTATTTGTGCCGGATATGCCAAACTGGATGCCAGCATACGCGTCCATATCTCCATGTGCGATTGTGTATGTAGAGTTTGTGCTACCAATTAAATTTCGGGTGATCGCTGGGTTGTACGCAGCGTTAGTGCTGGCGTTGGTGAGATAGCCCGAGTATCCGGCGTCGGCTGTTTGCGCCCACTGCATTGTCCCGTTCACGCTGAGTTTTTGAGCCGGTGTGATCGTCCCGATGCCGACGTTGTTGTCAGCCGAGAGCACCGTGATCGCTGCGCCAGACGTGCCCGTGCCGAGCGTGAGGTTGGTCGAGGCGGGGGAGGTGAGGGAGGGCGTCGTTACGCTGGTGAGAAACGCTGGAGTGGCGGCACTCAGCTTGCGCGTGCCGTTGATCGCCCCATCTACGGCCATAAAGTCATCAGATGCCGTGGTAGTAGCCGTTGTAGCGAGGTCTTTGATGCGGATGTCAGCCATAAAATAAAGGGTTACGGATATTGAACGTACACAAACTTGTTCCCAGACGAATCAACGATGTTATCGCCAGTAGCTGTAATCAGATACCCGTCTGGAGTATCAGGGCGATTAAGGTCATTGAGCATAGGATTGTTAATCCCAATAGCCATGCGCTCGCCCAACATATCACATTGACTGGCAAGCAAACCAATCATAGCTGGAATTCAGAAGCTTGAATTGCTGCATTCGCAGAAGCCTGCCGAATAAACTTAGCCTGCTGCGCTGCCGCGGTAGACCAAGTATAATGCGAACCAGCATACAATCGATGACCGTTAGTCGTGGTAGGCGCAGAGCCGTCAAACGTACACATCACGTCTGCGTCCTGCACATCCAATACAATCATGTTCGTGGTATCGCTAAAAGCAGCAAACTGCACGCCACCTACCGTGCTGTCTACCGTCAGGCGTTGATCTGCTACCGTACTACCCCGATACCAGGCTGGTTTCGGGAAGATGTTATTTAGATTGAATGAACTCATAAGTAAGTAGTTTTATTTAAACGTTGACGTATCCCAGAATGGAGTTAGGCATCAATGCGTGAATATTGAAACCTACACCCCTATTCGGGGATACGAAAGATTGTACGAAATTACCGAAAGCGGACAGATTCGCTCTTGGTCTTTTGGAACTACAAGACGCAGACAAAAACCGCGAGCTTTGAAATGGAGAATCAACCGTTCTGGATACGCTACTGTTGCTTTGGCTAACGGACCAAAACCAGTTTGGAATGTATTGGTTCATCGCCTTGTTGCACTTACTTTTTTGCCAAATCCGAATGGGCTGGCAGAAGTTAATCATAAAGATTCCAACAAACTCAATAATCATATCAACAATTTGGAATGGATTTCCAAGTTGGATAATTTGCGTCATTCTTGGCGCGTTGGAACACATATATCGCCAAGAGGCGAACGTGCTCATCACGCCAAATTGACATCCGTACAAGTAGCTGAAATTCAAAAGCGTTTTGCCAGTGGGCATAAAGGCTCCGTTATAGCCAGAGATTTTGCTATTACGGCCACTCATGCTTATCGGATACGCGACAATTTGCATTGGAAATTGGAATTACCAAGATCTTGACTGTGAGGTGACGTGAGTGCTGACGGTCATTTGGAAGCTGTCTGGCATCTGCCGCTGGATGCGGTCCCATTCCTCATTCTTTTTCATCTCAACGATGTTGTAGGCTTGAGCGGCTTTGTCGGCCTGACCGTCCTGAATCAACCAATCTCCGTAGGTCTGCCAGATCAGGGGCTGGCTAATCATTTCAGGGACAGGCTGAATCTCCCACTTGGCTGGAGTATCCTCTGGGTCTTGCCCTGCCGTGGTGGTTGCTAAGCATTTGTAGTAATCGCTTGTTCCTACGGAGGCTCCAGCAGTCTTGGTGTAATAGATGTACTGGCCTGCAACGTAGGTTGCGGTGGCAGAAAAGGCATCCCCCGCATAGTTGTAGGGCACACGCCGATAGTAGATGTAGATCGGGTTGGCTGGGTTCGTATTGTAGCTAACGTAGCCATTCGTCCCCATAAACCCACCCGCACTGGAAATCATCTGGAAACCATCCTTAGTCACCACAAACCCTTGTCCACGCGGATAGGTAATCATGGCTGGGCTGTCTACCCACGCTTGGAACATGACATCAATCTCAGCTTCCCCAGTTTGATCCCAAGGAAGGTTAAATTGCTGCGGGGATACGTTGTTCTGTTGGACAATCAGATTACCCCATAGATAAATCCCCTTGGTAATGTCACCAAGGTAAGAAATCGTAGTCCCATCCGTGCTGATGCCTGCTTTATAAGTCTGGCTGGTGGCATTAGCCCCAGTCTGATACATGATTGTGCAAAGGAAAAACCCATTGGCGCATTGGGAAATATTTGCGCTCTGCACGTTGGCTTGGGTTCCAACGAGTCCGGTCTGGACATTGAAAAAGGTAGAGAACGTGGTTGTACCATCGTTTACGGCCAAATAGAGGTAGTTTCTACCCGCTGGACGTGCGTAGACACTCGCTTGGTACATTGTAGCCCCAAATGCGCTTACAGCCTGCGTTACGTTGTGTTCAGTAGTTACGGCTACCTCAAGAATCCTGCTAGCGGTAACGCGGTTGTCGGCTGGGTTACTGATGTTGTTGGCCGTAACCGTAACATTGTTAGCCGTCCAATACGCGGTCTGGGAAACATCGTTGGGGTACGTCAACAGATCCCCCACAAACCGTGCCTCACCCCACCCAGTCAAGTCAGGCCAATTGCCAGCTCCCCAGATCTGGCGCACATTGGCGTTAAACAAGTCATTGATCGATTGCGCCGTCTCCGTAGTCAGACGAGACGTGGGCACGCCAATCAGTCCGCAAATGTTAGCCAAAGCGCGACTGTAGGGGATTGTTCTCACTTAGTCTTTGTTTTTCATCCATCCACCTGTTAAACCATGACGAGCAGGATTGACCTTAGGACGATAGCCAACGGCACACAGATGCGGATTATCTTTCAGATACTCAGGCATCCACTCATGCACGTTATTCCCATGCTGACCCTGCAAACGGAAGAAGAGGCGGCTATTGATGCGCGCAGCCATCTGGCCAAGCCCTTCCATCTGGGTTGAGCCTTGTTTACGCATCTCGGCGGCTAAACGAGCCTGGTCCTCATGGACCTTGGCCTTCTCGTTGGGCAGACCATTCTGGATCTCCCACCACCATTTGCGGACAAACTCCTTGGGAATATCTGTGACTATTTGATCGCTGCTCATTAAAAAAGAAAAGGGGCAGAGCCTCGTTTGAGGGTGCCCCTGTTTGAGATTACTTAACCGAGTTTCGTCGGATCGCTAAGATCCACGATGTTCAGGTAAATATCCAGTGCGCCAGCGGTCAGAGCCGAGGGACTGCCACCCGTTGCGTTCGTGAACGTCGCAACAAGGTTAACAGACGCCGTACCCTTGACGAGCGTGGCCGTAGTAGGAACACCGGCAAGCACGCCAGCAGTCTTCACGGATTGAGCCGTGACAAGTGCGCTAGTGCTGCTGGTGGTACCAACGTTAATGGAGAACGCAGTCGTGCCTGCAAAGGCAGTCGTGATGTTCACCAGTGCATTGTTAAGCACGAAGTTTGACGGCAACGCACCGAGCGTCAGCGTTACGGTGTCGGAAGCTCCGGCACCCAACGCAACGTCAGAATAATCAACGTGAAACTTGTTGGAGAATCCGCGGGCTTGCTCTTGCAGCGAAAGCTGTGAGAGGTCGGCGCGGGCGATGGTTACTGCTGTATCAGCCATGGTAGTGTCCTTTTATGTTGAGGATTATTGTTTAGCTGGTTCCAGCAAATTTGCCAAGACCAAGCGGATTCTTAACCATGAGGGTAAGAGCCGCGAGGATAAACCCGCGACGACCACCACCAAGATCAGGCAACTCATTGGATTCGATACCGAGCATATAGCCCAGACCGACCAACTCTGGATCAATCACATAACCGCG
>OFSE01000609.1_pt1 | contig 10164 bp, 7 predicted proteins | sample 1543261 | NCBI WGS metagenome assembly OFSE01 (sample SAMN07774225, study PRJEB24372) | wastewater metagenome | isolation source: Exp Tend VB 50WW | collected 2016-02 | reverse complement strand
AACCCTCAATGGAAGGGTCACTATTTTTTTCTCCTAGTCGACCGACGGTGCGAGCCAACTTTCGGTTGAGTAAACCATAAGGCTCGCCGGTGCCGTCATATCCTTTCCATAGCTCAGGCATGATTTCCTCGTAGGAGTCCGCGTAGATGCTGTTGTTTGAGTTTGCTCGCCATGCTGGAACTGAGCCCGTAGACCAGTTCTTTGCCCTTATGAAAAGCACATCATCTGGGTCGCCAATGGCAATCTGTGCCGAACGACGCGATGAGCCAGACACGACAATGCGACCAATAATGTTGGCAATATCAAGCACATCAATAGAGCGAAGTTAAAAAATACTAGGTACAGTATAAATAAAACGCTGTATTTCTCGTTGTTTGCATGGTTCTAATCGATTTAGCCAAATTCCTTGAAGGTTTCCAGATCGATCTGCACTGAAGCATCTCCGGCGGACATCCAAATTTGTCCGTCTTGTATCGTACATTGCAGTTGCATCGTGCGTTGCGCCAGCGTTGCAAGTGTTTGACTGGTGGCGGCTGGGATATTTTTGACGCAGAGATTTTTAGCGCGATCCAAGCGGCTATTGATTTGCTTCCACCAGATATGACTGGCGTGCGCGAAGCTGTACACCATCACCTGCTCGGCGCGACCGCAGGCTTTTAATAAACGACGGTCTTCCGGCTGGCCGACCTCACCCCAGAATAAAATCGCGTCGGTATAGTCTTTCTCCCACAGGTCTGGCTCTTCGGTATCGGAAATACCTTTGCCAAAACTCAAGCGTTCGCTGGCGTGCAACGCAAAGGCCAACACGCGAATCATCATGCGTTCGTCGGTTTCAGAGGGGTGGCGGGCGATGGTTAAACTATGATCGGCGTAGTAACCGCGATCCATATCGGCGATGTTGAGTTCGGCTTTGTAGATGGTTGATTTTAATGCCATGAAGTGTTTCTAGTTTAAAGATTAATTGGTGCGTCTGCGAGGTAGAGAAGCAGCGAGGTATCAACCTCGCTTGATTATTTAAACACCACCGTCTTATGCCCGTTCAATAAAATTCTGTGCTCAACGAAGCATTTCACGGCACGCGCCAGCACCACGCATTCGACATCGCGGCCAATCGCGGTCAGGGTTTCTGGGTCCATCGCGTGATCGACACGTTCAACATCTTGCTCGATGATCGGGCCTTCATCCAAATCACCCGTCACAAAATGGGCAGTAGCGCCAATTAATTTAACGCCGCGTTCATGCGCTTGGTTGTAGGGTTTTGCACCTTTGAAACTGGGCAGGAATGAGTGGTGAATATTGATCACCCTGCCCTTCAAGGCATCACACAGTTGCGGCGATAAAATTTGCATGTAACGTGCCAACACCACCAGCTCAATCTGCTCGCGCTCAATAATTTCAAGTATGCGCTGCTCTTGCTGCTGCTTGGCTTCTGCCGTTGCACCCGCAGCCAACGGTAAATGATGGAATGGAATATTGTAGCTGGCCGCCAGTTGATAAAAATCGGTGTGATTGGAAATGATGGCCTTGATATCAACTGGCAGCAAACCGCTTTTGAAACGGAATAACAGATCGTTTAAGCAATGCCCGATTTTCGACACCATCAACACCACCCGCGGCCGATGATGTGCATCATGCAGTTGCCACTGCATCTGCCATTGCGCGCCAAGCAAGGCAAAATCATCACGCAAGCTAGCGTCGCCCACCGCTATATCTTCCAATGCAAAATGCACACGCATAAAAAACAATTGCGATTGCGCATCACCAAACTGGGCGGAATCAATAATATTGCAACCGTGACTGGCAAGAAAACCCGAAACGCTATGGACGATGCCGCGCTGATCGGGGCAAGACAAGGTGAGAATATATTCTGGGAACATAGAAAATTGAAAAAGTTGATCTAAGAAAGCGTTGATTAAGTTACTACGCGACCAAATTTTGAATCTGCGATGCTCGCTGTACAGTCGTACAGGTGCGCTTCTCGACTCAAACTTTGGCCGCTCGCTACACTTAATTAGCGCTTCCCTAATGCAAGTCAAACAAAACGATATTGTCGCACGAGCGCCGTTGCTGTTTGCCGTTTGTTGTTAAAACGTGAGCAAAGAAGAGGTATTCGCTTGCGCAAGTGTAGATAAAACAAAACGAAGAAAAAAGTACGATCGTTCTAATTAGTTTATAGTGTGACACCATCTATTCCTTCAGGAGACTTTGTCATGAGTAACCAGCCTTACCAAAATCAACAATTCCGTTTAGCCGCTCGCCCAATCGGCTTGCCAAAAGCCAGTGACTGGTCGCTCACTACTGAAGCGGTGCGCGCTTTGAACGAAGGTGAAATTTTGGTGCAAACCATTTACATCTCGCTCGACCCTGCGATGCGCGGCTGGATGAATGAGGGCAAATCGTATATTCGCCCGGTAGCGATTGGTGAAGTCATGCGCGCTGGTGCGATTGGCAAAGTGCTTGCATCAAAATCGCCACGCTTTGCGGTAGGCGATTACGTGTCGGGCGGCATTGGCGTGCAAACCTTTTGGGTGGGCGCGGCAGATGACAAAGCGGCTGCTTTTTATAAGATTGACCCAAAACTGGCGCCCTTGCCGACCTATCTAAATGCACTCGGCATGCCCGGCATGACTGCGTATTTTGGTCTGCTGGACATCGGCCAACCGAAAACAGGCGAAACCGTTGTGGTATCTGGCGCGTCTGGTGCGGTCGGGCAAACGGTGGGGCAAATCGCCAAGCATCATGGTTGCCGCGTGGTGGGGATTGCTGGTGGCAAAGAAAAATGTGATTTTGTCGTCAATGAATTGGGCTTCGATGCCTGCATTGACTATAAATCTGATTCGCTCAAAGATGGTTTGAAAGAACATTGCCCAAATGGTGTCGATGTGTATTTCGACAATGTGGGCGGTGAAATTTTAGATACCGTACTAACCCGCATCAACATGAAAGCGCGCATCATTATTTGTGGTGCCATTTCGCAATACAACAATACAACGCCCGTCAAAGGCCCTTCTAATTATCTAGCCTTGCTGGTGAATCGCGCAAAAATGGAAGGCATGGTGGTGTTTGATTATGCCAGCCGTTACAGTGAAGCGGTGCAAGCCATGAGCGGCTGGATGGCGCAAGGCAAGTTCAAAACTCGCGAAGATATTGTGCAAGGTTTTACCAATTTCCCCGATACTTTGCTGATGCTGTTTGCTGGAAAAAATTTCGGTAAATTGATTTTACAAGTCAGCCCAGAATAGATAGCAAAAACAAAGGAAAAGACAGCGCCAAAGTCAACCATCAAGCTTGATTATTCCTGCATAGATAAGTCTGGCGCAATTGTCGTGCGTTTGGCATAACGTTGCGCCAGCATGGCACAGACCATTAATTGCAATTGGTGAAAAATCATCAACGGCAACAACACTAGACCAACGGTGTGGCTCGCAAATAAAACCTTAGCCATCGGCACTCCGCTGGCCAAACTTTTTTTCGAGCCACAAAATACGATCGTAATTTCATCTTCTTTATCAAACCCCAGACGACGGCTGCCATAGGTGGTGATGCCGATGATGATGGCCAGCATACAGGCGCTAATGCCAATCAATATGAATAACATGCTAGAAGGCACCTGCTTCCATAAACCTTGCACCACGGCCTCGCTAAAAGCGACATACACCACCAACAAAATCGAGCTTTGATCGATAACTTTTAAACTCGCTTTGTGCCGATCAATCCACTCCGCCAGCCAGCGTCGGGCGATTTGCCCGGCAATAAAGGGTAACAATAATTGATAGACGATCTTGAGCACGGCATCCAACGAAGAGTGTCCGACCAGGGTAGAAGAAAACAACAAGCTCACCAGCAAAGGGGTTAGAAAAATACCGAACAGATTACTGGCAGAAGCGCTGCACACCGCCGCTGGCACATTGCCACGCGCCACAGCGGTAAACGCAATCGATGATTGTACGGTCGAAGGCAAAACACAAAGAAATAAAATGCCCATATACAAATCTGGCGTAATCGCTAATAGTAAGGCTGGCTTTAACAACAAACCCAACAAGGGAAACAAGGCAAAAGTGCTTAACAATACCGTCACATGCAAGCGCCAATGCGTGATGCCCGCCAACACCGCCTCACGTGATAATTTAGCGCCATGCATGAAAAATAAAATGCCGATCATCAATGTCGTTAGATGATTAAACACAACAGCAGTCTGCCCAGTGCAGGGGAAAAAACTGGCAAGCAACACTACGCCCAGCATGAATAAAGTGAGATTTTCAGGGAGGAAACGTGGTCGCGTCATAGTAAATTTGCTTGGTCAAATTAAGTTGGGCTTGGAGTTGGGCCTGGAGTTGGGCCTGGAGTTGGGCTTGGAAGCGGTTAGTAACAATAGTTAGTATCAGATCCTGCTGTAGAAAAAATGGTATGCTTTCCTACTCGAAAAATATCGGCGATTAGACATTTCGCCCTGATATTTATCTCTCTTATTTACCTCTATTATCTCATTCATCTTTAAAGGAAGTGCTATGACCGTTCTGACTATCAATGGCAAGCAAACCTCTGTTGACTTACCAGACGATACACCTATCCTGTGGGCGCTCCGTGATCACTTCGGTTTGACTGGCACCAAATTCGGCTGCGGCATGGCTTTATGTGGCGCTTGTACTGTGCATCTGGATGGCGAACCTATCCGCTCCTGCGTAACGCCGATCTCGGCCGCCGCCAACAAAAAAATCACCACGATTGAAGCGATGGAAGCCGATAAGGTCGGCAAGGCGATTCAAAATGCTTGGATCGATTTAGGTGTGCCGCAATGTGGTTACTGCCAATCCGGGCAAATTATGTCAGCCACCGCCTTATTGAAAAAAACGCCGCACCCGAATGACAAGCAAATCGATGATGCGATGAGTGGCAATATTTGTCGTTGTGGCACTTACACCCGCATTAAAGCGGCGATCAAGTTAGCGGCGAACAATGTCGGCAATCCCGTGAATGCCCCTGCTGTGAATGCCCCCGCTGCGAAGGAAGCGAAATGAACGCCCCCGATTCTCTCAAATCGCTCAATCCAGAGCACGCCCCTAGTTCACCAGCGCGCCGCCACTGGCTGAAAAGTGCTGGGGCACTAACGGGTCTGGCACTCACGATTGGCAGCAATGGCATCGTTAGCGCCGCAGAAGAAAAGAAATACGGCGGTGATGGCATGCCCGGCGGTGTGGTTGATAACGTGCTGGTATTCGTCTCGATTGGCACTGACGGTTTGGTCACCATCGTCGCGCACCGCTCTGAAATGGGACAAGGTATTCGCACCAGTTTGCCAATGGTGGTGGCGGATGAAATGGGCGCCGATTGGCAAAAAGTGCGCGTGATGCAAGCCGATGGCAATGAAACTCGCTACGGCAATCAAAACACCGACGGCTCACGCAGCACTCGCCATTTTTTTCGCGCGATGCGCCGAGTCGGTGCTACTGCGCGTCTGATGTTAGAAACCGCTGCAGCAGCGCAATGGCAAGTTAGCCTCGATCAAGTCAAAACCGGCACGCATGAAGTGATTCATCTAGCCACTGGCCGCCGCCTTAGTTTTGCCGCATTGGCGCTTGATGCCGCCAAAGTACCCGTACCCAAAACCGAGGCCTTGCAATTAAAAGACAGCAAAGCATTTCGCTATATCGGCAAAGACGCGGTGCGTGGCATTGACCTAAAAAATATCGTCACCGGACACACCCATTACGGCATCGATACGCGTTTGGAAGGTATGCTCTACGCCGTAGTTGCGCGCCCACCGGTGGTAGGTGGCAAGCTGCGCAGCGTTGATAAAAGCGCGGCCTTAAAAGTACCCGGTGTATTGCAAATCATCGAACTGCAACCCAGCCCACCGCCTGCAGCGTTTAATCCACTAGGTGGCGTGGCTGTGATCGCCAGTAACACCTGGGCGGCCATCAAAGGGCGTGAAGCTCTGAAGCTGGAGTGGGATGATGGCGCAAATGCCAGCTATGACTCGGCCGCCTTCCGGCAAACCTTGCACGAGGCAGTCGCCAAACCAGCCAAAGCGGTGCGTGATCAGGGCGACACCGTGGCAACCTTGGCCGCCGCAAAATCCAAACTGAGCGCAGAATATTATTTACCGCATCTGGCACATGCGACGATGGAACCACCAGCAGCCACCGCACGGATTGTGAATGGGCTATGTGAAGTCTGGGCATGCGTGCAAGCGCCGCAAGCGGCAGTCGATACGATTGCTGCGCATCTCAAATGCAAACCCGCCGAGGTTACGGTACACGTTACCTTGCTGGGTGGTGGTTTTGGGCGCAAATCGAAACCAGACTTTGCCGCCGAAGCTGCCTTATTATCGAAAGCGATGGATGGCAAACCGGTGAAAGTCACTTGGACGCGGGAAGACGATTTACACCACGATTACTACCACACCGTCTCAGTTGAACGAATGGAGGCCGCCTTAGATGACAAAGGCGTACCCACCGCTTGGTTGCACCGCACTGCCGCGCCCACCATTGCCTCCACCTTTGCGCCCGGCGCGAATTTGCAGCAGCCATTTGAATTAGGTATGTCTGCCGTCAACGTGCCATTTGCCATTCCAAACATTCGGGTTGAAGTGCCAGAAGTGCCCGCCCATACACGCATCGGCTGGTTCCGCTCGGTGTCGAATATTCCGCACGCATTTGCCGTGCAATCCTTCGTTGCCGAATTGGCACACGCTGCCAAACGTGACCATAAAACCTACTTGCTGGATTTACTTGGCCCGGCCCGCAAGATTAATCCGCTCGACATGAATGACACATTCAATTACGGCGAATCGCCAGAGCGTTACCCGGTCGATATTGGCCGTATGCGCAATGTGATTGAGCTAGCGACCAAAAAAGCGGGCTGGGGTAAAAAATTACCAAAAGGCCGTGGCTTGGGGCTGGCAGTGTCATACAGCTTTGTGACTTATGTCGCGGTGGTGATTGAAGTGGAAGTGAATGCCAATGGTGACCTGAAAATCCCCAAGGTCGATATCGCCGTTGACTGCGGCCCAGCAGTCAACCCAGACCGTATTCGCTCACAAGCAGAAGGCGCATGCATCATGGGCTTGAGCCTAGCGACCACAGGGGAAATCACGTTTAAAAATGGCCGCGCCGAGCAAGATAATTACCATCAATACGAAGTGCTGCGCGCCTTCTCGGCACCAAAAGAAATCCGCACGCACATCGTTGAGCACAATTTTGACGGTGAATTAGGCGGCGTCGGCGAACCAGCCACACCACCCATCGCGCCAGCATTATGCAACGCGATTTTTGCTGCGACTGGCAAACGGATTCGCAATTTGCCGATTCGTGGGCAGGCGGGTAAAGCCTAAAATTATCCTAGAAACGGCAGTTGGACGAGCGTTGCCACCAACATGGTGGACGTTTAGAACACGACATTGATGATTTAAAACAAGACCTTATTGACAAATTTTAGCGGTCAACTGCTGTTTCTAGGATTATTGATCAGCACATCGCAAAATGGGTACTGGTTTATTCGAACCAGTACCCACACTTCGCATACAATTAGTGATTCATACCTGCGTCATCAACGGCAATTCAATCACAAACTCAGCACCACCATCCGCATGATTCCGTGCATACAATTTACCTGCGTGCTGTTCGATAATGCCGTAGCTGATTGGTAATCCAAGCCCGGTTCCTTTGCCGACTGGCTTGGTAGTGAAAAACGGGTCGAATATATGTGACAGATGATTGGGTGCTATGCCTGGGCCATTGTCACGTAAAAAAAGTGATACGGTATGGCTGTCCGTCTGCGCGGTAATCCATAGTTGCGGTGTGATGAGATTGACTGCCGATGCTGAGTCATAGGCATTTTCGATTAGATTCATTAATACTTGTAACAACTTTCCGGCATTGCCCATTACATACAATGCCTGCTGCGGTGTCCAATGTACGGTAAATGTCGGAGCCGCCCCTTTGCTGACCCAATGAATCGCCCTTTCAATCACACCATTTAGATCCACCTGAATCCGTTCTTCTCGATCAACTGCGGAAAAACGTTTTAATCCATTCACGATGTCGGTGGTACGTTGTGCACCTTCCAGTGTGCCTTCGATCAGCGAAGGTAAATCGTGCAGAATGTGATCGATGCGTAGTTTGACGCGCAGATCACCAGCGAGCTCTTGCGCTGCATTGGCATGCAAGGTATCAACATAGCTAGCCAATCGTGCACTGTAGCGCTTGAGTGCATGCACATTCCCCAACACGAAACTGATAGGATTATTGAGTTCATGTGCAACACCTGCAACCAATCGACCAAGCGAGGCCATTTTTTCTGAGTGGAGTAATTGCTGCTGAGTGCGCTTGAGTGTTTCATGCGTCTCGCTCAACTCTCGATAAGCGCGTTTCAATTCGCCAATTGGGCGCCCGACAAATACGTAACCAACACGCTTTCCCGTACCATCCAATCGTTCTGTGCAGTTGACATCGACAGGCACGGCGACATGATCTGGATGAATCAGATTGAGCTCTACCACTTCGCTAGCGCCCTGCGGCGTGGTTTTTTCTATCACCCAGCGCAAGCGCTCAACGCTGGCAGCATCGGCCAACAATTTGTAGATCGACATACCGCGCAGGGCTTCCTCATCCAGGCCAACTAACTCGCGCAGCGCTGTATTGGTTTCTTCAATTTCGCCAGCCCGATTGCAGGCGATCAACACATCGGACATGGCCGACAACACACTAAAAATAAATTGCTGAGAACTTTCAAGCTGTTCGTTTTTTTCCTCCAGAACAATCTCATCACTCACTAACTTGGAATAGACTTCATCCATCTTATGGATCACATCCATCCACATCGCCTCGTCAATACCCTCTACTGGCAACTGACTGGGCAACGCCATTGCGCTAACAGGTGCAATTTCGGTGGAATTCGATTTACGGCGTGGCATGCTGATTAAAAAAATGATGTCGGAATTTTGGTCGAGTAGGTAGTAATCAATCTCTCACTTAATCTCTCACTTAATCTCTCACTTAATCTCTCACTCAAGCGCTCAATCTGTCAATGTACAGTACATACCATGCAGGGATCAAACGAACGCACGATGTGTTGTACCGCCACCGGCGTTTCTTCACCCGGTGCTACCGGCGCACCGACCAAGGCAGCTTCCAGCGCGCCAGGGACACCTTGCGCATCGCGGGGCGAAAAATTCCAAGATGTGGGCGCAATAATCTGATAATTGTCGATTTTTCCGTGACGCAGCGCCACCCAATGCCCCAGACTGCCACGTGCCGCTTCGGTTAACCCAACACCCTCACCGTCAGCAGGTAGCGCAACCGATTCGTAATATGGCTCATCGTTGCGCAAGGCTTTGATCCATTGTTCCATGGCCGGCACCACCAATGCCAATTCAAACAAACGTGCCAGTACGCGGGTGTACACCGTGCCACCATTGCGTATTGCTGCATCTCGTAGCAGCGAATTTCCGTCCACCAGTTGCCGCGCCAATGCACCGGTTTCAAGCACACGTCCAGCAAAGCGTGGCGCTTTGTTCCAGGTATAGGCTGCTGGCTTGTCGATATCTGGCAAAGTTTGTCCGTGCGCAGGGTGGCGCGCACCACCCGCATCAGACAGCCAAGCATGGGTAGCATCTTCACTGATTGCGTTGATGTCTAAGGGGTTTAACGTACTGCTACCAGCGTCCCACATGCCGCGTGCAAAAGTAAATTGACCGTCCGGCAGTGGATATGAACCATTCGACATATACAAACCAGGGCCCGAACCCATACGATCTAACCCAATCTGCCAGGCCAATGTCAGGAACAGACGAAAGTCGCCAACATCTGGGGCAGCAGTAGCATGCCATTCGCGTAGCGCAGCTTCGCTATCGATTGAGGCAATGCGCTCCAATTGGGTACCGAATAAAGTTTGTTCAAGAAAAGCGCGAAACTCACGAATGCTTGCCAACAGACGTATTCGCTCAGCACTATCAATTGCGCGAGAAGAACCACTCGGTTGAATTGATTGTGTGTGCGGCCATTTACCGCCCAAGGTACCAAGCAGTGTAAACCAACGCTGGCGCGCCGCCAACGCCAAGCGTGCATGGCGCCCTTGTTGCGCGGTAAAACGATCCTGTACTGCGCTAAACCAAGGGTGATGTGCGTATGCCTCACGCGCAAAATCGGGCATAAAAAATAAATA
>OFSE01000608.1_pt1 | contig 10168 bp, 7 predicted proteins | sample 1543261 | NCBI WGS metagenome assembly OFSE01 (sample SAMN07774225, study PRJEB24372) | wastewater metagenome | isolation source: Exp Tend VB 50WW | collected 2016-02 | reverse complement strand
TAAACAACTGGGACCTTGTCGATGGTAGCGCCAGCTATATCGTCGGAGAATATTTAGACGGGAATAAAGATAAAATGAAGATTCTGAAGAAGCTCGCAAAATCAAAATCTTTATGGGAAAAGAGAATCGCCATAATATCCACTTTTGCGTATATCAAAAAAGGTAGGCCTGAAGAAGTCATTGAAATTGCTGAGTTACTAATGAAAGACTCCCACGACCTAATACACAAAGCAATTGGCTGGATGCTACGAGAAATAGGTAAAAACGTTTCAGTAAAAGTCTTGTACGCTTTTTTAGACAAGCACTCAAAAACAATGCCAAGAACAGCGCTGCGATACGCCTTAGAAAGGCTTCCTGCCGAAAAGCGAAAGCACTATATGAAAATGAAGCCTATTCGTTAAAGGCCTTTTCTAACCCAGCAATATCAAACTTTTTCATTTTCAAAAAAGCCTGAACCACTTGGCCTTTTTGCTTTTCGTCTCCTTTAGACATCAACTCTTCTAAAGCATTCGGGACAATTTGCCACGACAACCCATATTTATCTTTTAACCAACCGCATTGGCTTTCAGTTCCTCCATTGGCCGTTAATTTTTCCCAGTAGTAGTCTATCTCTTTTTGATCTTCGCAATTTACAACAAAAGAAATCCTTCAGTAAAAAAAATCGAATGAAAGCCTCGCGCTTGATCTTGCTCAAAGAAGCCCTGCTGTAGCGGCGATACACTGAACCCATCAATTACATGAAACGAGGAAAGCAAAATGAAAACAGCAATTAAAAATTATCTGGTAGCAAGCGTGGCAGGTGTCGTTGGCATGGTTGGTTTTGCCAGCAGTGTTGCAGCACAAACCGTTGATAAAGATGCGCCTTGGTTAGTGCGCGCCCGAGTCGTTTATATTGATACGCGCAATGCTTCAGACCCTATTGGTGGTGTCGGTGCAGCTGATCGCGTTGATGTCGGCAACAAAACGATTCCAGAAGTTGATATCTCGTATTTCTTTGCGCCAAATTGGGCAGCGGAATTGATTCTGACTTACCCACAAAAACATAACGTGACTTTAGATGGTACGAGGATAGGCACGTTGAGGCATTTGCCCCCGACACTCACAGTGCAGTACCACTTTGCACCCACAGGCGCGATTAATCCCTACTTAGGTGCGGGTGTGAATTACACCAACATCTCTAGCGTGAAATTGCTCAATGGTGCAGGACGTTTGGAGCGCAATAGTTTTGGTTATGCCTTGCAAGCAGGCGTTGATTTTAAGATTGATAAAAATTGGTCATTCAATCTGGATATCAAAAAAGTGTCATTGCGAAGCGACTTGAGTATTTCTGGCGCGTACGTGAGTGAATTGAAGCTTGACCCTTGGTTATTTGGCGCAGGCGTTGGCTATCGCTTCTAGTTCGATTTCTAAAGCTATCGTGTCGTTGTCGTTGTCGTCGTCGCCTAGACACAATTGATTTGGAAATGAAATAAGTGTTTTAGCTTGTTGTTGAACATCGTAGCTGGTGCAGGGGAGCGTGAGTTGGCACTTCGGTCAATGAGTGCCATTTCACATACTCCCTATTTTCTTTTGTAATTCTTGCTATTTGCGCCTTTCAATTAAGCGCTATCAAGAATTACTAGACCATGTATGTCACTTTCTCAGTAAAATTAACAAGGATCACCTGCGCTGTTTCGCGCTATTTTTCAATCAGAACGATCTGCTCACATCGTTAAGTTCTAGTTCGCTTGTGTGATGGATAAGCGATCAACCTTGCCGCCCTTGTTGTAGCTCATGGCAAGCAACATGACTCCCCCTTCAAACTTTAAACGGTAACGATAATGCCGGTCTTCGCCATCAACCGCGCGTGCCAGCAGTTGCAGTTGCTTGAGCGATCCTAGCCTTTGTATGGCGGTGCGCATTTGTTGTAGCGCCATGGGCAAAACGGCAGCCTGTGCTTTTGCAGTAAAAGCGTCGGGTGATACGCGGTTGTCGATAATGTTTTGCACCAGCAAGCGAATGTCTTCCGTTACGTTGGGTTCGTTGTCGGGTATGCCGGCAATGTCAGGCGTTGCCGTTGGATTTGGTGATGCCACTGTTTGCGATTCGGTAGCGCTAAGCCTGTTGCTCGATTCAGCGCTCACGCTGCAGCCGCTACAGGTGAACGCCAGCGCAAGCAGCGCGCTCATCGTACAAATCTTGCTTTGCCTTGTGCGCCGGATTGACTTCATCGGATTCTTCCTCACGTTGTACTCGCTTTGACCACCGTGACGGTGCATTCAGCCAGCGCAACCACTTGGGCGGAAACGCTCCCAAGGTAACGGCGTATGGATGAACTACCGCGTGAGCCGATCACAATGTGATCTACGCCATTCTTATGTGCGAAATCAATCACAGCGTTCGCCGCATCGGGCGCTTCAAGCACATGAAAACTGATTTTTTCCCCTTTGAGTTGTAAAGGGCGCGCCCAATGTTTTAGTTCGACTAATTGTTTTACGTGAATATTTTGCCCATCGCGCAGCAGGCTTTCATCCAAGCCAAAGCGGCTGGTTTTGCGCACCGTGATGCACGCTAAACGTGCACCAGGTTCGGTAAATAGTAAGCGCCTAACTTCTTGGCGTAATTGCTCGGTTAAGGTCGCGCTGCTATTACTTAGATCAAGCGCAGCAACAATGATGGGTGCACGCGACAATTGTTCGGCGACCGATTGCTGTGAGAACGGTTCAGCGCCCGCCGCCTGAAAGCGTCGCTTTAGCACAGCCATCGTGCCATCTTGCGCGGTTTTTGATGCACGTGCCGTTAAATTGATTTGGCTTGGGTCTTGCAGAGCAAAAGCGAGTTGTGCGGCGGATTCAAAACGCGCAGCGGGGTCCACTTCCAAACAGCGCAAAATGACTTCCTGTAACCACGGTGGAATTGCCGCATTGTGCTTGCGTGGTGGAATTGGGTCGCGGTACAAGCGCTTGCGCAAACCGGCGACACCGCTTGGGTTGCCGAAAGGTCGTTCGCCCGTCGCAAGGTGGTAGAGCAACACGCCAAGGGCGAACTGATCGCTATGGGGCTCGTTGCGCACACCTAAAACTTGTTCCGGCGAGATGTAGGGGCCGGTGCCCAAAGGCAGACGAAATTCTTCCGCCAGCAAGTCCGGTAACTTGTCGTGGCGCGAAAGTCCGAAATCAATCAGCACCGCATCGCCGTTGGGGCGAAACATGATATTGCTGGGTTTGAGATCTAAGTGAATCACATGCTGCCGATGCAAATCTTGCAGTGCTTGCGCCACCTTAATGCCAATTTGCACCACTTCGTCAATCGGTAGCGGTGACGCGTCAAAACGCGTGCGCAACGAGGTGCCGGCGATTTGCTCCATCACGATATAAGGCTGCGCCTCAAAATCACCTGAGGCAATATACTGGGGCACGTGTTGGCCTTTGAGCTTGGGCATGATCATTTGCTCAACCTCAAACGCTACAATCGCCGTTGGGTCATCGCTAGTAAAGAGCAATGGCACTTTCATGATCAAGGGCAAGAGCGTGGTTGATGGCTTTTCCGCGTTGTGGGTTTTCTGCGGGCGTTGGCGCAAATCTGTCACGCGCCACAATGCAGCCATGCCGCCCACATGCAGTTTTTCCTCTAAGCGATAACCGTCAAACTCCATGCCGATTTTTAAGCGTTGATGACCCTCTGACGTGGCTGAAATGGGCGCTGCCGCTGTCGCCGAATCTGACGTCGTGTCGGTTGGTGTCGAATTGGGGGCGTCACTGTCTTGCATGTTATTCACCGGCGAGTAGACGTTCACCTAAAACCGCAGGCAGACCCGCCGCGACAATTTTGTTTGCCGCCGCTTCCGCGTCATACGGCACACGATGGAAACTCAGCTCAGCCGCATCGCTGTCGTACACAGCATAACAAGCCGCAGGGTTGCCATCACGTGGTTGCCCCACCGAGCCAGGAATCGCTAACCAGCGGCGTTGCTTACTTAATGGGATGCTGGTGTCTGCGCTGGGCGTAAAGCTGCCGGTTTTGCCAGTGAGCGTCATGTGATACAGGCTAGGCATATGGACATGGCCGCAAAACGTCACGCGTGCTTTGCTGGCATGGAAGCTACGCATCGCCTCCATAACGCCGTCAATGTATTCCCAACTTTCTGGCGCCCAAGCGTTCGCGTGCACTAAGAGCACATCGTCCAGCTCAATGGTAAATGGTAGTGCCCTTATGTACGCCAGATGCTTCTCTTCTAATTGCGCCAAAGTCCACATCACGACTTTGTAGGCCACATGATTCATACCTTGCTTGTCGTCCAGCAACAGCGCCTGATCATGATTGCCGATTAGCACGTAAGCGCCTCGCTCGGCATAGGCCATGACGGTATCCATCACCCAAACGGGGTCAGCGCCATAACCCACCAAGTCACCGAGAAATGCGTAGTCAGTTACGTGTTGCGATTCGGCATGTTCCAAGCAAGCGGTGAGCGCTTCACGGTTCGCATGTAGGTCAGTTAGTAAGGCGAGGCGCATGGGTTTTCATCAGGAAAGAGTGTCAACAAAAAGGGGGGCGAATTCATCACACCATCTTAACGCCAATACCTAACTACAGGCTTACAAAATTAAGGAAGCTCTGATTAAGTTACTGCGCAGCCAAATTTTGTACCTGCGACACCGGCTACCGTGCTCGCTGTACAGTCGTACAGGTGCGCTTCTCGATTCAAACTTTGACCGCTCGCTACACTTAATCAGAGCTTCCCTAAGGCATATCCTGTGAAATTTTCGGATGAATCCGCACCAATACAATGCGCGGTCCGTTCATTTTTTTCACCACCGCGTCGAACTGCGCGAATTCTATCTTCTGCCCTTCAGTTGGAATATCGCCTAACACATGCATGATCAGGCCGCCGATTGATTCGACTTCCTCACTGTCTAAATCAATCCCCAATGCGATGCCCAAAGTAAACAAGGGCAAACTTCCTTTGCCGATAAAAGTACCGTCGTCCAGCGCAGTCCAATCATTCTCATTTTGGCGAAATTCGTCGCGGATTTGACCGACTAAAGCGCTTAGCAGATTATCTAAGGTCAAAAAACCAACGGGCTTGCTTCCCTTGTAGCCGACAATCGCGAAATGTGGTGCGCCTTTTCGAAAGCGCCGGAATAACTCCAAGGCGGGCATTGTGGGAGGTACGAACTCAACCTGACGCAAATGCTTGCCGAGGTCATCTAAAGACTTTCCGTTTTGCTGCGCAAAAAAGAGATCTTTTAAGTGCAGCATTCCTAATACGGTTTCATCATCGTCGTCAAAATAAGGGTAACGGCTGAAGCGATGGCGCGCAGCCGTGTTCATATTTTCTTCTAGGCTGGCATGCTTATACATAGCAACCACTTCGTTGATGGGGCGCATTAAATCTGAGATTTCCAAATCGCCAAAATCTAGCATTTGCGCCATGATGCTCCACTCATCTGGTGTAAGCTTTTTACTGGCGTGACTACCGCGCAAAATGAGCTTGAGTTCCTCGGGCGAGTAATGGTTTTCTGTCCCATGATTTGCGTCAAGGCCTGCCCAGCTCAAGACGGTATTTGCACTAAAATTAAGCACCCAAATAGCGGGGTACATAGTCCAATAAAACAAATACAACGCGGGTGCCGTCCACAACGAAACGATTTCAGGGCGGCGAATTGCCATTGATTTTGGCGCTAATTCGCCGATCACTATGTGCAAGAAAGAGATGAGGAAGAACGCCACAAAAAATGCGATGCCGCTAATTAACTTGGGCGACGTAACACCAATGCCACTTAACATAGGTTCAATTAATCTTGCAAAGGCTGGTTCTCCGATCCACCCTAAGCCCAATGATGCCAATGTAATGCCTAGCTGGCAGGCAGACAGATAAGAGTCAAGATGTTCATGCACAGTACCTAACAACTTGCCTCGCACGCTGCCGCTTTTAGCGATGCTTCGTACCCTAGTTTGGCGTAATTTCACCAAGCCAAATTCAGCTGCGACGAAAAAACCATTGAGCACGACTAAAAACAATGCCAGTACGACCAATAAAAAATTACTCAAAGTAGATGTAACTCCAAATTTATGTGCGCCTACGAGTGAAAACGCCGCAAAGCCATAGCAACTAGCAGGCGATGAAGTAGCCCATTTTGGCCTCGCTTTCAACGCATTGCTTGCACCGCATGATTACAACGAAGATTGTATTGTAGGTGGTACGAGGATGTGGCGAAATTTATTTGAGAATCGCACGTCTTTTGTAGAGTGAAGACGGGCGATTTTAGATGCGAGACTCTTCAAGTCGTCGGCGGGTAAACGGGTGAAGAAATTCAATAGTTTTTGACGCTCGGTACATGCATTGATCAACGCCACAAGTTGCTCTGGACTGACAAAATATTCGTGGCTGCGCCCTAACTTATTCGACATGAGAGAGTACGGGTCAAGCGAGACAAAACAATGCAAGGTCGGCACCAATGTTTGACCAAACCGCGTTGGCAAGCCAATCTTTCTAAACACTTTTTTTATTACTTGACGATTGCGTTTTAATTGTTCGATAGGTGATGGGATTTCGCAAACATCGCGCAACCCAGCATTACTTATGCATCGATGATCATGTTGCAGCTCCAATTGCTTAATCGCTAAACGAGATTCAACGATAAAGACCTGCAAATTGTTCGTAATGAAAAGATGATCGATATGAGCGCTAGCACCTTCGATGCTTATGCGCAAATCATGCAAAACTGCGACATCATCTCTTGCTTCAAATAGTAAATTAAACTCATCAGCGGCGATGAAAGTGGCATTCATCGCCTCGTGGGTTTTTTGTTTATCAAGTAAGCGTTGCTCGTTCTTTTGATTGAGAAACATTTTTAAACGTGAATCGGCGTAGTCCAAAAATGTTTGAACGGGAATCGGTCTTTTAATCAGCACTACAAGCTTTCAGGAAACTTCGCAAGTTGGCTACCTCAAGCAGCGAAAAATTTGCGAATTCGTGTCGTCAAATGTGGTGCGAATTTTAACCCAAATAGCGAGGCGATCAAGCTAGTACATTGTAACAATGGTAAGTAAAAGTCAGTGCCTAGGTCATCTTTATTGCAGCGCAAGCTTTGCCTTCGCTCGCGATAAATTGATCAACTTAGTTGAATTTTGGAGCCGAAATTTGACCTAATTTTCACTTTCCATTGTCAATTGCCGAACGACTTTTTTCGTGCGAGTACCCGCACCTTGCCCCAAAGTGGGTGCAATGCGACTTGCATTCGTGGGTACTTTTTTAGGCTTAAGAGCGCTGTCATCAAGCTTGAAACGGGACACCACGGCAACCAAATCGTCTGCCTGACCTTTTAGCTCGCTCGCTGCTGCTGCAATTTCTTCGACTAGTGCTGAGTTCTGTTGCGTTACGTCGTCCAATTCCGTGATCGCCGATTCAACCTGTGAAACGCCTTGTGACTGCTCGTGGCTGGCAACACTGATTTCGCCCATGATCTCCGTCACACGTTGTATTGAGTTAACCACTTCAGACATCGTTACGCCAGCGTGATCAACTAATGCCGTTCCCTGCTCAACTCGCACCACGCTATCACTGATCAAGTCTTTAATTTCCTTCGCTGCTTGCGCCGATCTGCCTGCCAAGGACCGCACTTCACTGGCAACAACAGCAAAGCCACGTCCTTGTTCGCCAGCACGTGCTGCCTCAACAGCGGCATTCAAAGCCAGGATATTGGTTTGGAACGCAATACTGTCGATGACTTGAATAATGTCGGAAATCTTATGCGAACTTTCGTTAATCCCTTTCATCGTCTCCACAACTTGCCCGACCACCTCACCACCTTTTACCGCCACGTGTGACGCACTGACGGCTAATTCGTTGGCTTTTTGCGCACTGTCGGCATTTTGCTTGACGGTTGAACTCAACTCTTCCATTGACGATGCTGTTTCTTCCAGCGTGCCAGCTTGTTGCTCCGTGCGCGCAGAAAGATCATTATTGCCTTCGGCAATTTCGCCACTAGCGAGTGCCACTGACTCTGAACCCAGTCTGACGTTGGCCACAACTCTGGTCAACGATGCCTGCATCTCAGCCAGCGACTTCAATAGGCAGCTAAATTCATCGCGTCCATTATCGATAACGGGAACCGTCAAATCACCATCACGCACGCGAGCGGCAACTTGCTCAGACTCTTCGATGCGCCTGACCAAAACGCGCCCGATGTAAATTGACATCGCAATAACGCCAATCGCGATGACCACAAACACCATCGACAAACGCAAACGCGTCGCCGTGGCGTGGTTTTCAATATCGTCCATCTCTGATTGCAAACGCTCGTTTTGGCGCTTTCTCTCTTCTCCCGTTATCGCCAGTAATTGATTGCGCACGGGAATAGTCTTACTCACCAAAAAATCGAAGGCTTCATCAGGTTTGCCGTCTTTAATCAATTTGACGTTTTCATCACCTAAACGATAAAACTCGTTCGCAAGCGGCTCCATTTTTTCGAATATTGCCCGCCCTTCTGTCGTGAAGTTTCCTGCACCGAATGCTTTAAGGTTTTCTTCTATCAATTGCCGTTTGATGGAAATATCGTCAGTGGTTGCTTTTAAATCTTCAGGTGTCTTTACTAATAAAGCATGGCGAATCTGTAAGGACAATCGAGTGATATTTAGCTCAATTGCCGAGATATTTCCTAGTTGCGGGACGCGGTTATGGCTGGTTAAATGCGTTAGCATACTCACTTGACTCATCGACCACCACGCAGCACTAGCGGCACCTATCAAGGTAATAATGAGAAAAAAAGCCGCAAGATAAAGTCGCTTTGCTATACCTATTTGCGAAAAAAATTTCATTGATGCCTCACATTAGTTGAGTTGAACTGCTGCGCATTCAGTCCATCTGCGGTTTGATGCCGATCCGAAAAAATTTTGGCTATAAGCTCTTTTGCTTAGTTAAAAATACTACACTAGTTCATTCAATTTATTTTTCGCTTACGCATAATCAATTCATTTTTTTCATATTGCGCTGCCGCACTCATAGATACATAACGCCAGCTTTGGCACACCGCGCAATGTAACAACAGATCCGAAGTAAGTCGCCTCTTCTCTTTAGGATGTTCAGGATGTCTACGTTGAATAAATCGGCCTTCCATTCCTTCAAAGCTCGCGCGCCATTGATGGCCTGCCTAGTAACAGTTTTAAGTCTGGCATTCATTATTCTCTACAAACAGAACGGTCAACTGACTGCTCTTTTTCTGATTGGTATTTGCTTAGGCTATGTGCTTTATCAGGCCTCGTTCGGATTCACATCGTCATTCCGTGTGCTGCTGGCGGATCGTCAGAGCGCGGGCTTTCGAGCGCAAATGTGGATGCTGGGTGTGGCTTGTTGTCTATTTTTTCCGACGTTGGCAGTAGGGACTTTATTTGGGCAAGAATTCAGTGGCTTCGAAGCGCCACTTGGCGTTGCGCTTATGCTTGGGGCAACCATATTTGGCATAGGCATGCAACTTGGCGGCGGTTGTGGTTCTGGCACTTTGTTCACGGTTGGCGGCGGCAATACGCGCATGGTTGTGACTTTACTTTTCTTTATCATCGGATCAGTCATCGGCGTGGTACATCGAGATTGGTGGGATGCTCGACCAAGTATTGACGCCATTTCATTGCTACAGGTTTGGGGTTGGAAGATTGCGCTCGTCATTAATTGCGCGATTTTTTACGCTGCCTACCAGATCGCAGCAAAATTTGAAATCAAACGACATGGACAATTAGAGCCCATTAGCGGCGCTGGTCATGCCCCTATCACATTAAAAAAAATTCCCTTACTTGCTGGCGCCTTGATTTTGGCAGGGCTCAACTTTCTGACATTATTAATCGCTGGCCGACCTTGGGGCATTACGTCGGCATTCGGACTATGGGGAGGTAAATTTTTACAGAGTGTGGGCGCGCCGATCGAGACTTGGTCGGGCTACTCAGACCCCGGGATGCAACAGGTTTTGCACGATTCCGTGCTCGCTGATATCACCTCAGTCATGGATTTTGGCATCATATTTGGTGCGCTTTTTGCGTCAATATACGTGGGTAAATTTAAACCAACATGGCGCATTTCATCGAAACACTTAGTCGCTGCAATATTAGGTGGACTGCTGATGGGATACGGGGCCAGGCTAGCTTATGGATGCAATATCGGTGCGTTTTTTAGCGGTATTGCATCGGGCAGTTTGCA
>OFSE01000607.1_pt1 | contig 10172 bp, 8 predicted proteins | sample 1543261 | NCBI WGS metagenome assembly OFSE01 (sample SAMN07774225, study PRJEB24372) | wastewater metagenome | isolation source: Exp Tend VB 50WW | collected 2016-02 | reverse complement strand
GAGAACGTGCGGCATTGCACAGAGGGATTGGCGGAGAACTAATTCCATTTCTAAAGCTATCGTGTCGTTGTTGCCTTCGCCTTGCCGTGCTGCAGCACTGTCTGCGGCTCGTCGCCTAGGCACAATTGATTTGGAAATGGAATATGGAGAATGAAGGATGAAGATTTTAAATAACTGGGGAGGCAAGTTTCCCCACTACGCCTTTATCGTTTGTGCCGTATTCATCGCGACGTTTAATCTCGTATTGACTGGAAATGCAATGGCTACCGAAGAACCGAAGTTTACAATCGGCCTGAAAGAAGGGGATTTCGAGCTGCGCGAATATCCAAGTTTGATTGCCGCCGAAGTTACTGTTACCGGCGAGCGTAGCGAAGCGATTTCCGCGGGTTTCAAGCTGTTGGCGGGTTATATATTTGGCGGCAATGTGCGCAAACAATCTATTGCGATGACTGCACCCGTGCAGCAGGAAAAAAGTTCAGGTGAAAAAATCGCCATGACAGCCCCGGTTACGCAAGTCGCAAAAGACGGCGGATGGATCATTCGATTTATCATGCCCAGCGAATATTCCTTGACGAGCTTGCCAACACCAAATGACGCGCGTGTAAAGTTAGTGACCTTACCAGCCACGCGGCTGGCGGTGCTACGTTTTTCAGGTTTGGCGAAGGAAGCGAGTATTGAAGAAAAAACCTCAGAACTACGCGCGTGGCTAAGCAAGCATCAGTGGCAAAGCAAAGGGGAAGTCACTTTAGCGCGTTATGATCCGCCATGGACGCCGTGGTTTATGCGTCGAAATGAGTTGATGCAGGCGCTTGATCAATAAGCTAATAATGTCATCACCAACATAACTTCCAACGCGCCAAAGTGCAAAGTGGTTATGACGTACGAGTAGCGCCGACCTTACTGTGATTGTGACGGTTAAAAATCCGTGCAAGCGACAAAACGCGCAACTAGTTTTTCTAAGCCTAATTTGTCGGCCGCGCTGAAACGATGCGTTTCGGGACTATCGACATCAAATACGCCCAGCAATTTACCGTCTTTAATGACGGGAATCACGATTTCAGAATTGGATGCCGAATCACAGGCAATGTGGCCTGGGAAAGCATGCACATCATCCACCACCACGGTCGCGCGCTGGACGGCAGTGGTGCCGCAAACGCCTCGCCCAAACGGAATACGAACGCAGGCGACTTTGCCTTGAAATGGGCCAAGCACCAATTCTTCGCCATGCGCCATATAGAATCCAGCCCAATTTAAGGCGGCCAACGTTTGGTAAACGAAGGCAGAAAACTGTGCGGCATTCGCAATAAAATTGCGCTCGCCCTCAAACAAGCTTGCGAGTTGGCGATCGAGGCCATCGTAATCAGGGGTGCGGGTTTGTTCGTCAGGGGTAAACATACGACTTCCAATCTACTTTCAAATAAAACAGGGCCTTACCTTATCATGCCTGCAGATAAGCCATCGGCATGATGCCAATCTTCACAAACGGGTTTCACATACTGCGTAGCGAACGCAAAAATAACCCCAAGCCGCCAATTGCCAGCACCAAAATCACCAAAAGATCAAAGGCAGACATGGTGGCGAAACTGAAGTGCAAGGAAGCAATCACGCCGAAGATCAAGGCCGTGATAGAGCCAATAAATAAAATCCAACCAAAGATATTCTTTGCGTTGAAGAACACCATGCCTATGCCAAACATTAGCGGAATTAAGACCATGCCGCCGCTGATGCCATAGTTCCCGCCAAATGCAGAGAAGCCAAACAAAGGCAGGCCAAAGCCAAAACCTGAACTCACGCTAATGGCCTTAAACAATAAGTAAAACCCGCCACTCATCATAAAAAGGCCGAGAAAAAATGTGCCTATACCGCCGCTCGTACCACCCGCGCCTTTTAACATTATGTTGATCCTTTAAAAATAAGTTGAATAGGATTTTATCAAGTGATCTAAATACCGTGGCAAATTAATCGCGCATCCAAGAAACGGTCAAGTATCTCTGCATTGTGATCAGAAAACATATACTCCTCGTTTTTATTAAAAAATAGTGGCTTATCCGCTTTTAAATAGAGCGCGCTAAAAATATACAAGATACAGTATAAAGATTAAGGGGAGCAACTGACTAAGATCACGGCGTGAAGATGCGGCCAAAGAAGTTTTTTACAAGCCGTCGAATTTTGGTCTCGTCAGAATGAAAACGGCGTGCGCATCGTTACAAACTCTTCCGCCACCGTTGGGTGAATGCCAAGCGTTGCATCGAACTGCGCTTTAGTTGCGCCGCATTGCAAGGCGATGGCCATTCCCTGCATGACTTCACCCGCATCGGCGCCCACCATATGCACGCCCAACACTTTATCGCTGCTTGTATCGACGACCAGTTTCATTAGCGTGCGTTCCGTCGAGTGCGACATGGTGTGTTTCAATGCCTTGAATTCGCTCTTAAAAATCGTGATGTTGGGGTAACGCAGGCGCGCGTTTGCCTCGCTCAAACCCACCGTCGCAACATTGGGATGGCTAAATACGGCGGTCGGAATATTCTCGTAAGACAGCTTGCGCTTGCCATCATGAAATAACTGAGACGCCACCACCATGCCTTCAGCCAAGGCAACAGGCGTGAGTGCCACACGTTCAATCACATCGCCAATCGCGTAAATCGAATCGACATTGGTTTTAAAGTGCTCGTCCACCACAATCGAGCCGTTCTCACGTGTGATCACGCCTGCGGCAGACAAGCCTAATTGTGCGGTGTTCGCGCTGCGACCCGTGGCAAAAATCACGCAATCGGCAGTCAGGGTAGCGCCATTGTTGAGTTGCACATGACGCGTTACTTCTTGACCAAAACCTTCAACTCGTATGTTCGATATTTGCGTGTTGGCGATGAATGTTACGCCCTTCTTTTCCATTTCCCGAGTCAGAAATGGGCCAAGGTCTTGATCCATGCCACGCAAGACTTGCGCACCGCGATGCACCAGCGTGACCTGACATCCAAGCCCATTCAAGATCGACGCAAATTCCACAGCGATATATCCAGCACCAGCAATAATTGCATGGCGCGGTAAAGTAGTGAGATGGAAAAAGTCGTCGGACACCAAACCAAATTCGCTACCGGGCAGCTCAGGGCGAACCGGCTGCCCACCTGTCGCCAGTAAAATATTTTTTGCCGTGATGGTTTTCGAAAAACCCTCGCCATCAATGCGCACCGTGTGCGCATCTTGCAAAATTGCATGACCTTCCATCACGTCGACATTGGCTTTCGTCAAAGTCTCGCGATAGATTTCGTTTAAACGGGCAATCTCTCTATCTTTATTCGCAATCAGATCAGCCCAAGTAAACGTGCTCTCGCCGAGCCGCCAACCAAAACCGGCGGCATCCTTGAAATCGCTGTGATAATGCGCCGCATACGACATTAGTTTCTTCGGTACGCAACCTAAATTCACGCACGTTCCACCCAAGGCACTTTTCTCCGCCAAGCCGACTTTGGCGCCGTACTGAAACGCAAAGCGACTCGCCCGCACGCCGCCAGAACCACCACCGATGGTGAATAAATCGTAGTCGTATTTTTTCATAGAGAATGGGTTGGCAGCCTTGAGAATTCAAATTTATGGGATTGAAGAGCGGCGTCCAGAAACATTCTGGATGAGCGAACAGCAGTTCAGTCATCAGAATACCCGTTTTTTTACCGATCACTTCCTTTGACTTGTGTTCGACTTCATAACGATACGATAAACTTATTCTGACGTCGAAAATAATCCGTTCGTTTTACGTCAATAGTTAAATCGAAACAATTTTAAGAAATCGCTAAAACGCAAAATGCATGGTATGCCAACCATCAGAAAGCTATCAAATTCAGAACTTGAATGGGCTAATCGACGATATATTGAGCTGGGTTTTCTTCAATCTTCCACCGAAGACTACATCGCAGTGGCGGAAGTTGATGGCGTCAAAGTTGGTTTGGGGCGCTTGGTTGCTGTCGATGCATTGACAGGCGAATTAGGCGGTATGTATGTGGCGCCTGCCTTTCGTGGTTCAAAAATCGCTGACAAAATCGTGGCTTTTCTTTTGCAACAATCGCCTTACCAACAGTTGTTCTGCATTCCTTTTTCTCACGTTGCAAATATTTACATGCGCTTCGGTTTTCGAGAGGCTCCTATTGATGTTCTCGTACCAACTGGAGTAGCGCACAAATTGGCGTGGTGCAAAAATGAATACCTCGAACCAGTGAGTTTATTGTTGCGCGTGGCAGATTGACGTGGACAATCGTAAATTTTCGATGAGCTTCTCAGTTCACCTCAGTCTCTAGCATTTCAATCTTCCACCAACGCGGCAACAGTTTTTTTACATCCGCTTGCGTATAGCGATCGTCCATCAAATAAATCACGCCACGATCTTCAGGCGTACGTATTACACGGCCTGCCGCCTGCACCACTTTTTGTAAGCCGGGGTAGAGATAAGTGTAGTCGTACCCAGCACCGAATAGGCCCTGCATTGTTTGCTTGAGTTGTTCGTTCGAGGGATTCATTTGCGGAAAACCTAGTGTCGCGATGAACGCGCCAATTAGGCGGGCGCCGGGCAAGTCTATGCCTTCAGCGAAAGCGCCGCCCAGAACGGCGAAACCTATGCCCTGACTGTTAAGAGTAAAGTTATTCAAAAACTCTTGTCTATCCATTTCATCCATTGCACGTGTTTGCTGCCAAACGGTGATGTGCGGGTGCTGCTTTTGCAGCAAATTGAAAGCCTGATCGAGATAGTCGAAACTACTGAAGAAGGCGAGATAATTGCCTGCTTTCTCATTGAACTGTCGGGCGATAAGCGCAGTCATGCCGGGTAGCGAGTTAGCGCGATCTGCGTATCTGGTGGAGATATTTCGTATCACTTTGACTTGCAATTGCTCAGCATGGAAGGGTGCATCCACATCGACCCATGCGGTATTGTCTGGCAGGCCTAAACAGTCGGCGTAGTAATGCCAAGGGCTCAGTGTGGCAGAGAACAGAATGCTACTGTGGCTCGCCTTCCAACGTGATTTCAGATAGGGGGCGGGCACCATATTGCGTATGCCTAATGTTGATTGCTTCGAGCTTCGCTGCAATTCGATCACGGCGTGTTCAGCGAAACTATCTAATAACTGTTTGAAGTGATTGACCTCAAAAAAGAACCGTTGAAGTTCCGTTTGCGCATTGTTTGGTGTGTGCTCCTCTTGCTTATTTAGTTCTGCGCCGAATGCGTCTAGTAACTCGGTGACGGCATGGCTTAACCCAGCAGGTATCGTCGTGTGAGCGATGTATTCGGAACGCGCTTTGTTGTTCGTTTCTGGCTCTAATTTTTTCCAAACACGGTACAAACGCTTGAGTGGTTTTTTTAGCGTAGCAGGCGCGTTTTTTATGCTCTGCTGCAAGAGATGAAAATCAAGCGTACATGAATACATCGCCCTGCACCTAGCGACCATGTTGTGTGCTTCGTCAACCAGTAAAGAAATCTTCCAATCGTGCTGTTGCGTTAAACCGAATAGCAGGGCGTTCAGATCAAAATAGTAGTTATAGTCACCCACAATTACGTCGCACCAACGTGCTAAATCGAGACTCAAGTAGTAAGGACATACTTGGTGCGTAAGGGCGACTTTGCGTAAATTGTCTTTGTCCAAAATTGGCTGATCGAGAGCGGCACTGCGCGCAGTGGGGAGCCGATCATAAAATCCTTTCGCCAATGAGCAAGAATCGCCATGACAAGCTTTGTCTGGGTATTCGCATGATTTAGTCTTTGCCACCAATTCCAGCACGCGAAAACGGGTGAGGCTTGTGCTTTTTTGTAGATTGGATAGCGCATCTAAAGCAAGTTGACGCCCTGAAGTTTTCGCGGCGAGGAAAAATATTTTATCGACGCCCTGTTTTTCTGCCGCCTTTAAACTGGGAAAGATACTGGCAATCGTTTTCCCAATTCCCGTTGGGGCTTGCGCAAGCAAAGCACAAGCGCGTTGATTCGCTTTATAGACCGCCTCTGCAAGTTCGCGTTGTCCTGTGCGGAAACTTTCGTGCGGAAAAGCCATTTGTCGAATACCTGCATTACGTGCGTCTCTATGCTGCATTTCTGCACGCGCCCAACTCAAAAACTCGGTGCAGAGTTGGTTAAAGTAAGCAACCAATTCCGTTGCTTGAAATTGTTGTGGCACGCTGGTTTCAGTGCCTAAATCAACATCAAAATACACCAAGGCAATTTGTAGTTCGGTAAGATTCGCTTGCTTGCAAAATAAATGCCCATATACTTTTGCTTGCGCCCAATGTAACTGCCGATGATTTTGCGGCATGTTGCGTAGATCACCGCGGTAGGTTTTGATTTCTTCGAGTAATTGGCGTTCAGGGTCATAGCCATCGGCACGACCCTTTACACGTAGCTCGGCGAATTCACCTGTAAGTTTGATCTCCCGTTGATAAGCAGCCGACCTTCGAGTGCTCACTTGGGTGTGACCACTAATACCTTCTTGTGCGCTAGGTGATGGCGAAAAACGTAAATCGAGGTCGCCACACTTCGCCGTGAATTCGCACAAAGTGCGCACCGCAACGCTATAGGTGGGCTGTTTCACGGTGTTTCCACTTGCTCTGCGCTGTGGCATTCATACTGGTTTTGGTTATGGTCTTGACTATCCCAAGTCACATAGCAAACACTCACGGGTAGCTGGTGCTGTGCACAGAAGTCCATAAAGCGTAACTGGTTGTCTTGCAGCTTATCGCCTGGTGCTTTTACTTCAATCATGCAATAGCGACGCTCTTGCGGCCAAAACTGAATCAGGTCGGGAAAGCCATTTCGATTTACCTTAATGTCTGCCAAAATTCTTTCGAACAAGTGCCGCAAATGCGCAGCGGGTATGCATTGCAATGCAATCTCGATGATTGTTTCTTCGATGACACCCCACGCGACAAAGGGCGATTGCTTGCCCGCTTTTTCACGGAAGGTTTGTCGTATCGCTGCGCCATAGTCACCGTTATCAAGCAGCGCAAAACAAGCCGCAAAATCGGCTTCGCGGCGCTGATGAAAATCGGCGCTGGTAAGGTCGACCGGTCCGCGATGAAATGGATGAAAAAAGGCGCCCGGTATGGGCTTGAAAATTGCGGGCCAACAAAGCAAGCCAAATAGACTATTGATCAAAGTATTTTCGACATAAAACACAGGCGTGCCATCGCTGTGCAAATGTGCTTGGACGATTTGCTCTACGCTTAGCCTCGCCTGCGGCATTGGCAGACAAAGCTGCATGCTTGCGACTTCTGCGCTTGTCTTTTTTTGCACCGGTGCATCGCCCTTGGCTGCGCCGGCTTTGCGCATCAGCCTAGCCTCACCGCGCCGCAGTTGCTGTATCTCCGCTTCACTTTCAGGCTTATCTAAGGCTTGCTGCAAAAGCTGCAGCGCCGCTGTGTGTTGCCCGTTTTTTTCTAACACCCGTATCCTGCGCACCCGCGTGCCAAGCGCGTTATCGAGTGCGTACACACGTAGGGCAGCGGGCCAATCCTTCGCCTTTTCTAATGCTTGGCCAAGCTGAAAAACCAAGCTGGCGCGTCGCCGCGCGATCCACGGATTGTTGCTTTGGATTTCTTGCAATTGCGCTATCAGTTGTTCAATCTCGACACCCTCGTCGAACAGCGTTCGACATGCATCTAAGGCAAGATAATCATCAATATCCTGCCGAGACTGAAAGCCGCGCGACGCCGGCGTGAAAGGGATGACTTCGTAGTCGTAAATGCCCAATTCAGTCAGCACAAACTCAGACCAATCTTGGTAGGAGTTGCCAAAAAAAATCAAACGCAGACGATCACATGAGGTTTGAACGTTGAGTTGTAAGAGCTGGTCTCCCACGCTCGGTGCCCAGCAGGAAAATGGCTTGATATCGATTTCTCGTTCAGACAGCAAAACCAGTTGATCAGCCTTGCGCAGTGCCGCTTCTCTCGTACTTAAAGAGAATACCTGCCCGACCTCCGATTTAAGTAAAACGTCGAACAACTCTTGTACGCTTAACTCGGGATCAAGCTTGACCCAATTGAGTTCGATTAAAGGTGCAAGCGCAGTGGCGATGTCCCCAATTTCTCCATAACGTAATTTACTCAGACGAAAAAAATTGGACTTGCGCATCACCAGGCGCACCAAAAGCGCCTGCGCCCGCGTCGGCAAGTGGCGGAAATTGACGATGAATTTGTGCTCATCATCAGTCAACAAATCGTCATAACGTTCAGCCACCCAATCCAACACAAACTGAAAATTGTGCAGGTAATACAGGGGATTTTCAATGACGGGGTTCATGAAGATGGGAAAGCGATTTAGCCGTTGCGAATGCTCGCCGAAACCTAGCGGGCGTTTAATGGTGCGCCTATTTTACTGGATGTTTATACAGCTAACTTTTGACTCATTAATTTAGAAAAGACAGACCTTGCTAGGCAGATTTTTGATGCTTGCTATTAGCGGGTCTGATCGGTAATACAAGTTGAGCGTTGCCAGTGAGTCATTGTCGTTGTAAGCCGCGTAATCGAGTGCCGTAATGTACTGTCCTGAAGATATAATGTGCACCCGTCTGATGCGAGGATTCATGGTAAAAAGAAAACGCCAATTGAAGCAATCTGATAAGGAAACGTCAAATCGTAGCGTGCAACAATGCGCAACAATAAAATGATGGTTCCGGATACTTCTCGGCGTGTCCGCATTGTGGTGGCAGGGGCATTGTTGGTGCTGCATGGCGCGATGCTTTGCCTTCTGGAGCGCGCATATTCTCCAGTGCCGGAGGGAAAGCCTGTCGTCTATACTGACTTGATTTTTATCACTTCGCCGTCACCGCGAACGCAAATGTTTACACAGGCAAACACGCCGTCGCAGCCAGCGCGGGGCAAGCCACGCGCGCCGATGATACTTTCAGAACCCATTCCTGCCAGGATGTCCTCCGCAGATGCGAATGTGGTTTCCATGCCCTTACCGACCTCTGCACAATCAACGAAAGCCGCATCCAATTCCGTCGCTGAGTTCGATCTCGATGCAATTCGAGCGTTGGCGCGCGAAAATGAGCGCCAACGCAAGCGCGAACCGCTTGAAATTGTGCAGGACAGTCAACGAATTTACTCTACGGACGAGAGCAAGCTAGCGCAGGATATTAAGAAGGCGGGTCGGTTGGACTGCCTGAAAGCCTACAGTGGCGGAACGAAATTGAACTTCCTTAGGTTAATACCGCTCGCGATTGATACTGTCACCAATACCGGCTGCAAATGGTGACCCGGGACAGCCCAGTGCTTTTTTCTGTTCGCCCATGGTTGGTTAGGAAAACGTCTTTCCAATTGTTCGAATTGCCGTAAAAATAACAATAAGGTGCCACCATTGAAATTGATAACCAATTTTTTCCGTGGAGAGAAACTCCTGTTTGCGTTCTTTTAAAAATCGTTCAAAACGCGTTAAATAAACCCAACAACAAACAGGAAACGTAATTGGCGCGAATACCCCGCATGATAACCATGCGCTACCTCGGTGATTTAACTCGAACGCAAGCAAGACGATCGTCAAAAATCCCGTAATCGCTAATGAGGAGAGAAGCATCTTTGTACAACTTAGCCCGTTGTTTGGTAAGTCTTGGAAGCGTTCAGGCAGAATGTGCTTTCCTAATGAGGCATCAACCCGATCAATTAAAGGCTTTAGCCAAAGGGGAGCCGCCGCAAAAAAATAGATTTGCGAAGTAACAGAAAAGAAAAATATGACTAACCAAAGTAATGAGATGAATATGCTTCTCGAGTCCCAAAAAACGATCCATTTCGACAATGTTGATGCAATCAACAAGGCGAGAGGTACGGCAAGCAAGAAATAAAAAAAGAGCCTTTCTCGACTTGGTATTGAAGGCCATTCGCGCATCCAAAAAGTACGCGTGTTAGGGTCTATTGTCGCGGCGATTTCAGGATGTCGTGAATCAATTAGATCCAACCATTCCTTTGTTCTTTGCTGTCGTTCTAAAATAAACGCTCGCCACCTGAGCCAAATCGGGCGGTACTTTGAAAGCAAATTTTGTGCGGCGTGAATATCGATTAATTGATGATGGAGAACGCGATTTTCAAAGCGTAAGCGCCAAGCGATTCCACCAGTAATAGCGAGCGAAAAAATAAGAACACTGAGAAAATTTGACGTTCGGTTGTATGTTTCCAACGTTAAAATCGAAGCAAGTGTGGCGAGC
>OFSE01000604.1_pt1 | contig 10201 bp, 9 predicted proteins | sample 1543261 | NCBI WGS metagenome assembly OFSE01 (sample SAMN07774225, study PRJEB24372) | wastewater metagenome | isolation source: Exp Tend VB 50WW | collected 2016-02 | reverse complement strand
ACTACTGACAGTTGCACGCATTATTGGTGGAAGAAATGCATTGGGTTTAAAGCGACAAATATTTTTTGTAGACTTAGGCGGCTTTGATACGCACGCTGGTCAGTTAAATAAACACCCTGGATTAATGACGATGTTGAACGACGCGTTAAGTTATTTTGATTCTTTAATGGTGCAAATTAACACCAGTAACAACGTCACCTTGTTTACGCAATCCGAATTTGGCCGTACCTATAATTTTAATGGTGACGGTACCGACCATGCCTGGGGTACGCATACATTTGTCATGGGTGGCGCTGTCAAAGGCGGAAACATTTATGGCACCTTACCAAACATGGAATCGAGTAGCCCTGACTTCCGTTCCGACGGTCAAATGATCCCGACTATTTCTGTTGAACAGTACGGTGCAACATTAGCGAAATGGATGGGTATAAGTAGCGCGGATATTAATACTGTTTTTCCGAATTTAAGTCGCTTTAATACCAGCGATTTGGGCTTTATGAAACCTTAACTGTTCACTTCAAAACTTTATACTCAGACGGAAAAAGGGGAACAATGGTGTTCTTCATTTTTCTTAATAAAAAAACTTAATCAGGACCTTGTATGGCCGCACTCATTTCTAGTTTCACCGAAGCTGATGTTAATAAAGTCAACGCAGAACTAGCACAAGCTTGGGTTTTAAATGAAGCCATTAATTGGAGCGTTGCTGCATACGACTACTACCTTTTCTACAAAATCACTGCAACCACAGTTTCTAGCGATACTTTGATTACAGGAACATTAAGTAACGGCGACAAAATTTCTATTAAAGGCAGTGGCCTCACCACAGCCAACGCGACCATTTCACAGATCGATTACACGTTCGTACAAGATGAAGTTAATGTATCTTTATTTGGAAACGTGTCTGCAAAAACGGGTGATCTTCCCCCGCTATTTAGCTCCCCATAGGTAACGTAAAATCACGTCACCATGGAAAGAGTAAAAATGAAGATCAAACCAAGAAAGCAATACACCACAGAGTTCAAAGAGCGCGCAGTCAGGCGAGTCAAAGATGGCCAATCCATTACCACAGTGCGCAAAGAACTTGGTTTAGGTGACCAGACGTTACGCAACTGGATTGTTGCGGCTGACGAAGGCAGGTTGGTAGGTGCGGGAAGCAAAGTAGTCACGCCAGAAATGATGGAGTTATCCCATTTACGTGCAGAGAACGCCCGCCTCAAACGGGAGAATGAGATCATAAAAAAGGCGGCAGCGTACTTCGCCAAGGATGTGCTGTGAAGTACGCGTGGATGAAAGAGCACCGCAAGCAATTTGACTTGAAAGACATGAGCGACGCCCTTGAGGTAAGCCTGTCAGGTTATCGCGCTTGGCAGCGTGGTGGCGTTCCAGATCGCAAGCACCTCACGGACGAGCAGTTACTGCCCGCCATTGAAAGCCTTCACACCCAATTCAAAGGCGCGTATGGCAGTCCACGCATAGTGCGTGAGCTACGTGCAAGCGGTGTATCTGCGAGTAAAGAGCGAGTAGAAAGGCTCATGCGAGAGCACGACATACACGCCCGTCACAAGCGGCGCTATAAAGTGACCACTGACTCCAAACACGGCCTACCTGTGGCAGACAATCTGCTTGAACGCAACTTCACCCCAAGTGCACCGAATCAAGTCTGGACATCAGACATCACGTATCTCTGGACAGACGAAGGCTGGCTGTATTTAGCGATTGTCATGGACTTGTTCAATCGAGAAGTGATTGGCTGGTCACTTAAACCACGGATGAGTGCAGACATCGTCACTGACGCTTTAACGATGGCATGGTTTCGAAGGAAGCCCGCAAAAGGCGTGATGCATCACTCGGATCGGGGCAGTCAATACGCCAGCGGTATGTTTCAGGACAAGCTCAAGGAGTACGGTATGTCGTGCTCAATGAGTCGTAAGGGAAATTGCTGGGATAACGCCCCAACGGAGAGTTGGTTTCACAGCTTTAAAAATGAGCGCTATCACGGCGTGAAGTACAAGACGCATGAAGAAATCAAGGCAGAAAGCTTTGAGTACATCGAGGTCTTTTATAATCGAATCCGTATGCATTCAACATTGGGCTATATGTCCCCAATGGCATACCTACAGCGCTGGCAGCAGCAACAAAATCTGCCTAAACAGGCGGCTTAAGCAAGGACTTATGGTGAACTAAATAGCGAGGGAAGATCAGGGCGTGACTTCGCAAACAGGTTTTTTCAATAAAGTCACGGTGAGTTCTGTTAGTAATGGTGTTATTACGGTGACTGGATTTGATGATGTTGCAGTCGCTACTGGTCGCACTGTGTCTAACGTCACCGTTGATTTTAACGGCGTTTCACTCACGACCTCGGGGTCACTAATCGCTTCTACATCGACAGCAACTGGTGAGTACGTGACAAGCTTCACGGGAAATTACACGGCAAGTTCAGTGAGCTACGCGGGGCATTCACTGCAACTAACAAACATTACTGTGCCTGGTAGCCTTGAACTCATTAATCTCGATACTCTATTATCGTCCGCTCTGAGTGGAACAGATGCAATTGTTGGTTCAAACAATAACGACTATTTAGTTGGTTTTGGCGGTAATGACACGATTAACGGTAGCTCAGGTATTGACACAGTTTTTTACAGCGGTGCTTGGTCAAATTATACGATTGTGAAATCTGGAAGCGACTACACCGTGACCGCGAAAACAGGGACTGAAGGCATCGATACTTTGCGCTCGGTAGAACGTTTGCAATTTGATGGGACGAATATAGCGATCGACGTAGATGGTACGGCTGGTGCTGCCTACCGCATTTACCAAGCAGCATTCGGCCGCACGCCTGACTTGGCTGGTTTAGGCTATTGGATCAATGATATGGACAAGGGATCAAGTCTCACGACCGTTGCGGCGGGTTTCTTTCAATCGCCCGAATTTCAGCGAATTTACGGCACCGACCCCAGCATCAACACACTCATTACCAACTTTTATACCAATGTTTTGAAACGCGCACCTGATCAAGCGGGCTTTGATTATTGGGCAAATCAAATTAATAGCGGCATCATTTCCAAAGCAGGCGCGCTCGCAAGCTTTACCGAAAGTAGCGAAAATAAATTACAAGTCATAGGCCAAATTCAAGGCGGTATTGAATTTACAAAATATGTTGGATGACATTATTTCTGATTTCTTGAATTCAGCATTAAGCAGGTCAAAAGTAAATTTCAAGCGTGTGTAGCCTGTATTTCCTGTGAGCCCGACCAAGTCGCGCCACTTTCTAACGTGATGCTTCTTAAAATATTTCCCGCTTCGAAGCAGAGCATTTTTTTATAAGCATTTACTTCTAGGTCTGCTAAAGCTGCGGCTTTTTCTGGTCCAGGATTCCAAACCACAGCGTCTGAAAAATTACTTTGTTTAATACTTAGTGTTCTTTTCCCATCACTCATTTCAATAGTTGTTGAAACATCTGCATAAACGCGATCAATTTCGCCGTTAATAGTTAACTCCTCACTTTGTTCAATACAATGTTTCTGCAAACTCACAAAGTCATTATAAACATGACCCTTCAGGCCCCTTAATCGGGATGCAGCGAGCTTATCTAATCTAAAGTAGGTGTGGAGTGCGTTTGTAAATGAAAACGTCTCCTTGCCCGTATTTTCAACGATTAATACCAGTGTTAATTTATTGCCACCTACAGTAATCGTCATCGTAAGATAAAAATCATATGGCCATATCTTTCTTGTATCGTTATTAGACGAGAAAGAAAGCACTGCTTGAGATTGACCGCTTGGTGTTTGCTGTGTCGATACAACTTCCCAAATACCAGTGCGAGCAAATCCATGCCTTGGTAAGCTGCCATGATCAGAAAATTGAGGAAAAATTATTGGAACGCCACCTCTAATTGCGACGCTAGGTTTGAAGGCTGACGACTGGCTTAAAAACAATTGTTCTTCACCATTTGATGTCGTCCATGACAGGAGGTGTGCGCCTTGCGTACATACTTTTGCGGTAGCGCCATCGAGGCTTTGAAGCGAAATGAATTCCACAATCATTCCAAATAAATTAGTTAAAGGAAGTACTCACTATCAAACCCATTTTGTGGTGATTTGCTTTCTTTCTGCCTTTTTTAATCGATTTATTGCTCGATTTTGTAGCTTGAGGCCCACTATTTTGCAGTTTATCGCTTTTATAGCAAAACAAATTGCGACATTCACTACATTATTAGGGCTTACGCAAAATTGCGTTGGCTAGGCGCGAAACCACAGACAGACCAAATCGTACGGCAAGGCAAAGCAACAACGCCAATGTCTGTTTCGCGTAAGTCCTAATTATTAACTTGGTTATAGAAAATAGCACTGAGCGTCATTTTGCCCTGTGTTCATAAATGTCATTGAAGTACCGTTTAAACAAAGGAAGAAATTGCCATGAAAAATCAAAGTCGTTCTAAGGTTTTTGTTATTCCTGTATTTTTTTCTTTTGCCCTAGTTCTGCTTACGGCATGCGAAGTCAATGTCAATCATGACGAGATTCGCGGTAGCGGAAAGATCATTACAGAGAAGCGTGCGGCCGGCGCATTTTCTGCAATTGAAAATACATCGCAATTCGATATCACTGTTATTGCTGATGGCCCTAGCAATATTGAAGTGACTGGTGACGATAATTTAATTAAAGAAGTCGAAACAGTGATCGAGGGAACAACTTTAAAAATCAAAAATAAGCGGCAAACAAACTTTCATATTTCATGGAGCAAAAATCCACTCATCGTTAAAGTAACGACGCCTTCCTTAAATCAAGTACGTAACTCGGCCAGTGGCGATATTCGTTTAAGCCAATTGCACGATGAAAAGTTAGAAATTCAATCCGATGGCTCTGGTGACTTCATCGTTAGCGGAAAAACTGCCGATCTCAATGTCAAGTCTAACGGCAGCGGCGACATGCTTTTAAGTGATTTAGTCGTCAAAAAATTAAAATTGGAAATGAATGGCTCTGGTGATGTTCGTTTGAATCAAGTCACACAAAGCATGAATATTACCAACAACAGCAGCGCTGATTTAGAAGTTGGCCGCATGGAGGTCGAGCAACTTGAACTTATTTCAAACGGCTCAGGTGATATACGTTTAATGGGACAAACGAAAGGTGTAAACGTTGTAATTTCTGGTTCAGGTGATACTGATCTAGGCTCACTTAACGCGGATGTCGCAACTATAAAAATAAATAGTTCAGGCAGTATTGCTTTACGTGGCGAAGTCAACGAATTAAATGTTGATGTAAATGGATCAGGTGATGTTGACGCAAATGGTTTAGCAGTGCAAAAACTCAAATTAAAATCGAATGGTGCTGGCGGTTTAGCTTTTAAAAATCTTAAAGACAGCGTTATTGTCGATATATCAGGTTCAGGTGATTTTGAAGCAGCGTTTCAAAATGCAAATCAAATTGAGATAACTTTAAACGGTTCCGGTAGCGCTAATTTAAGCGGTATCGGTAAAAATCTAAAAGCAACATTAATTGGCTCTGGTGACTTGAATGCAAACAATTTATTGCTTGAAAATGCGTCCGTGAAAGTGACTGGACCTGGGGTGGCAGAAGTGAATGTGAAGGCAAATGCTAATGGTACAAATCGTGAAAATAAAACGAGCCGTCTGGTGAGAATAGACCGGAGTGGTGTAATAAACTGAAAGATATCTTGAGTTAGATCTAAGGAAATTAAACTTTAAATCGATGCGATAAAACTAAACGTGAACTTGAAATAAGGCTGTTTAAACCAAAAATTAATTGAATCAACACATCATTTGGTAATTGCCATAGCTGTGCGCGAGGTGGTGCACAGTTTGTGGCTTTGCTTATTACCGGAATACACCATAAAGCTTCATCACTTAGTTCCAATAAAATTTCGCCTTCTTGATTCGTATGGCAAAAAATTTCACCACCTAGTTTTAATTGAAGACATAAACCCTGCCCTACACTAGCTTTATTCTCAAGTAGGCGTGCCAGTTCTTGATTTTGAAATGCCAACCACGCCTCAACTTCTTGTACTGAAACAAGCTCAACCCATGGATCATTTTCGTTTTGACTGGATAAGCTCATTACTGCCGTTTTGCCTTTTTTTATTCAAGAAAATTAACTATTTTATTGCTACTAGTATAGAACTTGGTGTTCGTTCAAGTTTGTTCAGCATCGCTTATATTTTCAAAACTTTACTGGTTTAAGAAGGCACGATTATGCTCTGTAAAAGAGTTCAGCTCTGGACTTTATTTTTGCTTTTATTGTTTGTAATAAGTTTATATATACAAATAGTAGTAATAATAAAGCGAGGGCTTTTATGTGGATAACAGGTTTTAATTGTATGTAATGAAGGACTTAGAGAAAGTATAAATGGGACATAAAACACTGTATTGGTGTTGCATAGATTTGGGATAAAAATTTTGATCTAGGTTTTTTCGCTGTTTATCCACATTGTTCTCGGAAGTTATCCCAAAGCTTATCCACAATTATTGTTGTATTTTTTTACCGTGTTAACCTTGATTACTCTATTTTTACAGCGCATCGGCGCGTTTTAGTATTCTTGGTGCGAGGTTTTGCATTGCGTAACTGAATAGGCGATTGCAGGTGATTTGTGATGAAGACAGATGGCGGCTGTAAATAGCCGTATATTCGAGACTTGCAACGCCACCCCGTGCAAGTTTAAATTGCGATGCGCCAGAACTGTAATGTAATTTTGTTTGCCGATACTTTGCTTGTTGTAGCAGTAATGCCATCAGACGACGATAAATACCAGCCGATTGGGGAAGTTGGTTGTCATACCCGATTAGGGGTGTGGTAATCCAATTGTTGCTTGCATCTTGATATATTCCCAGCACGCCGACCAATCTGTTTTCCATCCGCAGCGCGTACAGATCTAAAAAGCCATTTTCATGGCATAACTCAAAAAATGCGGGAGTAAAGTCGGGGTTGAGTCGTGAATGTTTTTCAATAAATAACTGGCGAAAAAGTTGACGTAATTGTGGCAAATCAGATGCTTGTATTTGGTCTGGTGTGATGACCTCAATATCTTTGTTTGCTAGTAATTTAGCGTCTTGTTTTACATGATTTCGTTTCCAAACAGATGCGTCATTCGGATCACATAAATAAATCATTCGCGCGGGAATTAAATGCCAGCCAAGTTGCGTTAATTGAGCCTCAATATTTGGCGTTACTTGCGAGCTAATGTTCCGAATGATTAAGGGGCTGTCAGGGTACTGTGCGGTTAATTGATCGGTTGCATTGCTGATGTCTGAACGTGACCATTCGGAATGTAAATTTGTTGAAATGAGATGATTTCCAATGATGGCCGCTTTATCTAGGCCACAGCCATGCAGTAAGGCAGAGATGGGGCTTAATACGCAATATCCTGCTGCCTTAGCAAGCCATGCCAATTTTGGCGACACGTGGCGTAAGGCTTCGTGCCGCGCATAGTTCACCCATGCAGATCTGGGACTCAATACATAGCTTTGTGGTGTGGCAGCTTGTAATTGAAGGCTAACTGGTTGCGCCTGCCCGGCAAGATCAACGGAGTCTACGGCGCAATGTGCATTGGCTAGCCAATAATCGCCACCGCGTGAGCGCGCCATCATCAGCCATAGCGCGTCAGCAACGGTTTTTTTCGGAAGGCTGGAATTCAATTGTTTCTGTGGTGTTTAGATTTTGGTGTAAAGATGCATGCCGCCATAGATGGCTGAACGGTCTGTGGCATACAGCACACGGTTGTGATCAACGTCGGTTTTCCACGCGGATAACAAATGTGCGGGAAGTTTATGTTCTAGCGGTGAATCTGACCCACCTGTTCTAAACACCACTTTCGCGTTTGGTGCGGCTGTTCTTGTTACTTCTTCCCATAACTCTGTGATTTGTTTGGCGTCCATCCAATCTTGCGCATCAAGGAATAAGTAGGCATCCATTGATGCTTTTGGTTGCTTGACTAAGAAATCTGTCAGGCTCATGTGGTGCGGATAAATCTTATCGATATTTTCCCGAAGACTATTGAAGTAGCGTTCTTGCAAATACATGGGAAGTGCCGCTTGTTTTTTTGTGTCGTAGCGGCGCGCGAATGCCTGTTGCGCAAAACAATTTTCGTCCAGCGGAAAATCACAAGCAAGATGACGCATTCTTTCTTTAAATAGCAGATGTAAGCCATTTTTTGCATCGTTCTTGAGTTCTTCAAATTGCGACGGTGGGATACCTAAGCTATATAAGGCCACCGGTTGTTTCGATAAATAGCGAAACAACTTGGTTTCAAAAACAGGCGCTAAATACTGATCGAACAAAATTTTCTGTTCTTCCATATTCTTTGCGGTGCTCAGTTTCTTTAAGTTACCGCCTAACAGGCGTACTAGGATATGAGCAAAACCAATAAAATCGCCTAGCAATCCATACTGATAGGCATTTTTGCTGAAATAACTGTAGCGTGGAGAGCCGGTAAGCGAGCGACTTTCCCAAAAATTACTCGCATCTTCTGAGAGATGAGGGCGAATATGTCGCTGATAGCGTTTAATGTTATCTGCTGCGTTCGCTTCGCCGAGATATTGCAGCACGGCGTCATAGTCGGGCAGATGCTTAATGGCTTGTTTTTTCATTTCTAGCATCGCCAAATGTGCGCCGTTCAAATCAACAGCGTGCACAGCGGCTGGTCTTGCCGACAAATACGCTAAAGCGTTGCAGCCGCCAGATGAAATCGTCAGGATATTGGCACCTGGTTTTAACTGTAGCGCGTCAAGGTCAGAATGAGGATCTTCCCAAATTTGCGCATACACCAAGCGACTAAACCAATGCGTGAAAAGTCTATCGGCGAGCCCCTTTTTGCCTGCAGTAGTTGAATTAAGGACTGCTGAGTTGACTAAAGTTTTGGTATTCATTCCACTCTCCCGTCGTTTTTTGAATTGCGCTCTTTGAGGTTTCTTACTGCTTCAATTCGGCGAACTTTAAGCGAGGAAGGTGACAGTAGCGTGACAATTAAGTGAAGAATTGATGAAATATCGCGCTGTTTTCGCTTAAATCAGGAAAGTATTTGACGAATCTATGGAAAAAAATGAGAATCAACTTTTACATTTTTCTTTGCGCAGTGGAAATTACCGCAATGCAAAAATTCATTTGCCGTTTTGTAAGTTATTACAGCTAATATCGACCTATTTTACGTATTGCGTCGCAAAAAAAGATAAATGGGTTTTTGCCTTATTGTTGTCATCACGTGGAGAAAAGTGTGAGCCAAACTAAGCAACAAGTTGTCGTAATCGGTGGTGGTTTTGCGGGTATTGCCGCAGCGAAAGTTCTTCAACATCATCTTCCTGATGGTTATCAATTAACCTTAGTCAGCGAAGAAAGTTACACCACCTTTAATCCCATGTTGCCTGAAGTTGTTGGCGCATCGGTCTTTCCAGAGCATTTAGTAGCGCCATTGCGTCAAGTTATCGATATCCAAGGTAAAGCCAACTTTGTGATGGCGCGGGTGGAAAAAATTGATGTCAAAGAAAAACGTATTACTTGCACCACCTTAAATGGCCGTGTTGAAGTGCCTTATGCTCACGCTATTTTGGCCATTGGTAATCGTGCCCGTATTGATTTCTTACCCGGAATGAAAGAATATGCGTTGCCGCTGAAGACGATAGGCGACGCTGTACATATCCGCAATGAAGTTTTGCGCCGTATCGCGAAAATCGAATTAACCACTGATGCGCCAACACGTGAAAAATTGGGGCATTTTATTGTTTTGGGCGGTGGTTTTTCTGGTGTTGAAGTTGCTGGCGCAATTGCGGATTGCTTGCGTAGCATCACTCGCTACTACCCGCGAGCTGATCCTAAAGTGCTGAAAGTGTCTTTGGTCCATGACGGCGATCGCCTGCTTCCAGAGTTAGAGCCTATGCTGGGATTATCGGCACAGAAGTCACTTGAAGCACGTCAAGTGAATGTGCTGTTGGGACAAAGAGCGGGCAGTATCTCTGATAACGGCGTTACTTTTACTTCAGGTGAAATGTTAGCGGGTGGTACCGTCATTGCCACCATTGGCACACAGCCAAATTCCCTGTTAGCAGAAATGGGCTTGCCAACCGAACGGGGAAGATTGGTCGTCAATGGAGATACGTCGGTAAAGGATGTTGATGGCCTGTGGGCGGCAGGTGATTGCGCTTTGGTACCGAATAAGCTAGACGATAGTTTCTCACCTCCTACCGCGCAATTTGCC
>OFSE01000601.1_pt1 | contig 10226 bp, 10 predicted proteins | sample 1543261 | NCBI WGS metagenome assembly OFSE01 (sample SAMN07774225, study PRJEB24372) | wastewater metagenome | isolation source: Exp Tend VB 50WW | collected 2016-02 | reverse complement strand
GCGTCGTCGTCGCGCCTAGGCAGGAAGCCGCAAAAACGCACACTCACGCTCGTCCAACTGCCGTTTCTAGGTTTAATATCTTCAATTAAGCAAGACGAACAACACTAACATCGCTCAATGGAATAGGACTTACGCAAAATTGCGTTGGCTAGGCGCGAAACCGCAGACAGTACACACAGTACAAGTAGTACGGTAGGGCGAAACAACAACGTCAACGTCTGTTTTGCGTAAGTCCTATAAAATAAACTCATCAGGAGACAGCATGTTTGAAGAATTCATGGGCACCATGCCCGTCAGTCAGCGTCAGCAATTCGATGTCGGTGCGCTTGCTGGCTATCTGCAACAGCATTTGCCCGGATTTAGCGCACACCATGCGGAGCAACTGCAAGTTGAACAATTTAAAGGTGGGCAATCAAATCCCACTTTCAAACTCAGTGCCGGTGATCTGCAGTTTGTCATGCGCGCCAAACCGGGGCCAATCGCCAAACTACTGCCTTCGGCACATGCCATCGAGCGCGAATTCAAAGTCATGCAAGCGCTGCATGAAGCGGGTTTCCCAACACCCAAACAATATTTGCTATGTACCGATGAAAGCGTGATCGGGCGTGCTTTTTACATCATGGAATTGATCGCCGGACGCGTGCTTTGGGATCAATCTCTACCCGGCATGACACCAGCGCAACGCGCTGCCATTTACGACGAAATGAACCGCGTCATCGCGCAGCTTCACAGCATCGATTACGCCGCGATTGGCCTAGCCGACTACGGCAAACCGGGTAACTATTTCGCGCGCCAGATTGATCGCTGGAGCAAACAATATCGCGCTTCCGAAACCGAAACCATCGATGCGATGGACAAACTCATCGATTGGCTGCCGCAGCACATTCCAGCAGGCGACGACACCTGCATCGTGCATGGTGACTATCGGATGGACAACATGATCTTTCATCCGACCGAGCCACGCGTGATCGGCTTACTAGACTGGGAACTCTCCACACTAGGTCACCCACTCGCTGATTTTTCGTATCACTGCATGAGCTGGCACGTCAGCCCCGGCCAATTCCGCGGCATCGCCGGCCTCGATCTCGCCGCGCTCGGCATTCCTAGTCAAGATCAATATGTTGCCCAATACTGCCAACGCACCGGCAAAACCCTGCGCCCCGAAGATTTTAATTTTTATCTAGCCTACAACCTGTTTCGCATGGCAGGTATTTTGCAAGGCATCAAGAAACGCTATATCGAAGGCACAGCTTCCAGCATTCAAGCCAAACAATCTGGCGAAGCTGCGCGCCCGATGGCGGAGTTGGGTTGGCGCTATGCTTGTCGCTAAAGCGTAAATCCTATGCACTCCAGCGCTCACATCAATTCGTTGCATCGTAAGCAAAATTTTTCTAGTGTCTGCATAATAAGGTTCGCTTACTAAAAGTTGACCTAAGTCAGCGCTTTTCTAATATTAGTGGCGATGCGAACGACTGATGGCAATCATCGTTGTCCGTCGCAGTTCACCCAATTTTTTAATAACAAAAGAGGATACGATGATCGATGCATACTCATGGCCAACACCTAACGGCCACAAAATTCACATCATGTTGGAAGAATGCGGTCTGGCTTATAACGCGATTCCGGTGGATATTGGTGCTGGTGACCAGTTCAAACCAGAATTTTTAGCGATCTCGCCGAACAATAAAATTCCGGCGATTGTTGATTCTGATGGGCCGGATGGCAAGCCGATTGCGTTGTTTGAGTCTGGTGCGATTTTGATTTATTTGGCGAGTAAAGTCGGTCGCTTTTTAGGTGAAACTGATCGTGAAAAATACAATACCTTGCAATGGTTGATGTTTCAGGTTGGCGGCTTCGGCCCTATGTTGGGACAGGCACATCACTTCCGTATTTATGCGCCAACGAAAATCGATTATGCGTATGACCGCTACACCAATGAATCAAAACGTTTGTACGGCGTGATTGATAAGCAGCTTGAAAAAACGCGCTTCTTAGCGGGTGATAATTACACGATAGCCGATATTGCGTCTTTCCCGTGGGCGCGTTCAGCGGCAAATCAGGGCGTTGATTGGGCGGAATTTCCTAATGCTAAACGTTGGTTCGATGAAATTGACGCACGCCCAGCGGTGCAGCGCGGTGTGAAAGTCATGGCTGAGCTACGCAAACCTTTAACGAATGATAAAGCGACTGAGGTATTATTCGGCAAATCCCAATACACTAAAAAATAATTCCTATGTCGCGCTCGCCGAAAAAAAAGCCCTCCCCGAATGTCACTGAAAGTTTACGCCTGATCAATCTTTCTTTGGCAGTGGCACAATCGGCGAGCCGACTTGAAGATCTGCGCTGGCAGGCACAGCTCGATGGTGTGGTGAATAATCTTCTAGCCCATCAGCAACAGGCTTTGCTCGATTTTGCCTCAGAACAATTGTTTCATGCTCATCCAAGTGCTTATGAGGTGTTGATTGAAACCATCGAATCGATGTCAAGCGCGTGCCAGCTTGAATTTGAAGGTACGCACTATGATGTTTTGTTAATTGCCGCGCCAATTCTGGCATGGAGTCGCTTTGATATTGCTGCGGGTAACCTTTCACCCGAGTTGGTCAGCGCTCTTGGCAACGGACTGCAAAAATCTGTGCTGGTCAGCGACGCGCTTGTACGCGTCTTGCCGACTTTGTACGGCATTGACCAACTGCCGGAAAACAATTACCAATCTTTCCAGCTAATGCACAGTAGTGCATTAAGCATATTGAAAAATCAGCCTTTATCTGCGCCCAAAAACATGCCGAAAACGGTTCCTTTTTTGGCAGATTCACGCTACTTATTGGCGGTGATCGTGGTACCCGCCAATCATGATATGTTTGTTTGGCAAACCCTACCCTCACCTTTCGATTGCGAGCAAGCCAAAAGTGATGCGCTGGAACAATGGCGTCGACTGGCGCACCCAATCGCCATGCGCATGTTACCCGGTTGCGGCATCGAATTATTGATGCCAGAAGCGTATTACAGTGCGCGCCGCATTTCTGACGTACAAATTCGCCCCATCGCAATTCGTGCAGCGGTGTTTTATCTCACCCAGACATTAAACATAGAGCCAGGTGATCTGAGTGCAGTGATTGCTGGATTTGGTGCGAACTTCAGCCCGCGTTCAGGCCCCAGCGCAGTTGATGAGTTTCGTATCAGCTTCAGTTGGAAAGATCCATCAGAAGTGATACATGGTGTGATCTGGCCGCTATTTCAGCAAGATGACGAAATTGCGATCATGGGTGATGAAGAAGAAGCGCTACTGGGCGAAATACCGGCCATACTGGCAGAATGTGGCATTGCAAATATCAAAAAAATCGACAACCTGTTACCAATCGAATTTTGTGACGACTGCGATGCACCACTGTTTGCCAATGCCAAGGGCGATATTGTGCATGCCGAAATGCCGGACGATACGCCGAACCCTGCCAGCCATCAGTTGCATTAATTGCAGCGCTCCGCCCGAACAAATTTACAAACAATTATCTAAGGTTTGTTGACGCAACTGCGCAACTTCGGTCAGGTTTTCGCGGCTTATTTCATTTACTCTGGGTACCTAGTGTTAAACAAGGAGTATTTTTTGAGCAGCGACTTGTATCCAATCAGCGCCGAATCAGGTAATCGTCTTTACCTGGCACGCTTTGGCAAAGTGTTTGATTACATTCACATCCACCTAGACGAAGATTTATCACTTGATCGTCTGAGCGAAGTCGCCGCTTTTTCAAAATATCATTTTCAACGGCAGTTTTCTCATTTGTTTGGCATGAGTGTGCATCGCTATGTGCAGCTTTGTCGCTTCAAACGTGCGACGTTTCAATTGGCCTTCCGACCTCAACAAAGCGTGATCGACATCGCTTTAAAGAATGGTTATGAAACACCCGAATCGTTTGCGCGTGCCTTCAAAAAAATCACCGGTGATGCGCCATCGATTTTTAGAAAACAAACACGTTGGCAAGCTTGGTACGCACATTACCAAAATTTTGACAAACTAAGGAAAAATCACATGCCATCATCCAACGTAATTCCCTCAGTACAGATCATTCATACCACCGACATCAAAGTCGCCGTGATGGAACATCGCGGTGATCCGCAATTACTTGGCGATACCATTCGCCGATTCATTGCATGGCGCAAAAAAAATCATTTACCGCCGAAAGTCAGCGCGACTTTTAATCTGCTATACGAGCATCCTGATGAAATTGCAGCCGAATTATTTCACCTCGATTTATGCGCAGCCATTCCGCATTCGTTCACTATATCTAGCAATGGCATCACCGAAAAAACCATTCCTGCTGGCCGCTGTGCGCGGTTACGGCACATCGGTTTGGAAGATCACTTAGATGCCAGCATTCGCTATCTATATGCCGATTGGTTACCGCAAAGTGGTGAACAATTACGTGATTTTCCGCTGTATCTGCAGCGTGTAATTTTTTTCCCAGATGTGCCTGAACATGAAGCGGTCACCGATATTTTTTTACCATTAATTTAATGCATCGTTTGCAAATGTTATCAATCACATAGATAAAATAAATTTGACCTCCCGAACGCCCCAGCGCACCATCACATGATCAATTTGTCTTGATGTGATTTAAAAAAGAAATATTGTTATATTTTCTTGCTAAGGAGTTCATTTTGTTTATTCAAAAAAAACTCAATCAATGGATCGAAAAAATTCGCACGCAAGTTGCGTTGCCGTTGAGGCTGGAACTATGGAACGGTAAACAAATTAATTTTTCCGAAGAAGAAGCAGCGCGCGTTGTGATTCGATTACCGCGTATGTCGGCCGCCCGCTACTTATTGACGCCATCACTCTCTAATCTGGGCACTGCTTATGTTGAAGGTGAAATCGAAGTCACCGGCAAGGCCGAAGACATGGTATTGGTGGTCAATTCTCTGGCGAAAAATACTTTAAAGCCCGAAGGAAAATTTGCCCGCGTGGCACGTAACTTAATTCACGATAAAAATCGTGATGCCGATTCGATTCGTTATCATTACGATGTTTCCAATGATTTTTACCGACAATTTTTAGATCCCAATTTGGTTTATTCCTGCGCCTATTTTGAGCAGGGTGACGAAGATTTGGCAAGCGCGCAGATCAAAAAAATCGACCATATTTTAAATAAGATCCAACTACGGCCAGGGCAAACCTTGCTTGACATTGGTTGCGGCTGGGGTGCCTTAGTAATACGTGCCGCCAGCCATTTTGGTGCACGCTGTACAGGTATTACGCTATCAGAAAATCAGTACGCGCTAGCTCGACAACGTGTGGCCGAAGCTGGCCTGAGTGAGCGCATCGATATACGCCTGCTCGATTATCGTGATTTACATGGACAATTTGATCGCATCACCAGCGTTGGCATGTTTGAGCATGTTGGGTTACATCATTTGCCTGAATACTTTAGCCGTGTGAATCAGTTGCTAGCGCCGGATGGTGTGATGATGAATCATGGCATCACCTCGACCGACCCCAACAACGGTGAAACACCATACGGAGGGGGCGAATTCATCCACAAATACGTTTTTCCCCACGGCGAACTAGTGCATCTAGGTGAAGTTTTAAAAGCCATGCAGCAAGCGGGTTTAGAGACTTTTGATGTGGAAAATTTGCGCCGACATTATGCGCGCACCTGTGCGCTCTGGAGTGAAAATTTCGAAAGAAATGAAACCACTTTGCGCGAGATGGCAGGTGATAAACGTTTTCGGATCTGGCATGTGTATCTAGCGGGCAGCAGCTATGCATTTGAGCACGACTTAATCAGCTTATACCAAATCGTTTGCGGCAAAGCGGGGCGCTCACCTTCGGCTTTGCCGTGGTCGCGGCAATATATGTATCAGCCAGAAAAAATGATGCGTGAGTAAGTAAGCTCTCCCCACTCAATACGCATCATTAATTTCCGTTAGTTCACTGCCAGCTTTTTGGACGTGCTGCCAGCCTTTTTAGGAAGGGCAAGCTCCAATATTCCATCGGCATATTTTGCTACAGCACGCTCATTATCAATCTCGTGCGCCAATGTAAAGCTGCGGTACTGTTGACCAAAATAACGCTCACTACGAATCAGTGATTCACCCTGTTTTTCTTCTACCTCTTTTTTGCTTTCGGCGCTGATTGAAACCCGGTTTCGATCAATATCTACTTTGATATCTTCTTTTTTCACACCAGGAATTTCAGCCTTGATTGCATACGCCTGATCAGTTTCAGACACATCCATTTTAATCAACGATTGCACATCAAGTCCCCGGCTTGGAGCCAAACGAAAATCGCGAAAAAAATCTTCAATCGAGCGCAGTGGCTCAAAATGACTTAATTCATTGAAAGGATCAAAGCGGGTTAATTTGTTAGCCATGATATTTCTCCTTAAAAAAACACCAAACACTTAACATCAACAACACACAAGTAACTAAACCAGTAGGACTAACCTAAAATTGTCTCAATCAGGCCTAGCAATGAAATAAAATTGAAAATACGCCGTTGCACATCAATTGCCCTCTGCTGTAGCACGAATCGAGTGCGCCATCACCTGATCAGAAGTTGATAAATGCATCAAATATCAACAAGGCAATACATCAATCGCGCGCCGCGCCGCTGCATAATTTCCTTGCATGATGTCTGGTATTAGATAATGCAAGGCTTTCAGTAATTTGGCATGTTGCTCCCGATGTTCTTTGATCTCTACCGAGTTGCAGGCTTCCATCAAGTCTTCTTCTTGTCGAAAATCCTTTTCCAGTTTTCCTGTCAACTGCAGTAGATTGTCATAAAGCAAGTCATCAGGCATGCGGCTGATTTTTTCCACATTGGCAAAAAATTCCTGATGCGCCTTGTCAATCTCTGTGATGCCCAAAGTCATTTCTGGGCACCAAGTAATCAGGTTCACAATCTCTTCCTTTTATATCTGCCACGTTTGTAAACGCATTACTGCACAACAGCAAACCAATATACAGAAAACACGCTCTAAATCCATATTAGAAAAAGTCTCGCTGGTTGTTTTGATTTAAGTCAAATACCGCTACATTTCAAGACACGCTAGAACTTTTATTTAATTACTGACGGCATATTTTCGGTTAATTCAATCTCTTCACAATAATCAGGAACATAACATTCCCAATGCAAATTTTCGGTAATTCTCCTGCGCAAGGCATCCGCGGCGTTAGGTTCGCCGTGGGTGATGAAGGTTTTTTTGGGTGGTGTTTTGAAATACGATAGCCAAGTCATTATTTCACTTGCATCTGCATGGGCAGATAAATTATCAATCTGCGAAACCTTGGCGCGCAGTGGAATATATTCGCCGTGAATTTTAATTGACTCCACCCCGCCAATCATCGCCGCGCCGCGTGTTCCGCCTGCCTGAAAGCCAGCAAAAAGAATGGTGTTACGCGCATCGGAAGCAAACGCTTTTAAGTGATGCAGCACCCGGCCACCGGTCGCCATGCCGCTGGCGGCAATGATCACCATCGGTGTCCGCTTGCGATTTAAGGCAATCGACTCTTCCACACTATTAACAATTTTTGCCGCGTGACACATTGCTTCGCACTGCGCCGTATTTAATTGATGATCCTCGTGATACTGACGATACAAAGCGGTTGTATCAGCAGCCATTGGGCTATTTAAATACACTGGCAACGCTGAAGGTAATGCGCCTGATTTTTTTAGCAAATACAAGTGATACATGATTTCCTGCGCGCGCCCAACTGCAAATGAAGGGATGATCGTCACTCCACCCCGGCTACTGGTTTCGCGGATGGTATTGCCCAATAAAGTCGCAGGGTCAGCGGCATCATGTAGGCGATCCCCATAGGTTGATTCCAACACCAGATAATCGCTCGATTCGATTTTGCTCGGTGCCTGCATAATCAAATCATGTAATCGCCCTAAATCACCAGAAAAGGTGATGGTGGTATCAGCCGATTTTATTTGCACGATGGCTGCGCCGAGGATATGACCAGCGCGAAATAATTCGACCTGCAAACCTTCACATGGCTGAAAAGTCGTATTAAATTTCACCGGCGAAAAATGGCGCAATGCGCGCACGGCGTCCGCTTCCGAATAGAGTGGTAATGCCGGGCTGTGTTTAGAAAAGCCATGACGATTGGCAAATCCGGCCTCTTCCTCTAGTAAACGACCACTATCCGGCAAGAGAATTTTGCACAGCTCATAGGTAGCGCCACTACAATAAATTTTACCCCTGAAGCCATTTTTCACCAGTAAAGGCAAATAACCACTGTGATCTAGATGCGCATGAGTTAGCACTACGGCATCCAACTCGGCTGGGGCAATCGGTAATGCTTGCCAATTTCTAAGCCGCAATTGTTTGTAGCCTTGAAACAATCCGCAATCGAGCAGGATTTTTGTTGTGCCAGATTGCAACAAGTATTTAGAACCAGTCACCGTACCGGTTGCACCTAAAAATTTAATTGTCATTGTCATGATTGACTCCAGAAAGTGCCCCCGTTTTTTCGACAGTCACATTCCCCACGGTCGTTTGTGAAGACGGAAGTGCTAGCTGTATTTCTTTACGCAAAGCAGCAATTTCATTTCGCAATGAACGCATATCGGCATGCATTTCCTTACTGAGACGCTTCTCATCTTCGCCCACCAGCAATGCAGCAATATTCGCTGTCACCACTGAAAATAAAGCATAGCCCAGCAATACAATAAATGCGGCAAATATGCGCGAAGCTGGGGTTGAAGGTACCAGATCGCCATAGCCAACTGTCGCGCCAGTGGTAAATGCCAGCCAGACACCATCTGCATACGTATGAATTTTTGGCTCCAGCCAGAGAAACCCGGCGCCAGCAATCGCCAACACCATCAAGGCAAAAATCACGGTTTGTAGCAGACTGCCCGACCCAATATGGTAGGTAATTAAGGTGCCTAACCGCATAAAGATAGCGCCACACAATGCCAGCCGCAGCAACCATTCCAACAATGGCCAAGGAAGCGCACTCGGAAAAATACTGGCGGCCACACCCACGGTAAGAAGCCAATCAAGCTTGCGCCACTGCGCAAATCTCGTCAGACGCGGATGACGATGGCTAATGAAAAGACTCGATAACAAAAATAGACTAGCGAGGCCATATAGCGCGTGACCGGCTAGCCGTGCATACATTGTCAATGCCGCACTGCTTTCATCGGTGAGCACCAGATAGAACGCAGGAATCGACAGGCTTAAACCTGCACTCAGCAACGCCTGGCTCATCGTAAAAGATGTTGATTGATCGATGCCCTCTTGTCCGTGATGTGATTGGCGCATTCTCTCCTCCTTTTTTTAATCTAGAAACGGCAGTTGACCGCTAAAATTTGCCCATATTTACCAATCCGGTCTCGTTTTAAATCATCCGAATCGTTCATTTGGCGTTCTCAACATTCGCCATGTTGATAGCAACACGCACCCCTGCTCTTCCAACTGCCATTTCTAGGTTGAATTGTGCATAAAAGGACATGCAAAGCCGCAACAAATCATAACGGAAGTTGCCTCGCTGCCGAACAATGAATGAACAATAAGCATCGAAACACTTGATATGTATCAAGCTCTATTGCGCTCGATCTGATTAGACTGAAAAACTGATTTTGAGCGACATGCTAAACCTTAAACCGGCTCACAGAGACCTCTCACAAACATCTTAACTTTACGGAGCACACCATGAGCGACTTCCCTGTTCAATACCGCGATCTGACCCACGCTATTTCAAAACGTCTGAGTGAATTGCGCGGCGATTTGCCAGAAGTCATGAAAGGCTTTAGCGAATTGGCCAAGGCGGCAACCAAGCCGGGTGTGCTGGATGGAAAAACCAAGGAATTAATCGCACTCAGCTTGGGGGTTGCGGCACATTGCGATGCCTGCATCGGTTTTCACATCCAAGCACTGATAAAACTTAAGACCAGTAGGGCCGAATTAGAAGAGGCATTGGGCATGGCGATTTATATGGGTGGTGGCCCATCTTTGATGTATGCGGCCAACGCATTAGCAGCGTTTGAAGAAATGTCGGAAAGTGTGGCGGCTACAAGCGCCTAAAACACAAAGAAACCGCACAAAAGCGCGCAGCAGAATATAGGCCAATAAAAATTTAGCTAAAAATCTAATTGAAAAACCAAAAAGGGATACAAGCCTAAACTTGTATCCCTTTGATATTTGGTGCGGCTGGCAGGAATCGAACCCACGACCCCTTGGTTCGTAGCCAAGTACTCTATCCAGCTGAGCTACAGCCGC
>OFSE01000600.1_pt1 | contig 10231 bp, 12 predicted proteins | sample 1543261 | NCBI WGS metagenome assembly OFSE01 (sample SAMN07774225, study PRJEB24372) | wastewater metagenome | isolation source: Exp Tend VB 50WW | collected 2016-02 | reverse complement strand
CAGTGTAAGTACATCGTCAATGACTACGTGGGAGAGTGCGGTTGCGTTCGTCTTAACCCAATCCACGATGAGGAAGATAAAACTCGGTAGTAAGAGGAATGGAAGGCCGGTGTACACGCTCGTTGACGACGAAGACTATGAGTCCCTACCTAAAACTGGGTGGAAGTTGACGAGAGCATATGTTACTAGAAGTATTCGTGGTGAGAAGGTTGGAAAGAGAAAGTATAAGTGGACTGGACAAATACTACACAGAGTAATCTTGAGCGCAAAACAGGGTGAGATTGTTGACCATATAGACTTCAATCCGCTAAACAATCAGAAGAGGAACTTGAGAATATGCAATGCAAAGCAAAATGCGTATCACAAAAGGTCTAATGGTAGTAAATCTGGATTTCGTGGTGTAGTAAAAATACGCGGACGATGGTTCGCAAAGATTGGAAGTGAGCGCATTATTTACGCACTTGGTGGGTACTCCACTCCCGAGGAAGCAGCGCGTGCGTACAACAAGAAGGCGTTAGAACTCCACGGAGAGTTCGCGGTGCTAAACGAGGTTCACGGGAAAGCACCGAAGGAGGTGCATAGTAAGTGATGTATGAGACGATTCCTAAGACGATGGCTCGGTATAAGCGAGATAGACACTCGTGTGTGTGAATTAGAGACTAGAAAGCCACCAGCACCGATAGGAGACATACCGTATCCATATGAATGTGCTGTTTTGGCGAGAGGGGTGTGGGAGCACATCTTTGCAATCATCAAACACCTAAAAGCATTCCCGACAGAAGTATGGGAAGACGACCCGTCAATCGCACCAATCGAGCACCCGAAGATACGGCGGCTTGTTCTTAAGAAGCTTGCCCCACAGCACAAAGAGATTACTCCCGTTCGTAAATAAGAGATAAGTATGAAAGAACTCGTATTCATTTGTCAAAAGTGTAGTCACATAGTATTCGTGGACGAAAAGAAGGGCTGGGTAAAGAAAGTGCTTAATGACTGCCCAAATTGTGGAGAGGAGCCGTACGAAAACTGGGTGCTACGCGGGTATGGAAACTACGAGAAAGAGTTCGGTGGATAACCCCTAGAGAAATAGGTACAGGGTGCTACGCTTAATGGACAGGCATCGCACAAGTGTGACCACTCTTCAAGATATTTGGACACTTTCCATACGACCCGTGAGTCATTTTAGTGGGGGCGCGGTAATACGCTGTGAACTGTGCAAATCAGTAGCCCTCACCTAGCTCTTTAACTTAACGGAGGTTATATGGAAGGGAAGACCCCACCTGTATGCGATTCTTGTGGCAATTTCATTCGCGGTTCGATGTGGACTACTGTGCAGGGTGAACCACGGGTTTACCATCTTTCGTGCAAGCCAGTGCTCGTATTCCTTTACGGGCGTGACACGTCGAAAGACCAACAGTATCTCGGCCAGCTTCGGCGCGTCTTCGATACAGTCTAGGAGGACGAATGAAAAATCCTGTTATCCACGACGACATCGCTAGGAAGCTCGGATACACCTGCTGTGTCTGCGACAAGAAGTGCGATGGTTGGTACGGCGCAAATGACATCGGCGGCACTTGCAGTGGTACGTGCGAACGCACCTACGCAAGCAGACCACGCTGGCCTGAGCACACCGAGGAGGACTTTCTCAAACGCTTCAACCTAGGAGAAATGAATGGTCAAACGCAAGAAACGCCGTCACTACGACTGGCATCACCGTAAGCCGCGTTCGCTTGGTGGGAGCAATAGCGACACGAATGTATCTCACGTCTCGGTATCAAGACACCGTGCGTGGCATACCCTCTTTCGCAATTACACCGCCCATCAAATCGCGAAAATCATCAACGATACGTGGCTCGACCCTGAATGGATACTCAGACTTGAAAGGAGAAATGAATGAAACTGTTAGCACTCTCACTCGCACTTCTGGTGTCGTCCGCTCACGCGCTGGTACCCGAAGACCTTGATGGCGGTGATGTCCTCGGCGTTGGCCGATGCTATCACTCCCACCAGCCATACGGTTGTGCGCTCGTCCTCAAGGACGGTTCCTTGTATCTCATCCTCTCAGACGGGACGAAAGACATCGCACTCTACTCAGTAAAGGAGGAAAAGCCAAAATACCAGCCACAAGAAATGACGTTGGTATGGTCACACGATATGACGTAACGGAGGCAATTATGTTACTCGCACTCACGGAAATCATCCGCAAGAGCGGCCATTCGTCACTTGAGTTTTTTCAAGTAGCTTTCTTTTGGAAGTTTCAGAAGCAGGTTGACGTGTACAAGGACGACTTCGACTTCCGCACCCAAGGGAGGGTGCCAAAATACGTTGCCGAGTACGTTGCACACCTTGAATGTGCCAATGTATGAAGTACGGCCGCCTCGAAAGGGGCGGTTGTTGTTGATAACTCATTTACAACCAAGAATATGTGGTTAAATATGTATGGGCGTCTCGAATCGAGTCATCATAAAAGTACGCAATAGAGAACACCTCTCCCACCGACTCGATTTACAAATAGGACTTCTGATTATTATTCAAATCTAAAAGTCCCGCCCGATAGAATGTTTTGCTCTTACTGTGGGTCGAGTGGCTTGCTATGTACCCGCCGCCACTACTAGCTGTAGAGACGATCTACTCTCTGCACTTAGGCAGACCTATACGGCTAGCGCAAAGCTGTAGGCAGTAAGAGCAAAGTATTTTATGCAAACAAACCTACGAATGCGCATTAGCCGTTATACGGTTACCTGCCAGTATTGCAATGAAGAGATAGAGCGATGCAGGATGTCGCCTCACCCCACTTGTTTTAGTTGCAGAGAAGCAATACAAACGATAAACACCCACTTACTGCGGGTGTTTCGTGCTCGTGATCGGAAGGCTAATCAGAGTACCTCTTTCCGAGAGCGCGACCTAGTGTGACATTTTGCTTGGTGAGTCCGAAGATAGCTGCACCGCTGGTAATTATTGCCATTGCTGAAGGCATATCGAGCTTTCCAAGAATAAGACCCAGTACACCACAAGCGATCTGCACGGCACCGAACGCATAAGTTCCAATTTGTATGAGGTTCATAGATATATATTACTACGCCAATGTCCACATAGGGGAAGATTTCAACAGCCACCTTTTATATGCCCCAGAAGAGTAGCTGACCCACATTTTAAGCTGACCTACTTTGTACATATCTATCATCCACCTGACGGCTTTCTCAGGGTTTGCTACCACGTAGTCTGCGCTCGGGAACTGCTTACCTTCTCCGCAGTGGAAATAGTCGTTCACCTGCACGATTCCTACATCCTTAGACCACGGCTTCCCTGCTTTATCTTTGTTGACACAGACTGAGGAGTTATCAAAGCCGCTCTCCTGGTAGATACAAGCGCAAATTAGATTCTTCTCATCGAGCGTGAGCCCTTCTTCATCGCAAAGCACACGTACTGAGTGATACGAGTTGCGGGGCGTATCCCATAGAAGCGTTTTAACGGGCTCTGTAGGGCTAGATTCTGGCTTTACAGGCGTGTTTGGTGTCGATGTGGGTGTATCTAGGCCGAGGAGCGTCCTGAGCTGTTTTAGGAACAATGACCAGAAGCTCTCTACGGCCACTTGTTTGTGAAGTGTGTACCCCTTGACCATCGTGAAGCCGAAGTCCCACGCGAGCTTCTTGTGCGTGTTGTCATAGCTATCGAAGCACTTCCAGTACTTGTTTGCCTCGAAGCCGTAGATACATATCCAGTGATTACTGGTTCCAAAGCGATGATAGATACCATCTGCGTCTGGTATCCCCCACGCTGATACATCTGCACCAAGTGGTGAGTACATAAGGGCAGTCATCATCGACTGTGGGTCTTTGCCTATCCACTGGTGAGCGAAGTCAAACTCATAGGTAAAGGTCTTGGCCAGTTGCTGGATGTTTTCAGGTGGTGTTTGGTAAAACTCTCCCCAGGTTTTTATATCGGGAGAGTAAGGCCAGTCCTGTTCGAGACATACGCCTTTCTTTCTAAGCGTCTCACACACCGTTTGGGGATTGTTTCCGTAGATAGTGGTGCCACTCTGCTCCGCAAGAAACCTATCAGAGTACTCTGGGGTATCCTTAAACTCTTGGCGGATGAGAGCTTCTACACACGCGAGTGTCCCGAATGAGGCACACGCGGCGGTAGCAAGTCCTCTGTCCTGTAATTCTTCTGGGGGTAAGTATGTATCCCATTGTCCGTCTGCTTGTAGTACGAGGCCAGCGAGTCGGATGCGCCCATTCTGCTTGTAGTCCTCCTTGGTTGGCTCTACGGGTATGAGGCCGTATCTCATACCTTATTTTTTAACAGCACATACACCCCATAGACAAAGAGGGCTAAGACGGAAGTGAGTACGATGGAGAAGTAGGAGAGGGTCATAACTTTCCGCTGATAATCCCCCGTATAATCAGCCACGCACCAACTACACCAGCAGACCATTTCAGGAGACTTCCTAGAAACTTCCCACTAGTTACTATCTGAGCCGCAGTGTTGTATGCGACCAGCATATCCTTTAACTCTTTCGAGGACTTCTCGCGCTCCTTTGTGTCCCTATCGTGTTGATCAATGTGCTCATCGAGCTTCTTAGAGAGTTTCTCCACAGCATCTGTCAATGCGTCTAGTTTGCTTTTCGCTTCGGGCGATATTGTATGTACGACTCGTTTGAGTGCCGAGTCAATCATCTTCTCTGCTTCCTCTAGCTCGATGTGCGTCATAGACATATCTACATACTGAGCGCTGTCAGCTCATTATCGGTCGGCGTGTAATTCAAGATACCGAAGTTGCGGTATGTCCCCTTGAAGCAAGAGTTGTTCCCCGAGACTGGACCTGGTTGCCCGAAGTATAGGAGTATGACTGTATCAGCTATAGCTATACCGCCCGATGGAGTACCTCCTGACGAAGCACTTAGTGCACCATCACAAGCAAACTTCACCATATTACTATCTGAGCCAGGGGTCTTAGAAAGACGTGCGGCCATCTTGAAGCGTTGCCACGGCTTCTTTTGTGTATTCTGGATAGTCGTTATTTCGGTCGATGCAGAGTTGTAGTAGTAGTCATAAGGCCACGTAAGCTCTTCACCTGGAGTGCCGCCTGCAAACCCCCCACGACGCATTGTGAGTCCACCTCGGTTCGTTGAGCTTAGATACCAATAAATCATATACCACCACGTTGACCTATTTGGTGCATTCGTGTCCCCCGCACACGACAATTCACAGCTCAATCCCCAGCCAGATGCTGGTAGGACATTCGCTCTCGTGAAGGTGAATAGCTCGTCAACACGCGTTAATATGGCACCAGCAGTATCTCCGACGTAAGACGATGGCATATCGCTTAGCTCAAACTGTGAAGCCCCTATATACGCTGTCTGATTTGTCCCTGTGTATGTGTCTACGCCATCAGCATTCGCGAATCCGAAGAATCCTACCTCGTTTGACCCTGCTGTAAGGCCAGGGGCGGAGAATCCTATGCGCACCATATCCCCTTCCTTGTATATGTCGGGAACGATGTACGTTAAATCTGCACCTCCAGACTTAGTGCCTATTTTGAGATTTTTCACATCGAACCATACCTTGTACTCTGTCGTGCCATCCTTTGCGAGAAATCCGCAATACACCCAGTCTGGTGCCCCAGCTTGATACACATAGAATGAGACAGATTTAATCTGTGCATCGGTCGTAGTTAGTTTCCACGCCTGTGTCATTCGATGCTGACCACTTGCAGTACCGTCTGACATCCCACGCATCCCAACGGGGCCGAGCAACTTACAACTCGCAAGACTCCCGAGAGTGACATTCGTATGAGTCCAGTAGGTCGTATCTCCTACATCACCACTGCTATAGAACCTCTGCACTGACTGTTTAGGTTCGACGAGAACTCCTTGAAGTACTGAATCAAGGATCGGTGAACCTGGCCCCGTGTCTACCACCTCTCCTGTGGACGAGTTGATACTCATACCAGACATATAGGGGTAATACTTCGCTCCGTCGATACCAGCGCCATCAAACGGTGCGGCTGCCCCAGCGACACCTCGTGCGACATACTCGTGTACCTCATCTCCGAAGGTGCGCATTGCGCTGTTCACATAGAACGTTACAGGGCTTGCCACTGCTGTATCGATGATGAGACGATGGTTCGCTGTTGAAGCGATAGTGCCAGATATTGCAAAGCGCTTCATTACAGGGCCGATGGTGCAAAGCTTCTCTGATACTAGGACTGCACCAGACGATATTTCCATCCTCAACAACACGTCCATAGCTGTGTCGGCTTGGAGCCCTACTGAGAATACATACGGTCCGGGTCGATACGATGCCGATGGCGTGAGGAGACACGTAGCGGAACCACTAGAGCGAGTGACACTCTTTGCCGTCCTGCGTATCCCTACCGTCTCGCGAGAAGCGGCATCCGCTGGGGTCGCTACGACGACACTAGCCCCAGGTGTCCATCCTGTAACGAACGACTCGCTATCTGCTAGGAGGTTGTATACACGTCGAGCACCACGGAAGCGTATCTCCCCACTGGGGACAAAGTGCATTCTTCCAGCGTAATCTACAACAGTTGCGGCAGATGCTCGGGTTACCGCTGGTATCTCTGTTCCAACTTCGGGACGGATATCGTTTATGAGCGGGTTGAAGTATTGGTACTTACTACTCAGTACCTTGCCACTGAATCTTTTTGCCGCATCGTATGAGCTGTTTATCGGTTGGTCGGTGCGTGCCATACCTAATTAAAGTCGTCGTGACAGAATAGAAACGGCGATGGCGAGAGTCGTTACCGCATCTTGTATCTGCGTCACGTTCGTTACGTTCGAAGTGACCCAAGTCTTTACCTGGTCGGGCGACATCGTTCGGAGCGCTGCTAACTTAGCATACGTCGTTGCAGACAGGGTATCCGTATATTCTTTAAGGTCACTGGCGTCTACCTCGGCTTTAGTTGGTAGAGTGTCTCTGACTAGCAAGCTGCCGTCTGCATTCACCACTATCTGCTTCCCTGGGTTTTGCTTTACTAGAGTTTCAATGTCGGACATATTTTCAGGGATTAGTCGATTAGTCGCAGTGACATACCATATATTGTGACCGCATTTGCGGCTGATGGGGTCGCAGTGAAGTTAAGGAAACCTGGGGATGCTAGGCCAGCTATGGTGGTGCTCGTTGTCCCTGAGTTTATTGACGCGGGGCCAATACTAACTGTAGCGGGGGCGCGGTAAGTAGTCGCACTTGAGAAGTAATACCTCTTAAGAATAATTATGTTGCTATTAGTGCTCACACTCGTAAAGGCGCAAAGAGACGTAGTCAGGGCTCCTGTCGTAGCTCCCCAGCGCACTGTCACACCTCGTGTTTCACCGGTAGTTCCATGACTAAACATAGCCTCCAGTACCAGCGAACACCCTGTGTAGAATACGTCACCTGGCAGTGAGAGTTCTGTCCCGAACGCAGTCTCAGCGCCACCAGCAGCGAATACAAGGCCAGCGTCGTTGGTATATGTCATCAGACTAATAGTGTGGTCTGGTCTCCACTGTGTCCCGTCGGAAGTCCAAACTGATGGAGAAGTCCCGACATCGGTTATCTGAATCTGTGCGCCTATCGGTGCTGAGGCGGCGGTCGGTTTACCGCTCCATACACCCGTGTATATGTAGTTGGACGGTGTGCGTGCCATAGTTAGCCGTTATCTGCGACAAGTGCCTTTACACTGATAGTCCCAGCCGTCCACGATGTCGGTAGGACTGTCATAAACTTCGATGCGTTTATGTCTGCCTCGTACATCTTGTGGATGTCGGTACCAGCTACTACGATGCCAGTCGAGCCAGCGATGACAGCTTTGTTATCTAGGTCGACAAGTCCTGCGAACGAATACGTATTTGCTGTGGTTATCGTTCCACCGAACGAAGGCATACCAGCTCGCGAGGTTGCATCTGCGGCAGTTCTGCCATTTGATATAGCTACTTTCAATGTGGTAGTGGCCGTCCCTGAAGTATCGACCTGTAGGCTAACAATGCGTTCGCCAGGGATAATTCTTGGAGCGAGCATTACGAATCCTGTAGCACCTCCTACTCCTACTCCTGCTACGTCAGCAGCAGAATACTCGTCTTGAAGAGAGACGGTATCTGCGGTGAGTCGTGTCACTTTGAAGATACCGTTTGCTGATGTGTTGGTCGCGTGACCGTAGACATACGCTCTGTCGCCTGTTACCAGCCCGTGCGCTGTGGCCGTGACTACAATCGGTGTCGCGTTTGTTGACGATACTATCGCTACTGGTGTTACTGCGTCGAATATTACTTGATCTGATGTAAGTCTCATAAATGAATTAGTTACTAAGAATAATCTAGCACACTAATTGCACCATTTTCTGTCAATCCACTATCCACAGGTAGCGTTGTGTATGCAGGCATAGTCTATTTATTGTTTTGAGTATTCGACACGGCCGGTGCTACATTTATTACAGCATTTCCAGATTCCTTTATCCCTGTCAGGAGTCTATCGAGTCCGAGGGTACTGAGCGTCTTTGTTATGAGTGCGTCTGAATATCCCATACCGCGTAGAAGCGGGATCGCCACTTCAGGCAGTGACATTACGGCCGAGACGATTAGGTATGGATTCAACGTCGCCAAGCCCGCAGTCAATGCACCAGCTCGAAGATACGTGCCTGGTTTATTCTCTCGTGAGTTTTGAATATCCTCTACGGCCTTTAATATGCGGATTTTGTCTGTTATCCCAGGCGATAGTTGCTCTAGGCGGGCAAGTTGTGGGTCTTTACCTTTTCCCGTCGCGTTTGCAATTCGATTTATTGCCGCGTCTGTTAAGTTGCCGTCTTTACCCACGAGACCTTGTGAGAGCTGCTTTAGCTCGGTGAGTTGAGGAGCGTACTCGCTGTCCACTGCCTCAAGACCTGGAACGTGCGGGCGCAAGTCGGTATTTACCTTCCCTCTCATGACGCTTGATAGGTTAGCTAGATCGGTACTCTTGCCTATACCCGAATCGTTGTAGACCATCTTTGATAGGTCTGAGCGGAAGTTTAGGAACTGCTCTGGCGTGAGATAGCCCTTGGCAAACTCTGGTTGCCAAGTGTTATAGAGCTTTGTTTGTAGTGCGCTTACATCCGAAGGTAAACGGATAGACGACGATCCACTCGCTGATAGACGACCATTTGATACATCAAGACCTGTCGTGCTTGTAATGAGTCGGTCCAGATACGTTGGCTCTACGGGTATCGGTTCTGTCAATGTCTTAATCCCAGAATATCCCGCCCCAGTATCATCGAGTGACGTCTGACGTTCCTGTATAGCCTTGCTTATCTCGTCAGCAAGAGCTGGGCGAGTAACAGTAGCCTGTGCATCCTTTGAGAATTGGTCAGGATTCTTTACCACTTGTTCAAGAGTCTGTGGCGATAGTCCGGTGAGCTGACTGCTACCAAACTTCGTAGCACCAGTGGCAATGTTCTTGATTCCACCACCCACGGTCTCAGCGCTTTTGGTGACTGGCGATGCAATGGTGCTAATTGCTTGGTCGAATTGAGCACCCACACCAGCCTTTTGTGCTGCGGCCTTAGCAACGAATAGAATAGGCGCAATCTGGCCTATTGGATCATTCTCAAGTGTCGCGGCTGCTCTCGTAAAATCGCCCGACACGGCGTGCTGCATAAACTGTGGCGCGAGCGTCTGCCACGCTGATTGTGGGAGTCCGAGGATAGTGTTTTTCGCGAGAGCGCCAATCTTCTGTCCCTCATTTAGCGCCCCACCGATTGTCGTACCTATATTCTGAGCAGTCTTTATTGTGTTGTATGGATTGAGGAAATCGACGACTCCTTTAGCGAATCCAAATGCTGAAGAGGGTATATTCCCAATGGTCTTTGCCGCAATACCTAATGCACTCTCATTACCAGTCGCCGGGAATGTTGCTTGGGTTGCTCGTGTAGTCGGGTCAAGTGCCGCAACAGTCGGGATTGCCACCACTGGCTTTAGAGTAGAGAAGTCCGGCTGATTTCCTACTGGCTTGAGTGTTGCGAAGTCAGGCATATCATTGTTTTGACCACTTCCCAGACGCGTCTATAGTCCACCTTGTTTTTGACGCGTCCTCGTACACTTGACCGACGTTATAGGTCTTCCCGTTTGACGTGACGGTCTGACTGCTGTTGGCTAGTGGTGTATAGGCGCTTCCGGCTCCACTAACAAATCCGCGCATCACCAGGTCTCGGTTGGCCTGCTTTTGAGCTATAGTTGCTGCTGTATCGCCCGCTGTAGCGA
>OFSE01000599.1_pt1 | contig 10240 bp, 10 predicted proteins | sample 1543261 | NCBI WGS metagenome assembly OFSE01 (sample SAMN07774225, study PRJEB24372) | wastewater metagenome | isolation source: Exp Tend VB 50WW | collected 2016-02 | reverse complement strand
CAGGATCAAAATTCGGCCGCGCAGTAAGTTATGCGGAGGTCTCGACGTTGGACTTCCCCCAACGAATCCTCTTGCCTTAAGCGGCGTTACCTCAACGGAGTTCCCATGAAGAGCTATGAAAAATCAGCCGAAGCGCTTGCCGCGCTGACGGCCGAACAATTCAGAGTCACCCAACGCAACGGTACCGAACACCCCGGTACAGGAGAATATTTGCACAACCACGAAGCGGGTATCTATGTCGATATCGTCTCAGGCGAGCCCCTGTTTGCCTCATCTGACAAATTCGAATCTGGCTGCGGCTGGCCCAGTTTTACCAAACCGATTGAGCACGATTTCGTCGCAGAAGTCGTCGACGTTAGCCATGGTATGCGCCGCGTAGAAGTACGCTCGACCCATGGCGACAGCCACCTAGGGCATGTTTTTACGGATGGCCCGCGTGACCGTGGTGGTCTGCGCTATTGCATTAACTCTGCGTCTTTGCGCTTTATTCCGCGCGCCAAAATGCAAGAGCTTGGCTATGGTGATTATTTAAATCAAGTTGAAGGAGAATAAGATGACAACAGAACGCGCAGTATTAGCAGGCGGCTGCTTTTGGGGAATGCAAGATTTAATTCGTAAATTGCCTGGGGTGCTCACCACGCGCGTGGGCTACACCGGTGGCGAAGTGCGCAATGCGACTTATCGTAACCATGGCAATCACGCAGAAGGTATCGAAATCAATTTCGATCCTGAGGTGATTAGCTATCGTCGCATTCTTGAGTTCTTCTTCCAAATCCACGACCCAACCACACCTAACCGCCAAGGTAATGATCGCGGTGCATCCTACCGTTCTGCGATCTATTACTGCGACGAAGCGCAACGCTTAGAAGCCATCAACACCATTGCCGACGTTGACGCTTCTGGCTTATGGCCTGGTAAGGTCGTGACGGAAGTTGCCCCCGTAGGCGATTTTTGGCTGGCAGAACGCGAACACCAAGATTACCTCGTACGAATTCCAAATGGCTACACGTGCCACTTCATTCGTCCAAACTGGGTGTTACCACGACGCAAAACCGCTTAATTGTCCATAGCAGTGTAAGAACCGGCGACTGCGAAAAAGAAAAAGGCAGATGAGTTAGATCTCATCTGCCTTTTTTGCCAAAATAAAGATACACCAAGCTGTATTAATTGAAAACGCCTAATTTAAAAGCGCAAACCGAGTAAAAATTCTAAAATTACTGGGAGTATATAAAATTTAACGCTTAATTCAAATTGAGCCCCGCGCAAGTTTCGGCTTATCTATGAACCTTATTTTGCGGCACGTTTTGCGTAGTAATCAGCAACGGCTGGGTGAGCCGCAATACGCTTCATGTGCTCATTCAACTTTGGTGCCACTTGTTGTACCAAGTCTGTCGGCACATGATCCAAGCGGCCAGAATTCAAACCGCCGATATCAACAAATACTTTGAGATCCGCCACCGTCAAGCGATTATCCGCAAAATATTCGCCGCCCTGCGCCGTTAAACGGCTTTCTAACCAACGTAAATACATCGGCATTGAATCGTTTACCAAGGCCAAGCGTGCTGCTTTTTGCTCTTCGCCTGTCATGCGAAATGTCGGCACCAATCTGATCGTCGCATCTTCGACCACAGACAGCACTTCGTCGCATAGCAACGCTTGGTACGCATCGGTTGGGTAAAGGCCAGCTAATTTACCAACGTAGCGTGTAATCGCGTCAGATTGCGTCACTTGCACACCATCTACATGCATCGTGGGCACTTGACCAAACGGCGTGGTCTTACGCACTTCAGGAAAGTCCGCGAAGCCAAAGCGGTAATCGTCAAACGCGATGCCACCGATGTGCATAGCAAGGCGAGCGGGTTCGGCACGTCCACCGAAATCAAAGTAAGTAATTTTTAACTGGGGCATCAATTTCTCCTAAAGAGTTAAAACGTCTATTGCCTAGACGCGAAAAAACAGCAGTGTAAAACACAATTCATTACAACGTTGAGTCTGCGCTTGGTCAGGCGCAACCAGTGCTATCTGCAGCACTGTTGGTTGAAAAAAAATGCGCCATTGAGCTCATTCAATAGCGCATGTTTTCTGAAAAACTTTCGCCGCGTAGAACGACAAAACTACCATCCAATAACCTACAGTTTCGAGAAGCATTACCTGAAGTGCTTTTTCGAAACCTAGGACAAGACGTTCAAAATGTTGCGAACATGCGCTCAACTTCTTTCGGATTACTCATCCACAAACCGCCAGCCTGTGCCGACATTGGGTCGGGGAAAATATCTTCCGTGCCTGCTTCCATCGCTTTCACAATATTGTCGGCCGTCTCGGTAGTGCTGGTTTTGGGGGTGTCCATGGAGCGGGTCATATCAGTGTCAATCGGACCTGGAAAGATGCCAAACACCGCGATATTTTTAGGCTTAAGCTCAGCGCGCATGCTTTGAATCGCTGAAAACAAGGCCGCTTTCGACGCAGAATAACCGCCCACACCTGCCATACTCGCCAACCCAAGTATTGAGCTAATGCTGGCAATGGCACCTTCACCATTTTTGGCGATCACTGGCACAAATGCGCGCGTCAAACTCAATGTACCGAAGTAATTAATTTGCATGTCTGTTTGCAGGTCGTCGAGCGAACTTTCTAACACACTGGTGGACGCTAATACGCCCGCATTGTTGATCAAAATTTGCACGTCAGCAGCGTTTGCTGCCGCCGCAGCCACTTGATCAAGTTTAGAAATATCCAGCGTAACTGCAGTCACTCGTGGGTCTTTAAAGTCGCGCATATCGCTTGTGTTTCGCGCCGCTGCATAGACTTTCTTTGCGCCGTGCTGCAAGGCAGCCTGCACCAAGGCTTTTCCGATACCACGATTTGCGCCCGTAACAAAAACAACTTTGTCATTGAATTTCATAAAAATACTCCAAAAAGAAACCATTGCTAGGAAATGGTACTACAGCAAAAAGTGCATGCCGCAAGCAGTCTGCAGGCATACACGATGCCTCTACTTCACGCGAGAAATCGCGCAAAGTTTATTACCGTCGGGGTCGCGCACATAAGCCAAATGCATCGCGCCTAAGCTGCTTTTTCGCAAGCCGGGCGCATCTTCAATCGACGTGCCGCCAAACTCTACGGCCGTGTCGTGAAAGGCTTTTACCTGTTCTTCGGAATCACACTTAAATGCAATCGTACCGCCGTTTGCGCAAGTTGCCGGTTCGCCGTTTATCGGCTGGCTGATGCAAAATGTGCTTCCGTCATGGCGATAAAAAAGGCGGACATGCCCAGTAGCCGCCACATTGCGAAGCGGCTCGCCTGCACCAAGCAGACCCAGCACCGCATCGTAAAAACGTTTTGAACGTTCGATATCGTTCGAACCGACCATAATATGATTGAACATGACAAATCTCCTTAGATTTACATCGACAAACGCCTTTTCCCACCCAAACAAATATTCATTTTCGACGAGCTTAATATTCAGGCGATGCGCAAGTGTAGCTGAATCGACCATGTCTCGTGCTCAGGCAAAAAAATACAAATTCTCCCTAAAAATCTTCGATTGATGCGAAGAGAAAACCCTCACAATTGCTGCCAACGAGCCATCTTTCGTGCAAGCTTGTAATGCATTGCGCCTCCTTCGCTGCCAAGCAAAATGCGCGAACCTGCCCCGGCCAAAATCCCGCCCTTGCTTCAATACTCGCGCTTAATACGCATTTTTTTCGTATTCGATCTTATTCATTTATGAGTCAAGCACTTGTCACGCGCCAGTCGCTATCCATGCAGAAAAAAAGCGCGCCCAAGGTGCTCCACCAAACTCAGTTTTGCGCAGTAAGCCGCTAAGCTCAAACGCAAACTCAATTTTTAGGACGTTAAGATGAAGGCGAAAGATATTTGGCGTTTGATTACCGTGGCGGTGAATTCTTGGGTCGATGATTACGCGCCTAGCATGGGGGCCGCGCTCGCGTATTACACGATGTTTTCAATCGCCCCTTTATTGCTCATCGTGATTTCGATCGCTGGTTTAATGTTTGGTGCGGATGCAGCGCGTGGAGAAATCTTCGCTCAATTGCAAGGCTTGATGGGAGCCCAAGGTGCGGCGGCAATTCAAGGTTTGTTGGAAAGTGTGAGTAAGCCCGCAGAAAGCGTCACGGCGACGATAATCGGTAGTATTTTGCTGCTTGTAGGCGCAACGACAGTGTTTGGTGAACTACAAGGTGCACTGGATCGGATCTGGCGCGCTCCGCGCCGTAACATCGGCGGATTGTGTAACATGCTGCGCTCGCGCTTGCTTTCCTTTGGCATGATTCTGGGCATAGGGTTTATGTTGATGGTATCCCTCGTCATTAGCGCCGCATTAGCCGCTTTGGGTAAATTTTGGAGTTCCTTTTTCGCTGAGTGGCAGCTTCTTGCGAAGGTGTTGGATGTCACACTGAGTTTTATTTTTACCAGTTCAGTGTTTGCTTTGATATACAAAACCATGCCTCGTGTGAAAATCGATTGGGCCGATGTCTGGATAGGTGCCATCGTGACCGCTTTGCTCTTTACCATTGGCAAATTTCTGATCGGCGTCTACATCGGAAAAAGCGGCGTTACGTCTGCTTTTGGTGCGGCTGGCTCTCTCGTCGTCGTCTTAGTTTGGGTGTACTACTCGGCACAAATATTTTTACTCGGTGCCGAATTTACTTGGGCATATGCTCAAACATTTGGCTCGCGAAAAGATCATCCGACATCCAATACATCTGTGCCGACACCCTGAAACAGTGCAGTCTTGTAAAACTCAGCAAATCAACGAATTCGAAACAATGATCATCGAACGACACCGCCAATTTGCATGACAAAATAGGCAGGCTCGATATGTTTGCCAAAGTCCAAGGATGAGACTAGCGAATACTTTATGCCTGTAAGCAATCAAGATCGTGCGCTTTTTTTCAATCACTGCGAACAAACGAGCACAACGATTGCTTTAGGAGTAGATTACAAAGCACCCGAGCATTAATAGATGAACAAACTACTCGCGCAGCAAAACGTCGTGGGCCGTGAAAATTTTTCTTTTGAATAAAAAACTAAGGAAGTTCTAATTAAGTAGCGGGTGCCGTAGCGGGTGCCGTAGCGGGTGCCGTAGCGAGCATCACAGATTCAAAATTTGGTTGCGCAGTAACTTAATCAGCGCTTCCCTAACTCACTCGCATAAGGTAAAGACAGGCTTGGTCATGAGAAAAAAACTTTGCTTACTTACGATCGCATGCACATTTTGGCTATTCGCAGCACCCTGCTTTTCATCTGAGTGGTCCGCAACGAACTTAGACAATTTTGTTCTAGAAGGTATGCAACGAACAAAGACGCAAGGCTTGGCTATTGCGGTAATTGATAATGCGAAAGTTAAACACATTGCTACATGGGGCAAGCGGAATGGAAACGGTGACCCATTAACTGCCGATACGGTCATGTATGGCGCCTCGCTGACGAAAGCGGTTTTCGCCTATACAGTCATGCAATTAGTCGATGAAGGAAAATTGAATCTCGACACGTCGATATCACACTACTTGTCAAAACCCTTACCCGAGTACGCGGACGAAGCGCGTAAATATGCCGCTTGGCAGCATCTAGCTGGTGACGAACGTTGGCGCAAACTTACGCCACGCATTTTATTGACGCACAGCGCGGGTTTTTCAAATTTTGGGTTTCTAGAACCCGACGGCAAAATCAAATTTCACTTTGAACCTGGAAGTCGTTACGCTTATTCCGGCGACGGCATGATTTTGCTTCAGTTTGTTATCGAACGCGGTCTCGGCTTAGATCTCGGACGAGAAATGCAGGCGCGCGTATTCGATCGGTTCGGCATGAATTCGACCAGCATGACGTGGCGCGCCGATTTTTCGAAAAATCTCGCCGATGGTTGGCGCGCAGATGGCGCTATCGAGCCACATGATGAACGTAGCAAAACTCGTGCGGCAGGTTCAATGGATACCACCATTAGTGATTTTTCTCGCTTCGCTGCAGCGTATATTCGTGGCGAAGGTTTAAGTGAAAAATCACGCATCGAACTCACGAAGGCGCAGTTACCAATTCACAGTATTTCGCAATTTCCCTCACTGCAAGCGATCGCCCCACCAGAGAGACGACACCCTCATTTAGCTGCCGGACTAGGCGTGATTAGCTTCGCAGGCCCCCAAGGACGCGGCTTCCAAAAAGGCGGGCACAATGACTCAACTGGAAATACATGGATTTGCCTTGAACAGGGACAACGTTGCGTAGTGATACTCGCCAACGATGTACGCGCAGAACAGCTCTTTCCAAGTATCGTGAAGTTGGTTTTGGGAGAAACGGGCATGCCATGGAGTTGGGAATATGGTGATGTCGATTGGGCTAAAGCATCACAATAGTTTTTGCTTGCGGGGCTCAGGCAAGCAAATTTCACACTACATACTAGAGAAGCGCGGAATTATTCGATACGTGCGAAACATCATTTTCTATGATCGCGTTCATTTCTACAAAGCGCGACCAAAAAATGATATTTCCCTTTGGGTTTGGCGCACATACGGAATTAATCCGTGCTTCCTAGCGAAATTCAGTTTATAGCGTGTTGACGTTGTCAGCGATGACAGTGATCAAACTCCTTAGATCCAGACCAATGAGGAAAATTGATTTTTGCTTAGTATGCGATCGTTTTTGCGATTGCTATTACAAAGACTTGCGAGGCAAATCGCAACTTTGGATAGCCGATTGTGCCGACAACTGAGAAACGCTGCGTACCGCAGGTGAACCATCCTTACCCGACGCACTCAACGAAGTTAGCGCATGCAATGCCCGGCAAACGTTGATTACCCGAGCATAAGTTTGATCGACGTCGCTGGTTTGATTCAGTAAGGCAAATAAGGCTTTACCATCAAGTTTGCTATTCTTTTCTAACAACAAGGCGGCGGCACCCGTCACGTGGGCGGCGGCAAACGATGAGCCTGACGCAAAGTCGTAACTGCCACCTGGAGTAAGAGTCAAGATGTTGTCGCCTGGGGCAAACAAAATCTCATTGGCCGTCGCATGATCTACCAGATCGTTTGCTAGTTTTTTCTGCGCTCCGAGAGGGCGTGCCGTCTGCACCGCGATAACGCCCGGTAAATCACTTGGAAAGCCTCGCGTTCGTGCGCCTTCTGGGTTCGTCGCTAATGGACTTTGCGTGTTTGTCGAGGGTGGTACAGAGGCGACGATGATGATGCCTTTTTTAATCGACACTTGTAAAAGTTGTGTCAGCAGCGGATCAGTTGGCCCAACCAAACTCAAATTGATAATGTGAACTTTTGCATCGATCGCTGCGACCAAGGATTTCGCTAAAGTGAATGAATTACACAGCGAGCCACTCTGCCCTTCAAGTCGGTTTTTCCAACATGCTTTAATACCGACGATTTGTACGTTTGGTGCAATGCCAACGATCCCTTCCGCATTATTTTCTTTCGCAGCAATGACACCCGCTACACCTGTGCCGTGCATGTCTTGCATAAATCGCACCGCATCCTGATCAACGAAATTTTGCGTACTCACAACACGCCCTAGTAAATCAGGATGCTTAAAATCCATGCCCGTATCAATGATGGCCACGCGTATTTCTTTGCCGCTAGCGATACGTTGCGCGCTGGGTGCATCAATCTCCCACAAGCCATGTTGTAATGCCGCGTACGGGTCGTTGTATCGGCTTGTTGGAGAAGGGTTTGGTGCGTGTTCACTTCCTTGTGTATTGAAAGTTTGCAAGGGCTGCGCCAAACGTACGCGTTGATCTTTGGCCAGCGCTTCGAGAGTGATGTCGATGGGTGAGTTGCCCATCACTTCCAACACTACACAGTGCATATTCAACACGTCGATAGGCCATGCAGTGACTTCTCGCAAGCCGTATTCTTTGGCGATTGCCTGCACCATCTGCAGCGCCTCGGGGTTACCTGAATACAGCCTGAATTTGCCATAGCCACCTACGGAAGAACCCGCCCTGCCATCAACGAAGCTTGGTGCATTGTTCACGGCAAGCACGATCAATCGTTCGGGTTGCTCAAATTGCTTAGCTAAGTTCGTGCTATTTGAAAACTGCGGGTCATGCGGCACTAAATTTGATTTGGTATCGAGCGATGCGTCGTGCACAGATGCGCAAGCGCCCAGCGCAAACGGAAGAAGCAGGCACAAAAAATAGTGCAAAAAAATACTCAATTTTTTTCGTTCAACAAACATCCAATACTCCATCCTAGCGCATCAAAAAGCCAAAAAAGCGCCATTGCAATCTGCTTGAGACGTTTCCCGTACAAATGAAAACGGCAAAGCTATTCGCACTCACTCGTGCGACGACAATTTGTTTTGCCCCATTTCCATCATCTATTATCCTATTCAGGACGAATGATTTCAGCTAACAACCAGCCCTGATTGGCGCGCAAACTGGCGACCTGTTGCTCCACTTTGAAGCGCTGCGTTGTTGGGGCCAGTGCCACAATATTCGCCTTATTGGGGCCTGCGACGATTTGTAAATCAAGCGCGTCGAGTTGTCGGCTCAATGTGCCCATGTCGAGACTTGGTGCCAGCACTGCACGTATGGTTGCCGATGTTGTTTGAGTAGCCTCGGTCGAAAGCGTGCGGTAATTGTTTGACCTGCTAAGAGCCGCCTGCTGGTTTAACAATAAGCTTGTTTGATCGGTTTGCTTTTGCAATTGATAAGTCAACAAACCAAGCCCACCAAACTGTATTACCAGCATCGCAGCCAAGCCCCATTGCCATCTTGATTTGCCGCCTTTGTTTGATCCATTACTGAGCAATGTTTCGTTGTTATTTGCGCTGTCTGCGGAACTTGGCGTTACCGAAGTTGCGGCCGCGAGATTGCTCCAGAATTGTGCCAATCCTCGCTCCGCATCGATACTCGGCATGGCTGTTTGCTCTATCCCCTTTGCTAGGCTTTGTTGAAACTGCAGTTCTTCTTGGCAGTTGAGACAACTTGATAGGTGCGCCTCCACCAGTTGCTTTTCGTTGGCATCGGCAGATCCGTTGATGTACCAAGGCAAGGCTTCCCATACGCGACGGTGAACTTCTTGTGCCGACAGCGTGCTTGCCTCGGTAGGTGTTTCAGTGTGATTCATGACAAATTTTCCTTTCCTGCCGCCTTGTTAGGCAAACCCAATGCTGGCAATACATTCCGTAACTTAACTCGCGCATGGAACATACGGGCTTTCACCGTACTCACAGGGCACGCCATGATCTCGGCAATTTCTTCTAATGAGTGGCCGAATATGTAGGCTAACTCCAGCGTAACCCGCTGATCCTCAGCCAATAAGCTTAATCCTTGCGCTAGCCATTCTTGTGTCTCATGCTCCTGCGCTGGGTGGTGGCTCGCATCATACGGATGCTTAAGTTGAGCGCTGTATTGCCCTTGCTCGCTTTGCCAAAACGATTCGCCATCCACAAACTCCTCGGTGCGGCGAAACGATTTCAACATGGTGTGGTAGGCGATGCCCATAATCCAAGTGGATACTTTTGATTCGCCGCGAAACTCGTGCGCCTTCTGCCATACCACCATCATGGTGTCGTTGACGACCTCTTCAATGACATGCCCTTGTTTCGTGTGCCGTCCCAAAAAACGTGTAAGTTTGCTATGAAACGCGAAATACAATTGGTTGAACGCCTGGCGATTAGCGAGGCGGATTTCAAGAATCAAATTTTGGTGATCACGATCCGTCAATTCAGGCGCGAGCATACGCGACGCGGCACGCCCTTCTTGCGACACTTCTTGTGCTGGTTGTGGCGCTTTCGGCGTGCGCAAAAATGACAAAATTGCCATGCGTTTTTTTAAAAGTTAGGTAAATTTAAATGGGTCTGTGACTAAGTACCCAACACGCCTCAAAAAGTTACGAAGCGAACTAAAAAATTGCCGCATTTTAAAATTCAAACTGGATGCCAGCTAAAAAGCGATTATCGGCGCGTGAAAGGAAATTTTGTTTCGCAGTCTTGTCGGTCACAAGGTAAGTCAAACTACATTGCCATTGTTGCCACTGATAAACCAATCCCAACTGTGCATAGCGATACAACTCAGGTCGAAAGGTCAGGTAATTGGATGCCCCAAGGCCGAAATTTGCCGTCCAACGTGGCGCAATGGTTTGGCGCCACACTGCGCTGAGCGTAACGCGATCACTGGTTTTTTGAAACGCATAACCTGGCGTCTGTGCGCGCCCGTTCGGTGACCAAGCAATGTTGAAAAAGAGTTGGCTTCTGAAGGCGAACGCAGCGCCCAATA
>OFSE01000598.1_pt1 | contig 10245 bp, 5 predicted proteins | sample 1543261 | NCBI WGS metagenome assembly OFSE01 (sample SAMN07774225, study PRJEB24372) | wastewater metagenome | isolation source: Exp Tend VB 50WW | collected 2016-02 | reverse complement strand
GTGTATCTCCGGCCCCTTCATAACGTGGGCGCAACTGCACCCCTAAGCCAAAATAAAGATCGTGACTGCCATCAGGCATGAAATTGGGCGCGGGCGTTTGCGCGGATACAAAGGAGGAGAAGCACGAAATGGCGACAAAAGAAAACAAACGAATGAAAGGCTTTGCCATTTTTAATCTCTAAATAAGTTCAAGTAGCGCCTATTTTACTAGGCGCTACTTTTCACTTCGGTATGCTTTCTCAGTAGTGACACATTTCATCTACGACGTTGGTAGTTGTTATCTTTAAACGCGTACTCTTAGTACCAATTTGGTATCTCAATAAACTCGATTGGTAGATCACTGCGATCAAGTTCAATGACTCGCGCACCAGAAAAGCCCGTCGTGCATACAATTGGTAAGCCAGACTTATAGATGCTTTGTTTGAGGGCAACACTTAACTTGCCGTTACTGCTCCAAATGTTGACGCCTGTACCCCCACACCCGCCTGTCTGAAGAGATATAACAATGAGCATTCGTTTGGAAAAATCAGGTGCCTGTGGGCTACCATTATTGCCATAATTCTTCACAAAAGTTTTATCAAAAGCGGCGTTATCCTTAATGATCCGTTGTTCGTTGTTCGTGAGTTGAATTTGAGAATCAATTTGTAAATAACTCTGCGGAAGAAAAAAAGAGTACGCAACACGCGCTGCGTTAATGTTGACAAATTGCACCGCTAGTTCGCTACGATCAACCACCACCAAATTCATCGGGGTTCTAGTCTCAGGCGCAATAAGATCACACAAAGGCGGGGCAACCACTTCTGTTTCGATGTACTCAGCAACTATCTTTTGGTTGCTAGCAGTCAGGCGTACAATTTCCGTTCTATCACAGGTATTTTTCTTTGCAAAGAATACAGCCAACACCATTTGTTTTGAGAAATCTACCTTCAACGTCATATCCTCGTCGCCAAGTGGGTAGTTCAGTCTTAACATCGAATTTATTTTTGAATCGTCAAGAAACTTTTTCCAAGTGACCTCATCACGAATAACGAGGTTAGCAGGCGGCAATCCAAAATGCGTTTCAGGTCTTAAGGAAACAAACGGGAGAGACTTGGCGGCACTAGGCACAACATCCAATTGCGTCACTTGATGGGCGCTACCTAGGCCAAGGTCTGGTTTATCTAAATTTTGATTAATCTGAACAAACACCGCGCGATACTTTTCGTCTGTGCAATTCGTGCGCGGGCCAGCAATACTGTCGCTGCTTGAGCACAAAATACTTTGCGGTGTTACACCGTATAGCGTCTGACTATATGAGGCATCTGCGCAAGTACCAACCCTATCCCAGAACATTTGCTTGCCATCAATAAGGAAAAGACGATTGCGCGTTTGCGCGCAACTCGCCGTGTTGGCAAGTGCGATAAATTCTGCCTTTGCGGCGGCCGCAATGACTGGCTCAACGGGCGGCGTGTTGCCGATACTGGTACCACCACCACAAGCGCTTAACATTGCAGACAAGATTAGTGTGGGAATTAAGAATTTCATTATTTGCCTTTCAAACATCGAATAGTCGAAATTTCGCTTTTTGCGTAAACAAATCATATGCAAAAGAAAATGGAATTTCACCGAAACTCTGTATGGTAATTGTCATCAAACTGTACAAATAGCGTCTTGGGGACGAGCAAGCCCAAAGTCAAGTTCGATGAAAAAAACGAATAACTAAATGTTTGCTTCTCTAACGAATTTTATGCAACGGAATTTTTTAACATCATTTTTTCTGAACTTCCGAAAAAAACTGGCTGGTTCGTTATCGAACTTTCCGATTAGCGTTTTTAATTTTCGTTTCGAATACATCTATTCTACAAACCGTAACTCATCCGTCTCACCAATTTCCGGGCGAAAAAGCCTCGACAATCTGAATCAAAAAATAAGCACTAGAGCGAATTCGGAATCGTTGAAATTTCAAGATTACTTTCATCGCGATTAAGTTCAATCAAGTATGCAGGGAGGGAGCCTTCTGGCGCACAAACAGAATTAGAAACTGGGAACGAGATACTCCTTGCCACATTTAAGTTATTGTTGCTACGCCACACGTAGATCTCCCCCAACTGATAACAACTGTTGTTAAATTTTCCGATAAATTCACCAATCAGCATCCGGTTTGAGAAATCAAAACTTCGCGTGCGAATTTCAGCAAATTGCGCTTGCGCAAAAATAGGATCCCATGGGTAGTTGGATTTCACTGAAGTCCAAGAATCATTGTCACGCACAACGTGCAGAATGGGAATTGCAAAACCAAGTGTATTGGTTTGTACCAACGGCGTGAAGTTGACTCGCCCTGCGCTGACATCGACAAATTCAACGGAGACATCTTGGCGATTCACCACCACTAAGTTCATTGGTGTGCTCGAAAAATTGCTGTTCGGATCACAGCTTTGTATGCTGACACGCTCTTCGCTTACATATTCGGCGCGTAATTTTTGTCCGTCTAATACCAACTTAAGAATTTTTATTGAGCTACAATTATTGGGCGCTTTAAAGAAAACCCCGAGCACCATTTGCTTAGAAAAATCGACGTTCAACCCGTCACCAACATTCACGGTGTTGACGCGAGCCTGGTTTAAAAAATCTTCCCACGCTTTTTGATCCTTAATCACCATATTAGGCGGCGGGGCACCATAATGAAGATGCGGGCGCAGCGACACAAAATCTGTAGGAAATGAGCGTAAATATGTCGAAATAGATGACTTTGAGACGGCCACGGGCACTATAACAATATTGTGCGAGCTGCCCAAGCCTAAATCTGGCTTATCAAGATTACTAAGAATTGTCTGAAACAAACTCGCATACTGTTGATCAGTACAACTTGAACGCGGTCCTGCGATGGTGTCACCATTTGTGCATAAAACACTTTGCGGTGTGCGTCCAAAAAGAGTTTGGCTATATGCCGCGTCGGCACACGTACCAGCTTTGTCCCACAGTACATAGTTCGCATCAATCACAAATAAGCGGTTGCGCGTGTTTGCGCAATTGGCGTTGACCGTCAGTGCGACAAAGTCCTCGGCCTTAATCGCAGCCTCAACCTGCGGTGCAGCACTAGGTTGGTTCAATCCACTACTTCCACCTCCGCATCCAACGAGAGTTAGACCCAACATCACAAAAGAAACTAAAAGTTTATTCATTTTCGCCTCTGGTAGATTGGTTTATAGATTTTGTGCTGTCATCATAACCAGCCGATACAAACAAATCTCACCTGTTATGTATGGCAATTGTCATCAAATTGTACAAACTCGCAAAATCGCATCCAAGTTCACATAAAATGAGTTCTGATGTGCACCAATCTAGAATGAGTGCATCAAATCATCGACATAAAACCCAAACAAAATTCATCCCACCTCAAGCCATGGCGTTTTCAAATTCGGTTCCCCGCTCCAAGTCAGTCTGTAGGCAAGGCAAAGAATTCAACGAGCACAGCTTTTTTAGGGCCGTGCCAAGACGATGAAGCGAATTTTTCTGCGCTTCTTCGCACTTGTGATGGTGTCGATTAGTGTTGCGAGCCTTCTTATTTACGCCTTAGTTACATGGCTTTTTGGTGACCCACTCGAACAAAGCGCGGCGCGTCAGGCGGCACCACAAATTTTTTTGCTCGAGCAATATGTTGATAAAGCATCGGCGGATGACTGGTTGAACCGCTTGAATAAAGTTAGGGAAGTCTCCGACGTGAAGTTCGAGATTATTCCCTTGCAGCAAGCGCTACCCAGCGTGCCAGCGACACGTCGTGCCGACTTACAAAGCGGTGCGATTGTGATTGATGCAAAGAACAAATCTTTCTATAGGCGCGTCGACTTGCAGGGACAACGATATGCAGGTAGCGAAGACGATGTGTTACAAGTGCAAGGCCTTCCGATAGATACGTTGCTAACGCTTAAATTGGAGTTGATACGTTTTGTGTTGATAGCACTCGCCTTATTAATACCTATCGTATTCTGGTCACGCTCGCACTGGTTGGATTTGCAAAGACTTGCCAATATGGCAGACGCGGTTGGGTCGGGCGACTTATCCGCACGCGTGGCACTGAAGGAATCAGCGAACTTGTTTCCCCTCTCTTTGCAGCTCAACCAGATGGCGGCTCGCATCCACACCCTCCTTGGCGCGCAGCAGCACTTGATGCATTCGGTGTCACATGAGCTTCGCACGCCGATTGCGCGCTTGGAGTTCGGCATGGAGTTACTGCATAAGCAAGCCATAGACCTCGCAATGGAAACCCGCATCGAAAAAATGCGCGGCGATTTGGGCGAATTAGATAGTTTGGTCAGTGAGCTATTGCAGATGGCCAGAATGAATCAAACACAAACTTTACGATCTGCACCGTTTGATTTAGCTGCTACCTTAAGAGCCTGCGTCGATGGCCTGCAACATGAACTTTCGGCTCACCAAGTCAGTATTGAATTTGTGAGGGAAATTTGTACGATCAATGCAGACCAAGCTTTGCTCACACGTGCAATCAACAACCTACTCAAAAACGCTGCAAAATATGCGAGCACCCGCGTCACAATTTCGCTGGAAATACCAGCAGATCGAACAATTCAGATTGCCATTAGCGATGATGGGCCGGGCATCCCCGAAACCGAGCGTGAACGAATCTTTGAGCCGTTTTATCGTCTTGATCGCAGCCGCGATCGTGCAACGGGCGGTTTTGGTTTTGGGCTGGCGATTGCGCTTCAAGCCGTACAACAACATGGTGGAAAAATTACGGCACACACCTCAAATTTGGGTGGCGCGCAATTTGTCGTACATTTACCCGCCGCATTGCTACTTAATTGATTGCTGAATGCAGCATTGAAGAAGAATAAAAGTATTTTTGCCGGTCGCCAGAAATGGGCAAAGAAGAAAAGGAGTCGTGACTCCTGTCGTGACTCCTCTTCTTCATGACTAACTTCAGCAAACTTCTTGCATGTAAGTCGCTTACTCTGGCAACCACATCCTTGCGGTACGTGCTGGAATCGTGAAATTATATGTACCACTTGTGATATTCACCAACGCACCAGCGGTGAGTACGTCACGGTAATTCACGAACCATTTGAAACGCGCATTAGTATTCACATTGAAGGCTTGTTGCGTATCACATTTGTTAATACCAACGATCCCTTGTTCGCCACGGCGGAACAAAATCGCGCAATTGTTGTAGCCTACTACTTCCATGCCCTGTCCTTGGGTGCGGTTATGGAACGTAATCATGTTTTTAATATGCGCTGCTTTATAAGCGTTCACCCAACGTCCACTATCTGTGCCGGTGCTGTCGCTAAAAATCAGTGGCTTGCCTCCATCCCTGCCCAACACGTACGCATAGGCTAATTTCTCATCCGTGGGGTCCATAATCAAGTAGCGGAAACCGTCGTTGGTGGGAATGTCATGTGTGATCGTAAAGGTCACAGCGCGAGCATTTTGTAGGGCTTGGCCAACCGATAAAGGGTTAACCAAAGAGCTCAGCGTACCGCTGGGTAAGAAGGCATTGCGTATCGTGTTATGTAATGGAAAATCGTAGGCGGCATGATCAGTATTACTCAAATAGGGCGATAAGAAACTGTTGTAGTCGCTATTACCCGCTCCACCGCTAGTAATGATTTCACCGAAAACATACATACCGGATTTAATCGTCGCTGTAAAAATTTGATTGATGTGATACAGCGACATATGTTTTGCAGCATCAACACGGAAACCCTTTACGCCCAGCGCTTTTAAGGCACTCAAGTAATTTTGCTGCTGTGTGACCACCCAGCTATTTGGGTCGAGATCAGGCAATCCCGTATCGCCACCTCCCCCGCATAAACGATAGGTTTGCACCTGAAAAACATCGTTGTAATTGGTAATGCATGTAGCTTGATGAAAGTCGCCACTCCCAAAAATGCCGTTGTTGAGATCGCCGAACAGCTTTTGGTTATTCCAGTACGTCAGATTGGATTTGTAAGTATTCACCGCAGCCGTGCCAGGAAAGTCTGTCGCGCCGCTACGTTCATTGGCCATGTGGTTCAGAACGATATCGGCATACACCTGCACACCTTGTGCTGTTAGGGCGTTGATCATGGCTTGGAAGGTTTGCTTATTGCCTTTCGCATGGTCAATGACACGCGGGTCTTGCGGCTGATAACGTTGCCACCATAAAGTATTGCTTGAGTTGGACTTGATCGGCGGCGCAACTAAGACGGCTTTGTAACCTAAACTTTTAATCTCAGCCGCTTTTGCACCGACATCAGCGTAAGTCCAATCGAAGGCATGCAAAATCGCATCGGCGTGTGCCGTTTGCGAAAACAGCATGCACGACAGTGCGATAGTAGAAAGGGCACCGGCTTTTTTCATAGCAGATGAAAGCTGAACAAATTTCATAGAGTCTTCTCCAAGATTGGTTTTTTCCATTATCGAAAGTGCGAGCTTGCTCCAATCCCACAAATGGAGGTCAGAAGTTCACACTGAAAAAGCTCACGCGAATTCATCTACGCAAGATGAATTTGGATGCAAGATCACTGCTTTCGATGTCAGCACATCCCCAACTTGATATGTGCAGTTGCAATGGCTGTTAGCGGCTCAGCCACGACAAATTAAATGAAACCAAGTGATGCCACACCTTGTTTGAATACTGCACATTTTCTCGAGGACAGGAATTCAAACTACGAAGAAACATAGTCGAGAGCCGATTTGATATTAGCGTAGTTTTATTACTTTTCCAGCCCTAAATTGAGAGTTTCAGTGCTGCATTGAAGCAAATTTAGAATCTAAATTCACTCTCCAAGACACAAACGCCCACAATAGCAGTGAGATTGAGTGATATCGCGATGCACAATCAATAAACAAACTTTGAAGTATTACTACAAAATTGCTAGAAAGCTTACCGTTTGCCAACCCGAGTCGAGTGAGCTTTTCCAACAAAGCAAATAGAACAAATAGAAGTTTTATGAATTAGCGTTCGACTCCACTTGCCCTTTGCCTTAGTGCCACCATCTGAATAACTTGGAGCAAACCCGCCATCATTGTTTAACTATGGAGTCTACAAATGCATAGCCATTTATTTCAACCGCTTCGCTTAGGTGCGGTGCACGCAGAAAATCGCATTTTTTTAGCACCGCTTACACGCTGCCGCGCCGATGCGCAACATGTTCCGACGGCCTTGATGGCGGAGTATTACGCACAACGCGCCAGTGGCGGCTTATTGATCGCTGAAGCGACCATGGCCATGGAACACAATTCGGCATTTTGGATGGAGCCGGGCATCTACTCACCCGAGCAAGTCGCTGGATGGAAGTTGACGACGGATGCCGTGCATGCCAAAGGCGGAAAGATTTTTCTACAGATTTGGCATGGTGGTCGTGCCTGTCACCCCTTACTCAATGGCGGTGTGCAACCCGTCGCGCCTAGCCCTATCGCCATTGTGGGTGAAGAAGTGCATACGCCCGAAGGGAAAAAGCCCTACGTCACTCCACGCGAATTGCGTGATGATGAAATTCCGGAGATTATTGCAGGCTTCAAGAAAGCGGCAGAGAACGCGAAAGCGGCAGGCTTTGATGGCGTTGAAGTGCATGGCGCAAATGGCTACTTGCTCGACCAATTCCTACGTGACGGATCAAACAAACGCACTGGACCGTATGGCGGCACAAGAGAAAATCGCGCGCGCATCATGTTTGACGTCTTGCATGCAGTGAGTGAGGTGTTCGGCAGTGACCGCGTGGGCTTACGTATATCGCCCCTGAATAGCTTCAACAGCATGATCGACAGTGACCCGATTGGTCTTGCGACTTGGCTGGCGGGCGAGCTCAATCGCTTCAATCTCGCCTATTTGCACGTGATGCGTGCGGATTTTTTTGGGCAACAGCAGGGCGATTTGATCACCCCTATTCGCGCTGCCTACAAGGGCATTATCGTCGGCAATATGGGTTACGACGCGAACGAGGCAGAATCGGCTATTGCAGCTGGTAAGCTCGACGCCGTGGCGTTTGGCACAAGCTTTCTGGCAAATCCTGACTTGCCTACACGCATCAAAAATGGTGCGAGTCTGAATGCACCTGACGCTGCGACGTATTACTCACCTGGACCTGTCGGTTATACGGATTACCCAACTATTAGTTGATTAAGAACGCGGCTAGTCGCTTTAACTTAGCTCTGTAATTTCAACAAATATCCACCCACACGCTGTCGCTTTTAAGAAGGTGTGGGTGGGCGTCTTCAATCCAAATCGGGGGAAATTTTGCCTCGAAAAACCAGCTTAAAAATCTACCCCCAAATAAACTGACGCCACCCTTCCGGCGATAATGTCATACGCTCCCGCGCCGCGCAAATCAAAGCCCTTGGTGTCGAATAGATTATTAACACTGAGTTGCAAGGTCGTCGCGTAACCGTTGACTTTCGTCACATAACGCACGCCGGTATTGACGAACGTACGTGCTGGAATACTCACACGGTTATTCACAGTCGCAACCACAGCGCCGCTGTACGAAGTTGATAAATCGAACGAAAGTCCCTCTATCCAATTGGGATGCCAATCTAGGTTCAGCTCCAAGCGGCGAGTCGGCAAACCAACCGGTTTCTTTCCTACCCGCCCTTCGCTTACATCCTCGCCGACCACACGCGGGCGCGAGAGCACCGCGCCAGCCACCAAATTGAGCTGCGGACTAAGTTCGCCCGCCAAGGAAAACTCTGCGCCCTGATTGCGAATATTGCCTAGCTGGAGGTATTCATTTTCAGCATTCAAATTGAAATAAGGTTTACGTACGTCGAACACGCCACCGATTAACTTCAGCTTAGAATTCAAGTTCAAACGAAAACCGAATTCTCTTTGAGAGGTTTCGATGGCGGGTAAAAGTTCATTGCGATTATTCGCGTTATTCGGCGCCGCACCACTCTCCTCTAATCCACGCGTATAAGCGCCATACATCACCAAGTTTTCACCGAGATCAATTGCCGAATTGAGATTGAACAAAATTGGTTTCGCACTGCTAGTGCTGGCAGGTAAATTCGGTTGGGATAAGCTCTTTTTGTAGTTCGTACTTTGAATGCCTGCACCAAATTCACCTACAGTTGGCCAATGTACTTCGTACGCTACTCCCGCAGTTTTCTGCCGCAATACGTCATTGGTTTGAGCTTGAAAATTAAACGTTGGTCGCGGGATAAAAAAACGCTCGTTTATCGTCGTTGCCCCGTAGTCAATCACATCAGAGCCGTCATAACGGCGGGTCTTTTCGCGCGCGCGCCAATTTGCATGAAACACATGGCGACGAGGTCCCTCTTCTATTTGGTGGGTGACGCGTACTTCACCGCTGGTCGAAGCAAGCGCGATAGGTGGGTCAGAGATGATAATGCGTTGTGCATTGCCCGTTTGCGTTAAATCCACCAACAAATGCGCGAAGCTGGAGTAATCATCGACGGTTGACCGAAACACACCCGCCCGTACCGCCCAGTCTTTGTTCGGTTTGTAGTTTGCAAAGCCACCGAAATTTAGCGCACTGCTACGGAAATCAACCCAATCAGGACCGTTGAAGCGGCGCCGTTTAATCGGCGGTGGCAAAAAATCACCCGCGGGAATATAAATCGGCCCAGCTTCATCATCAAAGCCTTCAGTGCGATTCCAGAACGTGATGACCTCTAGACTTTCAAGGGGATTCCAACGCAGATTGACGGCGCCATTCTGGTAATGCGCATTGGTCGCATTTTGATAGCTCTCGAGGTATCCAGCACCTCCAACACCTAAAGATAAGGTACGTGAAATCAACGGCAACGCGGCATCAAACTCGACGAACGCCGCGCCATAAGTATTTGCTTCGAACGTAAGGCTCAATGATCGCTCGTAGGCTGGTTTGCGAAACGCGTAATCGACGATTCCCGTTGGCGCTGGAAAGGGATACCCAAGCGCAGAAAGTCCCACCCGAATTGTGGTCGACTGACGTGACCGTGCGCCGAACCCAGCTACTTCGTCAAAGTACAAGCCTTCGATTCTAGCGTTGCCCGCCTCAGTAGGCGAGAAGCCACGCACACTGCCTTCATTGTACAAACCAATATTTTCTCGCCCTACACTAATGCCAAACGCATCATCGGCTTGCCGAACCGCATTTTCATTGACGCGCCCCACCGGTGCGATGGCGTCAAGCGCGGTGGTGTTAGTTGTGTTTGGTACGCTTGCGCCATTGGACGGAGGTAATGCTTGCGCCATGCAGAGCGGCGCAACAAATGAACAAACAATCACGGCGAACAGCCGCGATTCAAATTTTCTTTCGCATAGCT
>OFSE01000596.1_pt1 | contig 10255 bp, 9 predicted proteins | sample 1543261 | NCBI WGS metagenome assembly OFSE01 (sample SAMN07774225, study PRJEB24372) | wastewater metagenome | isolation source: Exp Tend VB 50WW | collected 2016-02 | reverse complement strand
GGTAGACGGAGTCACAGGAGCAAACTTCGGCCGCGCAGTAAGTTATGCAGAGGCCTCTAGTACTCACGACTGGACAATGAACCTAATCAGTGCAATGCGTCTAAAGAAAGTTCATTGCTTAGTTTCTTTTGCAAACTCCCGTTGATTAAATAGGTCGACCGTCGTTGTTATCGCCTGCATCAGCGAGGGGTGAGACGATGCTAAATCCAAGGTATTGAAAAAGAGTTGCTGCATCTTCCTGCCAAGGGATTCTCTTTGGCCTTTGTGTTCCACCAATTCATTTAGTTTTTCAAAATACTCGTGTGTGGAGAAGACCGCCTCGTCGCCAATCTTATTGCCACCATCCGATTGCGAAAACGCCAATATTGGGAGGCTTTCCGCCATTGCCTCAGCGACGCTAAATCCTCCGCCAAGACGCGGTGGGTTTACGTAGATGTCGCAACAACGAAAAACGCTGCGCACGTCATCTGTTGCGGGCATGATTTTGAGTTGGCTGGATGGAATGGATGTTAGCTCAGAAGGCAATACTTCGACGCCTCCCAAAAGTACCCAAATGCATTCAGGATGCGCGAGAAGAAAAGCAAGCATACCGCGGGCCCACTCTCCATGGATTTCGCGCCCAAGGCGATATCCCGCAGAAATCAGCACCACCGCATCACTTGGTATGCCTAGTTCCTTGCGGCTTAGGGACTGCTTGACAGGCTGGAGCGCGACACGATAAGGATGATAAAAGGCATAAGCGCTGGGTAATTCTGGAGCCCACATGGCGCTTTGCTGTGCTGACATTTCGGCAGAAGCGCACAACCAAAGATCGACTTCCGCGATTGGTTGAACAGAATGAATGCATAAGCCAAGCGTAGGACGCATGCGCCGAATTGTATGCATAAAAGGTGACCAAAGGCCAACAAAAAATACCGCATCAGGGTCAAATTCAACGAGTTTTTTTTCCAAATGCGCATAGCGAAGCGGCAGGGAGAATTGTTCAGATGCCAAAGTGATCGATAAATTTTCCGACAAGCAGCTCTGCAACCATGCGAGATCTGGCCTAGGTAAATGCAAGGTACCTTGGCTACCGAGGTACTTCGGCATATCTGCGATGCGGATCTCTTGCGTTGAAAAAACATGCACCTCTATTCCTAATTTCCCTAAGATGGCTGCGTGTTGCAGACTGAGGCTGGTCGGTGTGTGTTTGACGTTGGCGATGTACGGTGTTACGAGCGCAATTTTCTTTACGGAGGTAATCTGTCGCGCCGCTAGTGTAACTTGCGAGCGGAGCGCAATTTGTTGTTGCAGCAGCCGAATCAACGTGGGAAATTGCGCTGCTTTTAGCGCCTCAATGAATTCTTGACGATTGACGCCATTTCCCACGTGGCGTCCCCATTCGTAGACCAAAAACGCCGTGATTCTTTCAATATCAAGAGGGCGTATCGCTAGCAATATTTGGGCAGCTTCTTTGCTGTAGCTTAGGTCGTGCGTCACTTCGGCTAAAAAAGTGAACAAAAAGAATCTTGCAATACCCTGATTCGGCACTTCGGCTAAGAGCCGTGCCCTAACTTGCGCACGAGCTTCCTCTGACTTTTCTGCAAGGTAAAGAGGAATAAGTGCATGCCAGCGGTAATACGCACTGGGGTTTGCTAAAACTTGATCAACGCAATCCCAAAGGCGTAGCGCGTGTAATTGTTCCTGTTCGGTCGCCATAAGTAAGATAATGCGGAATCAACAGATGATCACTACGCAAATTCAGATGTAGTGCTCACATTATGGCTTAAGCTTTGCTCTTGCCTGAACAATCCAAGGAGTTATTGATGATGCCTGTGCCCGCCTGTCCCCAATGTAGCTTAACAAATACCTACCCAGACGGTGAAAATTACGTGTGCGCCGATTGTGGTTTCGAATGGATAGCGAAACCGATCGCAGCAGATGACGAGGACGACGAACGTGTCGTTAAGGATGCGCTGGGAAATATCCTGAAAGATGGCGATTCGGTGGTCTTAATCAAAGACCTCAAAGTAAAGGGCTCATCAACGACTTTAAAAATGGGAAGCAAAGTGAAAAGTATCCGCCTCGTCAGTGGAGATCACGAAGTCGATTGTAAAATGGATGCGGGGAGCTTTATGCTCAAAGCCTGCTTTTTGAAGAAGAGCTCGTAGTTTGCGTTTCTTCTTGATCTTAATTTTATTGTGTGAAATTTTCGGCGAGCGAGAGTTGCATTTTTTTCTGTTAGCCCCTGTTCGATTTCATGGCCTGAACATAAAATAGTTCGTCATAGTTTTGTATTTCGAGTTTTACTTATTTTTTTGGAAGAAAAATGTCAGCGTTCTCAATTTTGTTCGATATTTTTAAGAAGCGTTCTGGGACGAGTTCTCAATTTACCAAAGTGTTGGCTGACGAAATTTCATGCCCTATGTTTGTCAACATCGCGCTTTCACGACGCCGTAGATTTTAATAAGTCTTGCGAAGAGGCGCGTGGGCAGTTTTTGGAGTCGAGCGGTCTTCAGGTGAAATATTTTCTGTGCGATACCTGTGGATTTTGCTTCGCCCCAGAAATCGCAGCGTGGGAAAAATCAAAATTTGAGGAAAAAATCTACAACGACGACTATCTCGCAGTTGATCCAGAATACGTCGAGACTCGCCCATTAGCAAATGCAGACCTCATCTGTAGGTGCTTTTCTAGTAATTCCATTCGACATTTGGACTATGGCGGAGGTTCTGGTTTATTGAGCCAAACTTTACGCAATCGAGGATGGGATTCTCACTCGTATGATCCGTTTGTGGACGAAGATTTAAAGATCGATACGTTAGGAAAATTTGAGTTGTTAACTGCTTTCGAAGTCTTCGAACATGTACCTGATGTAAATAATCTCGTGATCGAATTGGTGAGTTTAATGGCGACAGAAAGTATGATACTTTTTTCCACCTTGGTTTCTGACGGTGAAATTCTCCCGAAGAAACCACTCAGTTGGTGGTACGCAGCACCTAGGAACGGGCACATTAGTTTGTTCTCGACAGGCAGCTTGCGCGTCGCGCTTATGCGCCACGGCTTGACACTTGTTAGTTTCTCTCCGGGTTTGCATGCTGCATTTAGAAATGTACCTTCATGGGCGCAGCATTTAATTCAAACTCAACCGCATTAAGCTAAAACAGTATTCTCAACATGTAGGGTCAGCGGAGTTAATGAAAAAAAGACGTAAATGGTCGGCCTCAAACTTTCGTTTAGCGAACAGTTGCACCGATTCAACCAGTTGGGACGAGAACTGGTGTGATACAGGTGTCCACAAAAAGCTAGGACGGTTCAGCTTCAGCACCTAACGCCGCATTAATCATCTCTAAGCTTAAACTTGGCGCGAATCGCTGAATAAAATTGACCGTGTAGGCGCGCAGATAGGCGCCGCGTCTTACCGCCAACCTTGTGGTGTTTGCTTCGAATAAATGGCTCGCCGATAAGGTTTCTAAGTTTTGCGACTGTCCAGTGCCTGGGCGTGATTCCACTGCCATCGAGGCGACTATGCCCACGCCTAGCCCCAAGGCGACGTACTGTTGAATGACATCGGAATCCATCGCCGTGAGCACAATATCTGGTTGGAGATCAAGCTTTTTAAACGCTGCATCTATATGTCCACGGCCCGTGAAACCTTGGTCGTACGTGATGAGCGGGTACTTGGCTAATTCTTGCAGGCTGACGCGCTCCACGTTACCCAAAGGATGCGCTTTGGGAACGACGACAACGTGATTCCATTCATAGCAAGGAAATGAGATTAAATCCTTAAACTGCGACAAGCCTTCGGTGGCGATGCCGATATCCGCTTTGCCTGATAGCACCCATTCAGCGATATGTTCCGGTGCGCTTTGTTGGAGGGCGATGCGCACATCGGGAAATGCGAGGCGGAACTGTTGTACCACGCTGGGCAACACATAGCGCGCTTGGGTGTGTGTCGTGGCAATGCTCAAGGTGCCCCGACCTTGGGCTGAAAAATCATTACCTGCACGGCGCAGATTTTCGGCTTCCAGTAAGAGTCGTTCGACGATGGGCAAGATCCCTTTTCCTGGTTCTGTCAAACCAACCAGACGCTTGCCATTGCGCTCGAAAATGGCGATGCCTAATTCTTCTTCCACCTCCAAAATTTGACGACTCACCCCTGGCTGCGAAGTGAAAAGTACATTCGCAACTTCGGTTAAGTTGAAATTACGGCGTGCCGCCTCGCGGATTGAACGTAGCTGTTGGAAATTCATATCCCCGCCTGTTGATCGACAAAAATCTGCAAACGTTTGGCTTTCACGACTAAGACATCACCTAAAACGGCATTCAATGCTTGGTAGCGTTCGTTAGAAATCATTGCCTCAATCAGCGCACCGTTGTCTTGACGTTCAAGCTCAAGTTGCGCCAAAGGGCCAATGTTGTGCACGCGCTTGAGTTTGACGATCAAACCGGCAGGGGCGTTGGCAAGCGTATTTGGTGTGGCACGTTCAACTTCCAGTTCATGTGGGCGAACGAAACCGGTCCCAGTCGCGTCGCGAGTCGCTTGGTGATCTGGCGCGTCGAAAGAAACGCCTTCAGTTTCCAAAACGCCCTCATGCACGCGACCATGAAACAAATTCACATGTCCCAGAAAACCATACACAAACGCCGAGGCAGGATTGTGATAAACCTCGGCAGGTGCGCCCACTTGTTCAACCTTGCCATGGTTCATGACCACGATTCTATCGGCCACCTCTAGCGCTTCTTCTTGATCGTGCGTCACAAAAATACTGGTGACATGCAGTTCGTCGTGGAGCGCGCGCAACCAGCGGCGTAATTCTTTGCGCACCTTCGCATCCAAGGCACCAAAAGGTTCGTCCAGCAACAGAACTCTGGGTTCCACGGCGAGAGCACGCGCCAGCGCAATGCGTTGCCGCTGCCCACCAGACAGTTGTGGTGGATAGCGGTCCGCAAGCCAGTCGAGCTGAACGAGATTTAAAAGTTGGTGAACTTTTTCTCGGATTTTTTCTTCACTTGGACGCTCACTGCGCGGCTTTACTCTTAAGCCGAAAGCGATATTCTCGAAGATAGTCATGTGTTTAAACAAAGCATAATGTTGAAACACAAAACCCACTTGGCGCTCGCGCACATGTTGCGAAGACGCGTCCTGCCCATCTAATAAAACTTTGCCTTGGTCGGCATATTCCAAGCCGGCGATGATACGAAGTAATGTGGTTTTGCCGCAGCCAGACGGCCCCAACAGCGCGGTGAGTTCGCCTTGGGCAAACTCTAGTGAGACATTATTGAGTGCAGTAAAACTGCCGAAGTTTTTTTGCAAATCTTGGACCGCGATGCTCATAAATAAATCTCAAAAGAGTTGATGTATAAAATCTTCATTTTTTTAACAGGCTCAGGTAATCACGCTGACAGTGCGGGTTTCTGCGGTACGCCATTCGATAAAGCTTTTCAAAGCAAGGCTGAGTAATGCCAACAACGTGAGTAGAGAAGCGACGGCAAAGGCAGCGACAAAGTTGTATTCGTTGTACAAGATTTCGACGTGCAAAGGCATGGTGTTGGTCTCGCCGCGTATGTGTCCAGACACGACCGATACCGCACCAAATTCGCCCATGGCGCGGGCGTTGCACAAGATAACGCCATACAACAAACCCCATTTGATGTTGGGCAAAGTCACACGAAAAAAGGTTTGCCAACCGCTCGCGCCTAAGACCAAGGCAGCCTCTTCCTCTTCGCTTCCCTGTGCTTGCATGAGCGGAATCAACTCACGTGCAACGAATGGAAATGTGACGAAGATAGTGGCCAACACAATGCCAGGCACAGCAAAGAGAATTTTGATGTCATGCTCACGTAACCATTCGCCAAACCAACCTTGTGCGCCGAAAAGCAAAACATAAATGAGCCCCGAAATAACTGGCGAGATGGAAAACGGTAAATCAATCAGCGTCAATAAAATGCTTTTGCCGCGAAACTCATATTTCGTAATGCACCACGCTGCAGAAACGCCAAACACGAGATTCAAGGGCACAGCGATCCCTGCCGCAATCAGCGTCAGCCGTATCGCCGCCAAGGCATCCGCTTCAACAATGCTTTGCAGATAAACCATCCAGCCCTTTTTTAACGCTTCGGCAAAAACGGCGATCACAGGAATAAACAAAAAAATCGTTAAAAAGCTCGCCGCAATAAGCATTAACGTGATGCGCACCCAACGCGGCTCAGAGCCAACGGCAGAGGGCGTTCGCACGACATTACTTTTTGTAGTTACCGCTGTAGTGCTTGTTTGATCCGGCGATGGAGGCAAGGGTCGGCTTGGTGGAGAGGCCAGCGCAGTCATTATGGTTTCCCCGGATTTTGTTGCCGCCGCGCCCACGCTTGCAGCGAATTAATGGCGAGTAGAAGAACGAAAGAGATAAGTAACATGACAACCGCGATCGCCGTCGCACCGGCATAGTCGTATTGCTCAAGTTTAGTGATCAAAAACAAAGGCGTGATTTCTGATACCAGCGGCATGTTTCCCGCAATAAAAATAACCGAGCCATATTCACCCGTAGCACGTGCAAAGGCTAATGCGAAGCCAGTCATTAAGGCGGGAAAAATCGTCGGTAAGGTAATGCGCAAAAACGTTTGTAAGTGATTTGCACCCAAACTCAGTGCCGCTTCTTCGAGCTCTTTTTCAGTCTCTTCGAGTACCGGTTGCACCGTACGCACCACGAAGGGTAGGCCAATAAATATAAGCGCGACTAAGATGCCTAAAGGTGTGTAAGCGATCTTGATACCCAGCGGTGTGAATAATTGGCCTAGCCACCCGTTCGGTGCATACAAGGTCGCCAAGGTAATCCCCGCAACGGCAGTAGGTAAGGCAAAGGGCAAGTCGACCAGGGCTTCAACAAAGCGCTTACCCGGGAAGCGGTACCGCACTAATACCCAAGCAACGATGCCGCCAAAAACGACGTTGATGAGTGCTGCCAGTAAAGACATCCCAAAGCTCAGTTGATACGAAGCCACGACCCGTTCCGAACTTACCGCTTGCCAAAACGCGCTCCAAGTTAATGTGAAGGTCTTCAGGAAAACCGCTGATAGCGGAATCAAGACGATTAAACCCAAATAGAACAGAGTAAAACCCAGCGAAAGATGAAAGCCAGGAATCACCCTAGGTCGGCGTAATGCTGTTTTCTGTGAGAGAAGTGAAGCCAAAGCCATATGCTTTCATAACGAAATGAACTAAAGAACGCATATGGTTGCAGTTTTTTGTTATATGGTGAACGAATAGTTTCGTATGTGGTTAGACGAAATTTGTATATGGACGGCTAAGTTCCATACCGCCGCATGTTTATACAGGCATTAGTATATTTTTGCAGCGCTTAATTATTAGGCGCAAAAGCAATGACTTTTTTTAAAAAGTAAGGAGTATATAAAAATCAGCGCTATGTTCAGGTCAGGTGGTGTTGATCTTCATTGATAATTGAAAAGATCAAAATCTCTCAACACAGAGGGAAAGCAAAGCTTTACGAAAGAGGTACAGAGGAAAAACCAAGACGAAAAACAGAGGCTTTTTTTGCTTTTCTCCGTGTTTCTCTCGTAACGCCGTACATAAAATCAACGAACCCTAGTTAGTTTGCCTCAGTACCTGACGCAATATGCGTTCTTCAAGTTGGGCGAAGGCGGCGGCACCGCGCGCTCTTGGGCGGGGGAAGTTGATCGACTCGTTTAAGGTGATACGACCGTCCTCAATCAGAACAATCCGGTCGGCCAATGAAATCGCCTCTTGCACATCGTGTGTCACTAAAACGGCGGTGAAACCTTGTTGTTGCCATAACTCTTCGATCAAGCTCTGCATTTCTATGCGTGTTAGCGCGTCCAACGCGCCCAAGGGTTCGTCAAGCAACAAGAGATCGGGCGAGTGCACCAAGGCGCGCGCTAGGGCGATGCGTTGTTTTTGCCCCCCAGAAAGGCGCGCTGGCCAATCGTTCGCGCGGCCCGCGAGGACGACTTTTGCCAAGGTTTTTTGCACGATATCTTTGCTCGTTTGCGTGCTCCCTAAGCCCAACGCGACATTTTCTTGCACCGTTTTCCAAGGCAGCAATCGCGGTTCTTGAAACATGATGCGGCTTGCCGGGTCGTGATTGGACTGGGCGAACTGTATTTCGCCCGCATCAGGTCGCTCCAGCCCGCCCAGTAAGCGCAATAGTGTGCTCTTGCCGCAACCGCTACGTCCGATGATGGCGACAAACTCACCTTCTCTGATGGTCAAATCAAGATTGCGCAGTACCTGCCGAGCCCCATACGATTTGCGTAGGCCCAATAATTGGATAGCCGGTGTTAATGCCGAACCCGCCTCGGTACGCTTCGTTTGTGGAATCAACTTCTGCGGTGACGGTGCTTGGTTCGGAGTTTCGCCCCACTGTACAGAAACAACCGTGCTCCAGTCATCCTCTAATTCAAGTTTTAAGGCATTCAGCCTGCGTACTGCTTCACTGGGTTTTTGAGCATTTGCAATGTCAGATTTCATGTAACTACCTTTGATATTGTGGATGCCAGCGTAAGCAGCGTTTTTCAAGTGCGCGCGATAAAACATCGGCGAGTTTGCCTAACAAGGCATACTGCAAGATGCCCACTAGGACTACGTCAGTCTGTAAAAATTCGCGTGCGTTCATGGTCATGTAACCAATTCCTGCCTGTGCAGAAATTGTCTCAGCAACAATTAACAATACCCAGACCAAGCCCAATGAAAATCGCACGCCAACTAAGATGGAAGGTAGTGCACCGGGCAAAATAACGTGTCGATAAAGTGACCAGCCGCGCAGCCCATAACTTTGTGCCATTTCGATGAGACCTTGATCCACCGTGCGTATGCCATGAAAGGTATTCAAATACACGGGAAAAAACACCCCTAATGCGACCAAAAACAATTTCGCCGTTTCGTCGATGCCAAACCACAAAATGACCAGCGGAATCAGCGCCAACGCGGGAATATTTCTGATCATTTGCAAACTGGTATCAAGCAAAGTTTCCATTGCTCTAAAACTTCCCGTAAGTAAGCCTAACAACAAGCCTAGCCCGCCACCAATGGCGAAACTCACGCTGGCGCGCCACAAACTTGTGCGGCTGTGTTGCCATAATTCGCCGCTTTCCGTGAGCCTAACGAATGCCTTGCCCACGGCGTATGGTTCCGGCAGGATGCGGCTGGATAACCAGCCCACCTGCGACGCAATTTGCCAGACAATTAATAAGGCTAGGGGCAGTAACCAAGGGAGCGCGCGGGCACGCAGTTCTGTAGTACGTATGTCCAAGCTACGCAAGCCTTCTACGTAGGGTTGAGTCGTGATTGCCATAAAGTTTCCTATCGTTGTACACGCCACCAAACTAGCTCACTGGTTTGCCAGCCACGCGCTTGGCAGCCACGCATTTGGCAGTAATGCAGACTGCTCGCGTTTCAGGCAGCCGCTGCTTTCGGCGCAAAAGTATTTCCCACAACTTCGCCAAATGGCCCCGTCATCGCGCTAGTTTCATTGCGAGTTTTTCGGCCCAGTAAGGGAAACACTAACTCAGCAAAACGATACGACTCTTCTAAATGCGGATAGCCAGAAAAAATGAAGGTTTCGATGCCAAGATCTGCATATTCTCGGATACGCGCCGTCACAGTTTCCGCATCCCCAACCAGTGCCGTGCCCGCGCCGCCGCGCGCTAATCCGACACCGGCCCAAAGATTAGGCGCAACCTCTAACTGATCGCGCTTGCCGTTATGTAAGGCACGCATACGTTGTTGGCCGACAGAGTCCATTTTCGAAAAAGCAGTTTGCGCACGCTCAATCACGTCGTCGTCCAAATACTGGATTAACTCATCCGCAGCACGCCACGCTTCCTCATTGGTTTCCCGCACTATCACGTGCAGACGTATGCCAAAGCGCACCGTGCGCCCATGCGCGGCTGCTCTAGCGCGAATATCAGCAATCTTTTCCGCTACCGCCGCGGGTGGTTCGCCCCATGTTAAGTAGACGTCAACTTGCTCCGCTGCTAGAGCGTGGGCGGGCTCTGATGAGCCGCCAAAATACAAGGGCGGATACGGTTTTTGTATTGGTGGGTAAAGCGTTTTCGCGCCCTTTACCGTGATGTGCTTACCAGCGAAATGGTAGCCATGTTCACCACCTTCGCCCGCCATACTGGCGCGCCACACACGCAAAAATTCATCGGTAATTTCATAACGTTTCTCGTGGTCAGCAAATACGCCATCCCCTTCTAATTCAGTTTGGTCGCCGCCCGTCACAACGTTGATTAAGAGCCGTC
>OFSE01000595.1_pt1 | contig 10258 bp, 14 predicted proteins | sample 1543261 | NCBI WGS metagenome assembly OFSE01 (sample SAMN07774225, study PRJEB24372) | wastewater metagenome | isolation source: Exp Tend VB 50WW | collected 2016-02 | reverse complement strand
TCCAGTCGTACGGTTCCCGTGATCACCCTGACTATCGTAGAAACGTGTTGGGTTTGCACGGCGACGCTACCAACCCTTTGTTTGTGTTGCACCGGTTGATGCAATGTGTTGATAGCGACAACGAGTCGAACTACAACATGAACGAGTACACGTTCATCAAGATCAACAACGAGATGGTCTTGGAGCAAGGCGACGACATTCTCCCTTTGTTGGACTTCCCGCAGTCGCACATGAAGTACAAGAACTTTTGGATCGGCATGGACGTCGGTTACACCAATCACCCTTCTGAGTTGGTTGTGTTTGGCGAAACCAAGGAGCGAGCTAAGGATTCTGAGAACGGCGTTAAACGGATTCCTGCTGGCCGCAAGACGGCTCTGAAGCTGTTGTCTCGCATCCGTTTAGAACGAATCAGTCACGGACATCAGGTCAATACGATCTTGTGGTTAGTGAACTTCTACAAGCCTCACGCTTTCGCTATGGACAAGACCGGCCTTGGCTTGCCTCTGTTCCAAGATATCCAAGAGCGGGCGGCGATCCATCCTGAGTACCGTATCGCCGTTGACACCCTGAAGGGTTACAACTTCTCAGGCAAGATTCTGGTGGACTTCGACTCCAGCGTCGAGATTGACGAGTATCGTGGCGACATCATTCAGGATTCTGGTATCCAACGAAACGTGTTGGAGTATTCTTCTGACCGGTTGAGAGCGTTTGTTGACGACGAACGTGTCATTCTGCCAAACCATACCGACATGATTCGAGAGTTCCAAGGTCAAACCTGGGTGTACGACAAGTCCACTATGGATATGTATGGCCGCAAGAAAGTGTATTCGAAGGGAAGTTTCCACGTTCTGGACGCCACGCGCATGGCTGTGCTCGGGTTCGCTCAGAATGCCATTGAAGAGATGACTAAAGTAGAGAAGCATGAGACAGTTCCCTCCATCTTCCTGTATTGAGGTTTTGTGTTTCTGCTGTGGGGAACTCGGGAATTTCCGCGTTTCGATTCTCCAAATGGACTATATCATGTGTCGTGATTGTGTGTTGATTAGCGAAGTGGGAGCATGGTCGGAGCCTGGTGTAGCGGAAAGAACGTTTACGTTGCAGTGCAGAACCGGCGAAGATGTGTTTGTGATCCAAGACGGATTGCGTGGTTCCGTGGAGATGGCTGCCGCCGCTACTGAAGCTATCGAGTTTTTCGAGAATCTAAAGGATTTCATCTTCGAAGCAACTCAATTCAAACCCATTTAAGTCCGAGAAAGGTATAGATGACAGAACTTACGTTGACCGAGCACGAAAAGTTTTCCCGCAGAACGGCGGATTCTGACACAATCGCGTCTCCGAACACTTCCATGAAGTTGAAGGATCTGCGGTTGGAGCTAGACGGGTACTACGGTGAGATGTTGAGGTTCAGGGATATGGAACCTGACGAGATTTTCATGCGTCTTTCCGCTTATAGTGCTAGAGCCAGCTACATCAGGAGCGACATCATGAGAGCGCAGAATCGTACGTTGACCGCTTTCAGGACAGGTGAGATTGATCCGTTCCTCACCGAGTGCGACCGGCAGTTCAAGGTTTGGTCACGTGTGTTTGCTGTTACTTCTTTGGACTGGAATTTGGCTAGGGGGCAGACATGAACGAGACTGCTGTTGAAGTGCAAGGAACTGTGAGCGGTTCGGAGCATTGGTATGATTCTCAGACTGGCGGCATGATCCTGAACGACACGGCGGTCGCTGACGACGACGTGATGAACGCTCTGGCGGCGCAGCATCCAGAATACCGGCAATTGGCGGCTTGGGCAAGTGCTACCACTCGGCGTTCAGGTGGCATCTTTGAACGTGACCGTTATGTCACTCCGGAGAGAATCTTCGAGCAGTTCAAGTTGGCTCAACACGCTTGCGACAGCGATGATGTCGTATCCGGTGTGCTTGAATCAACCGAAGCTTTGGCTTTCTCCAAGATGAGCGTGGCGGCCGAAGAAGAAGACGAAGAAGACATTTGGAATCAGATCGCAGCCAATCTCAACATGGACGGCTTGTTACGTCAAATGTGGCGAGAGCTTTTCACCGTGAGCCAGTTCTATGCGGTGACTTGGTGGGATCGCAAAGATTTCAAAGTGCGAGGAAAGTCCGACAAGGGTGTCACTCGAAAGAAGACTTTCAAGAATCTGTTAGTGCCTGTCGGCGTTACGCTTCTTGATCCGTTGAAAGTGGTTCCTGTCGGGGATTTCATGTTCAACCAAGAAAAGTTGGCGTACATCGCTTCTCGTGAACAGGGTGAACAGTTCGATGAAGTATTGGCTGGTACCAACACGACTGATCTTATGGTGTTGAACCTCATTGAACGACGTTACGAACCCAGCCATGAAGAGAAGAAGCATCTGGCAGAGATGACCGGCATCAACATGGATCATCTGTTCATCTTAAATGAGAACAGGGTGTGGCGGCACACGGCCACTCGCCCCGATTACATGCGTTTTGCGACTTGTCGCATGAAGTCCGTGTTTGAGCTTTTGGATCTTAAGAACCAGTTGCGTGAGATGGATCGTGCTCACTTGGTTGGCGGAACGAACTTCATTATCTTGGTGAAGAAGGGTTCTGACGAGATGCCAGCCAAAGCATCCGAAGTCCAGGCGTTGGCAGCCCAGGTTCGTGCTTCGGCACGCGTGCCTGTCATCGTTGGCGATCACCGTATCGAGATTGAGATTATCACTCCTAAGCAGGATCAAGTATTGAAGCCGGAGCGGTACAACACGATTGATGCTCGCGTTACCGCACGTTTGTACCAGATTTTCATGACCGGTAACTATGCTGCTGGCGCCAAGGGTGATGATTCCATCAAGCTGGCTCGCGTGGTAGCACGTGGACTTGAAGCCAGACGGCACATGATGAGACGGGATCTTGAGAAGAACCTGTTCTTTGAGACGTTCGATAGGAACGACCAGTTCACCAGTGAACCCAAGTTGCGGTTCCACCCGAAGCGTATCGCTTTGGACTTCGATCCGAACGTTGCTACTTACTTGCAGGACCTGCGTGACCGTGGCGACATCTCTCGTGAGACGATGTTGCAAGAACTTGATTTGTCGCAATCTGAAGAAGCTCGTCAGCGGGAACGTGAAGCTGAGCATTACGATGATGTGTTCGCTCCTGTTAACGTGCCATTCTCTACGCCTCTTGGCGATCCAAGGATGGGGACTACCCCTGGTCAGCCTGCACCTGCTGGCAGTGACCAGAAAGCGCCCCCTGGAAATACTCGTAATGCTGGACGTGTAGGCGGCAGAAAGAATGGTGGCGGCTCAAATCCGGCTTCTTCTCAGCCGAATGATCAAAGAGTGAAAGCAATTGAAGATGGAGATGAGTCATGAGTGTTCTAGTTGAGGGCAAGAATTCCTTCTTCATTGGTTCGCAAGCCGAACTGTTGACCGAGGAACGCGAAACAGCTTCGGAGTGGGCTTCTAAGCACATTACTCACAATCCTGCTTTGAAGTGGGTGTTGGGCAAGTATGTGGAAGCGGACAACGCTAACAGCAACAAGCAGTTTTGGGCTTTAGAGGATCTGAGGATTTCGCAGCCCACGATTGAGCATGCTCCGATGAACATTTTGCATCGTCCACGGAACATTGTTGGCGCTTTCGTCGCTACCGAAATGGTTTACCCCACGGAAGAACGCGCCACAAATCCATTTGTTGAAGCGTTGGGCGTGTTCTGGAAGTATTACTTCCCCGACGAATTGAAGATGGTTGAGAAAGCACACAACGAGGGTTCGCTGTTCTTCTCTATGGAGTGTGTCGCTGATTCGATTACTTGTTCTGGTGACGGAGGCTGTGAGCAGGAGTTCGCTTACGCCGGTTCTTCTTCCCCGACATACTGTGATCACTTGAACCAGCATCTCTCTATCAAGCAGTTGAACAAGCCGCATTTCTTGGGTGGAGCTTTGGTGATCCCGCCAGGTAAGCCTGGTTGGAAGAAAGCAACTATTGAGTCTTTGTCTACTTTGATCGAAGAACATGCTGTTGAAGCCGAGATGGCTTACGAGCAGATCGCTAGCGAGTTGCCGCATCTTTCCCCGAAGGAATGGGAGTTCACGATGCTGCAAGTCATGGAAAGAGCACGAAAAGCTAAATAAGGTTTGACAAAAAGACGATTACACGTTTGATGGCACAGGAGGGTATTACTTTGGATCTCAAAGAACAGCATGATCAGTTGCTTGCAAGCAAACCAGATGATGTTACCCACGACGCCGTTGACTGTCCCTTCTGTTCGGAAGGGTCATTGGAAATATCCGAAGAAATAACCGCCATTGAGGGGGGTGACATGAGCAAGACATACACCGAAGATGAGCTAGCAGCCGCTGTTGCAGAAGCTGTACGGCCAGTATCGGAGGAACTCGCTTCCTTCAAGGCTTCACAGGATGCAGAAGAGGTTGAAGCTCGTATTGCTGAAGCTGTGGGTGCCGTTGAGGCAGCCAAGGCTGAAGTAGAGGGCCAGCTTGACGTGGTTACTGCTGAACGTGACGCTGCTAAGACGGAGTTCGACGCACTAGTCGAGCTACTCGAAGAAGCAAAGCGTGCAGATGAAGTAGCTGCTGAGATGGCTGCTAAGCGCGACGAGCGTGTTGCTCAGGTGAAGGAAGTTGCTTCTTTCACTGACGAGTATATCGCAGAGCGTGCAGAGAAGTGGACGGCGATGGACGACGAGGCTTTCGAGACTCTTGTTGAAGCCATCAAGGCCACTAAGGATGCCAAGGAAGTTAAGCCTAGTGGTTCTACCACTATCCCGGCTTCTACGGCTATGACAGCGACTCGTGACGAAGGCACAGGTGTTTCCGTAAAGGATACTCGTGCGGCCGTTATGAGCATGAATCGTCGGGGCATTGATCCCCGCACACTCTAGAAGGGGGTGACAACACATGTCATATGGAAGAAACTTTGAATTCCGAGTACCTCCCCGTTCAGGTGAGCGTGCTGGTGGATTCTATCTTGACAGCGCAACAGATGTTCCAATCGGTGCGCCGGTGAAGGTTGCAAGTACAGGTCCGAGCGCAGGCGCTGATAACGACATGGGACTCGCTCCCGTCGTGTTGGCAGTAGGCACTCAGGCTAAGCCTGCAAACGGTGGCCTTGGCGGTATTCTCGTTTACGAGAATGGCCCAGCGGCTTTCGCTGGTGACGACGAACTGTTGACTACCTACAGCGACAAGGACACTGCCCCAGCGGGTAAGAATGTTCAGGTTGTTTCGGGTACAACGGTGAAGGTCGTTTTCCGCAACACCGACGACGAGACTTTCCTCAACACACGCGACTATGAAGGTCGTGTCATTGTGGGCGGACTTGGCGCCACGTCAACACTGGCTGTAGGGGATTACCTTACACCGGGTCCAGGCAACGATACCGCAGGGTATTGGGGCGAAACAGCTACCGCGGCCAACGGCTGGTTGGTAGTCACCAAGGTCGATCTTGACCGCGGTGAAGTCGAAGCTAGATTCACGTTCTAAGGGGGGGTGAAACAGTGACAACGAATTCAACAATGGTAGACCAGTACGGCCGTACAGACGAGGAACGAGCAGAACTTCGCGCTCAGGTCGCACTGGTTAACAAGGATGCCGCTGACAACTGGGATGACCCGGCTTGGCGACGTGAAATGGCTCAGCAGTTGACTGAGACCATCTACATGGGGTTCCAGCACGAGAATCTTTTGAGCTTGATTGCCAACACGGAGAACGCTCCGTTTGATGGTCGAGTTTTCGTGAAGGAAGTTCGTGGCTTACGAGCATTTTGGGTCGCACGCGGTGGATACATCGAAGCGAGCAACCTCAAGGCTCAGGTCATGGAGCTACCTCGGGACACGATCGGTTTCCACGTTTTCGAGTTTGAGGATAAGCTGCGGACGAACTTCGCAGAGACTCAGACCACGCTTGTGGATCTCGGTATTCAGCGTTTGGACGCAGAGGTTAACCTCCGTGTTCTCCGCTTGTTCCAGGCTGCTGTTCCTAACGGTTCGGATTACTACATCAGCGCAAGCGGTGTTTCTCTGGACAGTTTGAACACGGCTCTCCGTGAGGTTCGTGACGAGTCCCGTTCGTTCGAGTTGTCGATTATCGGCCGCTCGACCATGACGGACCAGATTCAGGACGAGCTTCTAGGAACCAGCAACAACGGTTCCGGTTTCATCCCTGAGACCAACGAGCAGTTGGTTCAGCGTGGAGTTCTTGGCACCTATCGTGGAGCCAGGATCATCACCTTGAAGAACTACAAGGATGACCAGGACATTTCCTTCTTCCCGGCTAACGAGATGTATGTCGTTTCTAACGACGCATCGAAGTTCGCTTTTTGGGGCGGATTGCTTTCGAAGGAATTCGTTGAGCAGGATAACTGGTACTGGCACTATCTGGCACGGCGTGATTTCGGTGGCGTTGTTCACCGTCCAGAGCGTCTACGTCGGATCGTGGATACGTCTCAGTCTGCTTGATAGCAAAGCTGGACACAAGAAGTGCAGGTGGGGGGCCGTGAGGCTCCCCATTTGTATTTGTGGGATAGCTTTGTGCTATACTGAATCGGTTATAGGTTTTACTAGGAGAATGAGGACGGAACGTGGCTGAACCAGAATTGGAAACATGGCAGAATAGCACTAAGGGTCGCATCGGTGTTTTGAAGTTTGATCATCGTGGCGATTTGCGTAATGAGTTGGTTCGGGGTGGGATGAATGTTCATCTTTCTCCAGCGGAACGGCAAATCAATCAGGAGAAGGCAGCTAGTGCGGCACTTGACATTTTCTCGAACGGGCATTTGACTCCGGTGAGACTTCTTGAAGGAACAGAAGACGCTCAGGAGATCGCATCGAATCCCAACTTGATGGGTGAGTCTGATCTGCGCGGCTTGTTTAAGGCTCATTGGAAGACCTTCGACACGAGGGTCAAGGAGATCACCAACACGATCACTTTGAACCGTTTGTTGGCTTTGTCTGAGGATGATTCTGTGAATGCCACTGTGAAGCAGGTCGCTACAATCAAGGCACAGATCGCTTCGCTGTCTGAGGATTCTGATGTGGCAGAGGATACAACGGGACCGAGGGTCGGAGTTAAGAGCGACGATTTGACTCGCGAGTTGGGGAACTTCTCTGCTTCTACTCCGAAGTGACGGCACCTTAAGGGGGCATCATGATTGTCGTGGACTGTTGTAAGTGTGGCGGCGAGTTGAACGAGTTGGGGGGGCTGTTGATCAGTCCTCCCGCTCGCGGCAACATGTTGAACATCAATAAGTATCATTTGTGTCGTAAGTGTTTCTCTGAGGTCATGGAGTTTCTGGACCTCTTTTGGTAGTGAATAGCAAACTATAGGAAATGTTAATCTGGCGTGACGGGTAGTCGATACCCTATCTTGGAGGGTTAGACTATGGCCGTAGATTTGGGTGATCTCATTGAATCTGTTCAACGAGAGGTAAATCCGCCTGGGAGCACGTTGTTTCCTGACGCTGTGGAAGATGACTATTTGGGTTATCTACAAGACGCGTTTTGGGAAACTACACTTGACGGCTTGATTGAGGGGTACACGGAGTCGGACGGTTCGATAACGCCTGTCTCTGGAGATACGGACTTGATCCGCGAGTTGCAGCAGCTTATCGTGATTTACGCTGGCTTCAAGATGTTGAAGAACTATCTTACCAACGTGAAGACACAGTTCCATGCGGTTGGTGGTCCTGTTGAATACGAGACTCAGCAGTCAGCTAACCTTCTCACCAGTTTGATGAAGGATCTCATGGATCGACGCAATTCTCTTTTGGCTCGGTTGAGTGATTTGGGTGTGGTTGATAGCCATTACTTTGATGCCGTTCAAGAGCGAAATTCTTCTATGCGCTATGGGGACGTTTGGTGGGTTAGGTAGTCATGGCTTCTTCTACGGATTCTCGGGCAGCCGGGTTCAATGCCACCGAGTTCAGAGACGCAATCAAGTTTGCGATGCACATGGGACTGCCGGAAACGGAGTCGGAGCGTGCTACGTTCCGGTGGAATGTTGACCGCACCTTTGCTGTATCGGATTCCGGTGGGGTCCCTTTCGATAAGAGCGTGATTCCGTTGACGGAAGTTGAGCATGAAGATGTTCAAGTCGATGTTGCGGTTGAGTTCAACAATGTTCGTGGTGCTGACGTCACTAACGCTGTAGGTCAGTTCAATACGGCGCGTGCGGTGATCACGGTTTTGGATGAGGATTATGCGTTGATCGAAGGGGCCAACATGGTGTTGTTGGGTGGTAACACTTATGACATCAAGTTTGTACGTCCGCCAGTGGGATTGTTTGCTGTAACTGTGTACCAGTTGGACTGCGAGGCCCGCGATGAGACTTAGGAGTGAGCGATGACTGTTCCTATCGGCGGATTGCGTGGCAGGTACATCAGGGAGTCCATCTACCGGATGCTTGACGAAGTGTTAGGCGACTTGGGTTGGTACGATGCGGGTAGCTGGTTTGCTCCTGTGAACCTGAGGGCCATCCCTGTTGACGACCAAGAAGAGATCGTCCCTAATGTTGTGGCTTTGGCTGACGACGATGAGGATGATGCCGAACTTGAGATGGGTTCCAACCTTTCGGAGTTCCGCACGGTCTACTATGTTGATGTCTATGCCGAGAACCAAGCAGTCGGGTTGCATATCGCCCGTGACCTTAGGGACGCCATTCAGGGTCGGTATCCTAGCATTGGCAGGGATGCCCCCAGCTTGAGTGTGCTGGACTACTCGCTGGCTACACCGACAGCGTTCACGGTGATAGATTTTGAGAACGTGACCTTGAACCGTGCTCATGACTTCCCGAAGACATGGCAGCGGTATTGGTACTCGCTTTACTTTGAAGTTGTTGATTCTTACGCTGACGAAGACGGTTAGCGGTAAGGTTGAAAAGGAGAAAGAGATGGATGACAGGGCAGTCAGGGAAATGTTGGGCAAACGCAAGGATCGCACTATAGCGATCATCTTGTCGTTCAAGGAAGAGAATTACGATCAGTTCGTTCCTGAAGACGTGGCACGCAACTTTCGTAAGGTCATTTTGGATCAGCTAAATGATCTATACGATTTCTCTTTGGATTTGTTGCGGTCTGTTGAAGGTGGGTCTGCAACTATCAACGAGGAATACGTATCCCGTTTACATGATGCTTTGGAGAGAGCGGAGGGGTTGGTGAATGGCTGAGATTTCCGACAGGGCGAGTAACGACTACCTGATTAGACAGGTTCATGCTGAGGGTCTGCGGAACTTGCAGACCTTTACCACTCGCGCCATTGTTGCGGAAGTAGCAGCCAAATCTTCGTTTGAAGTGGCCCAGGCCATGTCTTTGTACGGTGAGGTTCTTCGTTCCAATTACCGTAACCGTCGTGGTCGCATGACGAGGATCAACAAGGAAGTGGGTTTGGACGCCCAGCAGAGAACGTTGGACGCTTATGATAAGCGAGTCAACCGCAAGAAGACTCCTGCTTATCGGGCGAACGCTAGCGGCAAATGGAAGCGTTATGCTGGCGGCCGTATGAGGAAAGCTATTGCTGATCCACAGTTCTTCAGAGCGTCATATGACGGTATTTTCTTCGGCAATCAGAACGTTATGGACCGGCAGGCTAAGCAGTGGTTCCGGCTGAACTTCGGTGCCGGTCCGAAAGCTAAGTCTGGTCCGTATCGTGCCGGTGAGTACCGGCTTAGGTTCTTTGGTGAAGCTACTGGCGCTCCTGTGACGTTGAGGGGCTATGGGACGGCTGCCGGTTATTCGATGCCTAGAGGTTTGTTCTTGAATCCGACTACTGGCGTGCCCCGCAAGCTTGGCGGAACCCGTGGCGACATCTTTCATCCTAGAGCCTTGCCTTTGCGTACAAGGTTTCAAGTTCCGAGTGATTTTGCTGGCAAGATATGGAGTGGTGGCCCAACTCAAGGATTCGGCGGATTCCACTTCCTTGATTCCGGAATGAAACGTATCGCTCAGATTTGGCCTATTGGTATTACGCGCATGATTCAGGAGTGGGTGGACGAGGCTGGTGATGCTGGTACGGGTCCGGTGGCTTTGGCGGCTGTTCCTAAGGCTGAGTTGGCAGCGATCTCAAGGACTCTAAACCGGGAGATGGACAGGTTGCGGGCACAGCAACGTAACGTTGGTTTCATCGGTCGTTTGGGCGGATAGAGCTAAATAAGACCACCGGTGCATACCGATAGAGTCATTGAGGCGCTTGGGTAGTTGGGGATGGATAGTTTGCTATATGAAACACGGAATTAGACTGATTATGCGTCCACAGACAACCCT
>OFSE01000594.1_pt1 | contig 10262 bp, 19 predicted proteins | sample 1543261 | NCBI WGS metagenome assembly OFSE01 (sample SAMN07774225, study PRJEB24372) | wastewater metagenome | isolation source: Exp Tend VB 50WW | collected 2016-02 | reverse complement strand
ATCGGTTGATAACCGATAGATTCCAGTTCAAATCTGGGTATTCCTATTGTTGCCTTCGGGCAACATAAAACCCTTATGGGTTACTTCAAGACAACATAGAAAGGTGACCGAGAGGATTAAGGTAGAAGTTTGCTAAACTTCCGAGGGAGAATATCCCTCCGAGGGTTCGAATCCCTCCCTTTCTGTTGGAACCCCGCCTGATAAGCATTGTGGTGATGCAGTAGTTTTGTAAACTACAGAGAACAGTTCGATTCTGTTATTGGGCTTCAACTACCGAGGATTCCTCAGTAGTTCAATATGTGTCTGTAGCCAAGTGGCAAGGCAGGAGTCTGCAAAACTCCCATCGTTAGTTCAATTCTAACCAGACACTCCAAACATATGCGGGATTCGTCTAATGGTAAGACAAGAGATTCCAAACCTCTTGACGTGGGTTCGATTCCTACATCCCGTGCTTTGCCCTAGTATTCCAACGGTAGAGAAAATGAACTTAAAATTCATACAGTGTAAGTTCAAATCTTACCTAGGGTATTGACTATCTTTTATAGGTAGTCTATAATTAAAGGAGAATAGCACCGATGGTCGGTAAATCGTCTTGAAAACGATGCCAGGCGAAAGTCTGATAGTTCGATTCTATTATTCTCCGTTGGTAGTCGTTATGCACATAGCATAAAAAGACGCCTCATTCCCCGATAGCTCAATTGGTAGAGCAAAGTGCTGTTAACACTGAGGTTGTTGGATCGTACCCAACTCGGGGAGTTCTTCATTGACTGTGCTACTATATAAAGAGTTCAAGAGGATAAGAATTCTGATACTTCGGACAGGGTTTCAATTACCCTCACTTCCACTTCTTGGGGGTGCTAGGTTTCGACGGGGTGTAAAGGTTTTATCTGTTGACGGAACAAACAAACAAACGCAAACAAAATTGTTGCATTTTCGAGGACTTCTGTACCTTCTTTGGTATAGAACTCTGACGAATTAAAAATACAGAGGGTCTTATGCCCTCTTTTTTTTATGTCTTTATGCCACTTGGAGAACTGGCACAAGGTTTTCCCTGAAATGGGTTGAGTGTGCTATGATTACGGAGTAATCAAAAAAGAAGATGTTTCAACTTCGTCCCCACCAACAAAAAATGTTGAATGCTATGAGCATTCATAATAAAGGAATTATCACTTGCCCTACTGGTGGTGGCAAAACATTTGTTTTTATTAATGATTGTCGTAGATTTTTAGGATCACCAAATGTGATTGTAATTGTTGCACCTCAGCATCTTCTTTCTCAACAATTGTTTGAGGAATTTGATAAACACTTATTGGATATTGATTTTATTTACCGACAGATTTCTAGTGAAGGAAAGACATATCAACGTGATCGTAAAAATTTAAAATTTCGTGTATCTGTTAATCCACAACCTCCAACTACTGTAGTTAAAGATATTCAAGATACTTATTGTACTGCACAAAAAGTAAAAAAACCACTTATTCTATTTTCAACTTATGATAGTTTGAATAGAATTGTTTCTTCTGGTATTCCTATTGAGGTAATTTATTATGATGAAACACATAATGCAACAGGAAATAAAGTTTTTAATGCAGTAAAAAGTTTGAGTTCTCATTCGAAGCATAATTACTTTTTTACTGCAACTCCAAAATATACCGCATCTCGCAGTTCAGAAAGTTCTGGAATGGATAATAAAAGTGTTTATGGTGATTTTATTTTTAATGTATCATTTAAAGAACTTGTTCAAACTGGTGTAATTGTCAGACCTTGGATTCACCTTCTTAAATCAACGGCAAATACAGATAAAATGTTGGAAGTTTCTGTAAATATGCAGACCATTCAAGAAGTTGTTGAACATTATGAGATTGAGCATTCTGATACTAAATCTCATAAAATTCTGTTTTGTACTCAAGGAACTAAATCTATCAATGATTTGATCAATAGTGAATTGATTGAATGGGCAAATGCTAAAGGATATAAAGTTCTTTCTATTGATTCTGAAAATCATGGATTTGTGAATGGAAAAACTAAAGTATCCAAAAGTAAATTTATCAAAACACTAGATGAATTGGGTGAAGATTTAAATGAAAAACTAATTGTTCTTCATTATTCAATGCTTGGAGAAGGTATTGACATAAAAGCATTCACTGGTGTCGTATTTTTTCGTCAGAGTATGTCTTCTATTTTTACTACACAATCTGTAGGAAGAGTGATTCGGTCATCCCCAGGCAAAAAATATGGTATCGTTACAATTGTTCAACATGAGAATGATACTAATGAAAATTCGCAATTGATGCATAAGATTATTACTGATCTTATGATTTATGATGTGCCAGTTGATGAAATTTTTACTGAAGTTTCTGGTCGTGGAACAAAGGGTGAAGAAATTGAAGACTTGAATTCTGCTTTGAGAAAAAAGATTTCTAAGTATGCTATTGATTTCGAACACAATAATATTCTTCAAGAACTTTTAAAAGTGGAAAATCCTTTAGATATTTTTTAATAACAGACACCCGACGAACTGGCACAAGACCCTCCCCAAACGACCCCAATCCCTGCTATCATTATTACATAATCAACAAATCAAATGACTGTTACTGAAGCGTCACTATTTCTTAAAAGGGAAGCACTTCGTCAATTTTTTAATCAAGGCATTAAACCTGTTGATGGTCGTCAACCTATTCCAGAAGAAATTGCTCAAGATATGGTTCAAGAGTTGGTGGAATTTGATGTTCCTAAAGATGCCTTGATTGGAGTTGTTGATTCATTTATGATTCTAACTTTGGTTCTTCAAGAACATGGATTTACTAATATTGTTCTACTGGAAAATACTTATACAAATTTGACTCCTTTACATGAGACGTATTATAATACTATTAAAGGAGCATGTGAAAAGATAGGAGTTAAATATTATGTTCCTCCCATGAACAATTACTCTAGGTGTGATATGAAATTTGATGTAGTCATAGGTAATCCTCCATATCAATCACCTAATTCTGGTGGAAGTTTGAGGGGATCTTCTAATTCAGCACTTTGGTGGAAAATATCCAAACAATCACTTGGTCTTCTTAAATCTAATGGTCTAATTTCTTATGTGACTCCATCTACTATTGTTTCTGGTGGTGATGGTTTTACGACTTTATTCCTTGGTGCAAATAGAAAATATGATTTAAAAAAAGTTGATTTTAGTGCCAATGATTATTTTAATGTTGGTATTCCTATTTGTCGTTGGGTAGCAGTAAACTCATTGACTGAAAATAATATTATTAATATTGATAAAAAAACTTTAAATGCAGACACTACTGTAAAAATTACTAAGGATTTTGAATTTGATACTATTCTTTCTACTTTATTTTCTAATAATAGAAGTAAATTTAGTTTTGATACAAAGAATAGGTATGATTATCAAAACATTGAAAGATATTTAACAAATGAAGAATTGCCAATCGAATGGGCTAAAGATCTTCTTAACAATAAAACAGAAATACATCAGTATCCAGTAAATATTAATGGTAAAATTAAATACTCTCGTATTAAATGGAAAGATTATGGGGTATGGAGATTATTTATTGCAAAAATGACTTCTCCCCTAACAATTGATATAAATCAAGAATGGTCTGCTGATCCATCAACATTTACTATGCGATTTGATAGTGAGGAAGAAGCAATTAAAGTTAAATCGCATCTTGATAATCCCATTTATAAATGGATTATTGAAAAAACAAGAGTGAGTGGTCGTATCAATGGAACTACAATATCTAAGATGCCTAATGCTCCAATCGAAGAAGTTCTTTCACCAGAACAACTTTCTTACATTCAATCACAACTCTGATTATGGAACTTCAACATCCCGCATCCTTTGATATTGCAGAATTATCTAAAATTATAGATGTCCAAACTCTTTCAGAATTTATTAGAAATGTTGTAAAATATGGTAAAGTACAAGATCCTGACATTTATGATCCACTATCCTATATGGGTGATTGTTGGGAAGTATTTGCAGAGTTCTTTTTTAAGTTTTACAATGGTGATCATATTCTCACTTATCTTTGGGATTATAACCCAAATTTAGGTATTGATAATGGAATTGATGGATTTGGCAAATCAACTATTGATGGTAGTCTTGCTACTGTTCAATGTAAATTTGTCTCAAATTCGAATAAGTACCTTGGTAACGAACATAATGTTGGGAATCATGCAACTTCAAGTCTTAATGAAGGTTGGAAACCTAATGGAAAAAATTTAATTTGCTTTACTTCTGCTGCTGGCGTTCATCGTTCAAATGCTTATGCAGATCAAGCACTTTGCATCAATCGCAAACTAATTTCAAGAAGAGTTGACAATAGTACAGCATTTTGGCCTAACTTTAGAGAAGTAATAAAGAATCAGAGTTATGATAAAGAATAGTCACAATTTATCTGTTGGTTCTGAAATTGAAAGAACCGATGAACGTATAGATCAAACTGGTGAGGTATTCACACCTCTTGAACTTTGTAGAGAAATGGTAAATGAATTGCCCATAGATATCCTAAAAAACCCTAAAAGCATATTTTTAGACAATTCTGCTGGAAACGGCAACTTTACAATTGTCCTGCGAGATAAACTATTAGAATATCACGAGTTATTACATATTCTTAATCATATGCTCTATGCTGTTGAGTTGATGCCAGATAATCATAAAGAAATGTGTGAACGTCTTGGTGTTGATATAAATCACCCACATTATGTTTGTCACGATGCTTTGACCTATGATTATTCTTTTGGTGAACCTGTGGGAATTGAAAGATTTTTTTGATAACCTTGTGCCAGTTGCCCAACTGTCCACTTCACTCCCCAATGCCCTTGAAGACCTGCTATAATTACGGAGTAATCAAACAAAGCAAATGGGCACTCGTTCACGCATTGGTTTAGAACTTTCTGATGGTTCTATACTTTCTGTATACTGTCATTGGGATGGATACCCTGAGTTCAATGGTGTAAAACTCCAAGAACATTTCAATTCTTATGATGCTGCTGCTGAATTAATTGATGGTGGTGATGTTAGTGCCCTGTGGACAAATGTAGGTTGGAATAATGAAGTTCTGCCAACTACTGGACCATTGTATTACTCTTCCAGGGGTGAAGGTAGTTATCCAAGAGTTGATGCTAACCTGAATGAGTATTTGTCTGATGGTGAAGAGTATGCCTATTTGTTCAAAGATGGTGAATGGGTATGCTATAATATGCACCAGTTTGAAGATAACAAACTTCCCGAAATTGTTGAAATCCCCTCTAAAGCACTTGCAGTCTAATGAAATCAACTCAAATCACTTTCGTCTTTCTTGCTTTTATTGGTATTCTTGGATGGAATGCATTTCTTACTCAAAGAGATGCACAACTTTTTAATGCATATGATAAGGTATGTGCTACATCTGATTGTAGATATTCCAAATGAAAAAAAAGTTTGTTTATGTAAAACCTGTTTCTGCAAATGCAAAGGATAGATTTATCAATGATATGGATTCTTTTCACAGCTGTGTAATAGAACAAGAAAAGGATGATATGATGCATCTTGCTTCTATCAATCAATGTTATTATTTTTGGTTACCAAAGGAAGGTAATGAGCACTGGAAGGTTATTTCTAATAAGTGAAAACCACTTCGTCAACTGGCACACTGACCCCCCTCTAAGGGGGTTTTTGGTGCTATGATGACTAGGTAATCAAATGAATGGTAATGGAACTTCAACTCACCACAGATGAACTTTTTGATGTTAAGGTTGCTCTATTAGATTATAGGTTAAAGTGGTTTTATCTGTATGAAGATGGTTTGATGGGTAAACAACCTCAAAACTTTTCTGTTGAAGGTGCTAGATTAGTATATGAAAGTGTCTGTAAACTTCAAGAACGTGTTTCTGCATTGGATGATGCTTGATATGAATGAGGATTTTGTGAGACTTTCAGTAAATGAAATTGAAGTGCTAATGGAAGCACTTCAATTGATTGATACAAAAGACGAAGACTTGATACATCAAAGAACTGATGTATCACTTCCTTCTTTGTATAATAAACTCTATTCCACAGTGGAGAAACTTCAAAATGACTAAAACACAACTTCAAAGACTTATAGATGATATAACAGATGCTATTCGTATGGGTCAAGTTGCAATTGATGATAAGGATAAAGGTTATCCTTATATTGCTGGTTACTATGGTAGTTTACTTCAAGAAATCAAATTCAAATTATTACAAGATCTCAAATGAACTCAAACATTGATTACTAATGATGACTCCCGACACTTTCAATTTCACTGGTGATGCCGTAACCTATTTGGGTTTTGTCGGTGTTATCTCCACACTGATTATTATTGTAACCGCATTCACACGTTTCTACAAATCACCTCTCAACAAGTAAATCCAATGCCTATTTCTTTTGAAAAGAGACGAAACGAATTGCGTCTAAATTTGTCTGGAGAAAAAAATGAAAATATTATTTCTACCGAAGAAAGAGTAATCAATTACAAACAAAAAAAGATACGGGAACAAATGCGAAATAACACTAAATCTCATCAAGGATTTGGTTACACATACAAACCCTTTCAATTCAACCTCAACAAGTAAATTTTCAACACTGTAAACTTTCTACCAGATCTCAAATGAACTCAACAATTGTTTATGCATATGCTGAAATAGAAAAAGCATATAATATCCTCAAAGAAGTTGTGAAAAGAGAAAACAAACTTCACGAAATGGATATGACCATAATGAATTTTCATCTTGATAATCTTGAAGATGAGATATTGCCTTTATTGGAAGAAATAGTATATTTTGATCCCACACCTTGAGACCCCTTGTGCCACTTGTAGGACTGTCCACTACATCCCCCAAAGCACCCCCAGGGGTGCTATACTTACGAAGTAAGACACCAAAAGCAGATGACCATTAGGTTCAATCAAGACATTCACACAAAACAAACAGTTTATGTGATCGTAAATGAACTTGGTGTGTGTATGTATCTCACCACTTCCATCACTGATGCAATCAAACTTGTACAAAAAGGTGCTGTTTAAGTTATTATGAACTTCACACAATCAACAACAAAATGAAAAACTTCGATCTATTTCAAACTCTTGTAATTGTTGGAGTTGTTGTTATTTTCGTATTTGCTCCTATTGTTGGTGCAAGTCGGGTAATCGTAACTCAACAAGTACTCAATCAAGAATGTGGGAGTAACTATTCTTTCCTTCAAGTTGCTCTTGCTGGAAATAATCTCTCCCGCATCTGCCAAATCAAAAATCAAACCATCACCATCAAATGACACTCTCCAAAGAACAATTTGCCAAACTGGTTGAGAACTATGTTTCACAGATTATAGAGGGATTGGATATTGACAGTATGGAAAGTATGCTCTTTGATGTGCTCACTCGTGAGTATGAGACTTATACTGAAGAGCAGATCTTAAGTGAGATCAAAGATTTATATAATGAAGAATATGCTCAGGAGTTATTGGAGAGTGTAAAATGACACAAACCATTTACGTTAGATTCTCTTATGAGAATAAAGTTTCAGAAGAGATTCCCATTCACACTGAGTTAGATCTATCAAAGAACTCTAACAGAACAAAGTTACTCAATCGACTGCTAAAATCAGTTCCTGATTGTACTGAAGTCTCACTACCTGCAATGAATAATGTTCTCTACAAATCACCACTAAACAAATGACACGCATTGCCCCCAACATTTCACTTCTCAAACTCAAGCAACGGGTGGAACGCTTGATAGATGAACAGGGTGAAGATGCCCCAATGTGTGCATTTATCTTCACAAATGAGGATATATTTGTGATGGATAAAGATGGCAATCCTGATCCTGTGCGACGTGAGATTGCAGAAACTGTATTACTTAACCTTGATTATTACGATCACATTTATGCTGAAATCTTTAATGTTATTGAACAAGAACTTGCTGAAATCCAATGACAACTCAACAACTTCATATAGTGAGGATCAGGAATTAAATGTTAAGATGTGCCAAATTGTAGTAGACAACTTTGACAAATTCTTTGACTTTTAGACATCATACTGATATAATTAGAGTGTACTCTGTAAACCTATGAATTTCACTAAATCACTTGTTGAATACGAACAAGATCTCAAGACAGCAAAGAAAACCTATGATAAACTTTGTAAACAATATAAAAGATGTAGGAGTTCTTATCAAGCTGAAATGCTTGCCGAAGATATTGAAGATGCACGTCAAGATGTAATTGAACTTCAAATCATTATAAATGAAATCTATCAAAGTAAGAAACTTGCAGAAGTTCAGTTATAGCTTGTGCCACTTGTAGGACTGTCCACTACATCCCCCAAAGCACTCCTGAGTGTGCTATACTTGTAGAATACAAGTTCAATGAGGTCTCACAATGTCTGCTGATGAAATGAAATCTCACGATGATTATGAATCTTTTGCCAAGTATCTTGGTGTTGATTATGAAGATTATGCAGAAATGATTGGTGATTTTGAACTTTGTGAAAATATAATTGATGTTGAATATACTTTGGTAAACTTCTAATTTTACTATGGGAATGTGTTTGCCCTAAAAGTTACACGTCCTTTAATTCCTTTGCATTTATTATTATGTCTGCTAACTCCACTTTTCTTCAAACTGCTGCAACTTTGGCTGATACCAACCCTCTTGCTTCTCAGTTTATTGTTGATTTGACTAATGCAGAACTGGTTTCTGAAATGGTTGATGCTATTGATGCTTATGATCAAGCAGTTCTTGATGCTCATACTGATGTAGTTGCTGTTTGATTAAATAGAGGGGAACTTATTGTTCCCCTTTTTTGTGTCCTGATAGCTCAGTGGATTAGAGCAATTCACTTCTAATGAATTGGTCGTTGGTTCGAATCCAACTCAGGACGTTTTGTAAACCCTTTTGTGAGGCATTATGAAAATTAAAGTTGTCTCGGATTTGCATTTAGAATCATGCGAACAAGGTCATGGAGTTCCTAACCTTGGGGAAGGTGAAGTTATTATTCTTGGTGGAGACATTCTTTGTGCCCGTCACTTTAAGAAAAATGGTAATCTTAAGAAAGTTTATAATGATTTTCTAAAGAAATGTGTTGATAACTTTGATGAAGTTCTGTATCTTGCAGGAAACCATGAGGCATATGGATATAACTATGAAGGAACTTGGGATGTTATTGCAGAGCATATACCATCTGGTATTCATATTCTTGAGAACGATTATGTAAAAATCAAGGATTGGGTATTTCTTGGAGCAACTCTATGGACTGATTTTCGTAATGAGAATGCTTTGGAGATGATGGAAGCAGCACAGTGTATGAATGATTATAAGGTCATTCGTATTGGTTCTAACTATCGTAAGATGAACCCCGATGATACTCTCAAGTTTCATAAGAAATCTAAACTATTCCTTCAACAAAAGTTGGAACAGTTTAAGAATACTAAAACTTGGGTACTCACACATCATGCCCCATCATATCAATCTGTACATCCAAAATACAGAAATTCTGGTATTGCGAATGGTGCTTATGTAAGTGACCTTGACGATCTTATTTTGGATAATCCTCAAATCAAATGCTGGAGCCACGGTCATGTCCACGAAAGTATGGATTATATGATTGGTGGATGTAGAGTTATATGTAATCCTCGTGGATATTATCCAACAGAAGTTAATGAAAACTTCAATCCAAACTTTGAGGTAGACACTTCCCAAACTGTCACAGGGGATCCCCAAAATCCCCTGTGATGCCTTATAATACACTCATAAGCAATCAGACAAATGACTGACAACTTTCCAACCAAAAAAGAAGTTGAATACAAAATCTGTATTCTTGATTTGCTGATTGCGATTGATGATGATATTGTAGATTGGAGGGACTACCGGGAACTTTGGATTGCAATTCAAAAAGCAGATATTGCTCTTGATATTTGGGCAGGAATGAATCTTAAACAGATTAAAGAAGAGACAGAAGCATATCTTCGTGGAATCAAAGATAACGAAGGAGTGTGACACTTCCCAAACTGGCACATAACACCTCCAAAAGCACTCAAAGGGTGCTATAATTACAGAGTAATCAACCAAAAACAGATGATCATTGTAACTGCTGCTGATTATGGTTGTGTTTTTGCTCTATCACCTGATAGTGAGGAATTGTGCTATTCTCCCATCTATGAGAATGGAAGTATCAATTTAGAAGAATTTGCTAATGTAGATTCTGATTCTATGGATATGGATACTATGGAATTATTTGATATTCGTA
>OFSE01000593.1_pt1 | contig 10310 bp, 10 predicted proteins | sample 1543261 | NCBI WGS metagenome assembly OFSE01 (sample SAMN07774225, study PRJEB24372) | wastewater metagenome | isolation source: Exp Tend VB 50WW | collected 2016-02 | reverse complement strand
TTTTGTGGCTATGTTCAGATTGAATGTTGCTAACGACTTTAGTGAATCCTACCGCTTTGCCGATGGTCATTGAATTAAAGTCTCACCGCAGAGCCGCTGAGGTCGCAGAGAAAAAACTTCATTCTTTGCGGCCTCTGCGGCTCTGCGGTAAGACTTTTGACTTTCCTTGCATCTCATCAACACCCAATCTGAACATAGCCGATCGAAACAAATACTATCTGGGAGTGTCTTGATTCTGAGTGCTTTTGCGCTTTACCCATGAGCGAAACGTAGTAAAAATTGTGGATACTCCCTGATTTACTGTTTTTTCTGGAAGTCTGAAATGGGTTTAACGTTGCCGCAATCGGCAGACAACCATTTGCCTGTCGTCTCTACATGATTTGAGACAGGGCGGTTGCGTGCCACGCCTTGAAAATCATAGCTGGAACGAAAACTTTCGTTGCTGTCATAACTTCCTTTGACGACACCTTTTCCCTTCATGTTGGGTCCATCGCAGATCAAATCTAATGAATAACTATTGCCATCTTGTTTCATGTTCTCCGTCTTGCAGGATTGATCTGGCCGTTGACTGATTTGGTGGGGTTCTCGTTCTGCCATTTCTTTTGAAATGCAAACCTTTTGCACCATGCTGCCGTCGCTTTCTGTTTTTGGCATGGCAATTCCGAGTTGCTTGAGTTTTTCAAGTTGTTCAGGTGGGATTTTTGGCATACTTTTCATCGCGTCTGACTTTATCGACATTTCCCATAGACCAGGCTTCAATTTGCCTGCAGCATGAACGGGCGAAATGGTGGCAACGCAAGCAGCTAGTCCAAACAGAAGTCCAATCACCAAGCGAGGAATGGAAGTTTTAGTGTGATTTTTACGCGGCATCATCATTCCCTTCGATTGTTGTGATTAAGTCCAATATAGCGCCTTACAAGAAAAATACAAAGTTGATTCCGCGCGACGTGAAGATGAGCATAAAACGGCCGCATGCAGCTTTATTCATTTGTGAAACGCAGGTTTATGCACTCGAAGTGCGCCAAGGCCTTAAATTAGAAATATGATGATGGTTTAGGCAGTCGGTAAAATGACGCTTGATTGATCAATTCAGCGAGCGAACATTTTTCGCGCAAAAAGGGCTCCGCGAAGCCGCATACCTTAGAGAGGAAATCGCCATGCAGTTCACCAGACAAACCGTTCAGTGTCTTTCACCAAAGGGACTGCATCAGATGGCGTACAAAGAATGGGGTGATCCGCGCAATCCAAAAGTGCTTTTGGCGGTGCACGGCATCACGCGCGTATCAGATGATTTTGACGCCTTGGCGTTAGCGTTGTGTGATGAGTATCGTGTGGTGTGTCCCGATGTGGTGGGCCGTGGTAAATCAGATTGGCTGCCAGACCCTTTGCTGTATCAAATTCCCCAATATGTGAGCGATATGGTGACCTTAGTTGCCCGCTTAAATGCAACAACTTTAGATTGGTTTGGCACCTCAATGGGTGGCTTGATAGGAATGATTTATGCCTCGCTACCAAACAATCCTGTACGTAAACTTATTTTGAATGACGTTGGCCCTGTGCTCAACTATGAGGCATTGATCCGCATCGGCGACTATATCGGGCAAGATATGCGCTTTGCAACGTTTGAGGAAGGCGCGGCATACATCCGAGAAATTTCCCAAACTTTTGGTTCACATACCGAGGCACAATGGCTTAAGTTGGCGCAAGACGTTCTCAAGCAAAATCAAGAAGGACAGTGGATTCGTCATTACGATTTATCCATCGCGCAGCCGGTCAAAGCCACCACACCGCAAAGCGCAGCGATTGCTGAGGCAACGCTATGGGCAGCTTATGATGCAATTCGTTGCCCAACCTTGCTGGTACGTGGGCGCGAATCGGATTTGATCACGCTTGAATCTGCGACGCAAATGGCGCAACGCGGGCCGAAAGCGCAAGTAGTCGAATTGGCAGGCGTGGGGCACGCGCCAACCTTCGTCCATGCGGATCAAATAGCTATTGCACGAAATTTTTTATTATCTTGATCGGGATAACTTTCTTAGTTAAGTGAAACGCTTGTTCGCTCAAGCTCAGTAATTTTTTGGACAAATACTATGCATATTCAACGATTTCATGTAGGCGACAGACTTTCGGATACGGCAGTTTTTAACGGCACGGTCTATTTGGCAGGGCAAATTCCCGACGATACGACGCAGGATGTTCGCGGCCAGACACGTCAAGTCTTGGCGCATATTGATCGCCTGCTTGAAGAGGCAGGCAGCGATAAAACGCGACTCTTAATGTGCCAAATTTTCTTAAAGGACATTCGTCTGATTGGCGAAATGAATCAAGAATGGGACGCTTGGGTTGTGCCTGGACACACACCGCCGCGCGCCACGGTGCAAGCGGCATTGGCCAATACGGACTGGTTAGTCGAAATCGTCGTTACAGCGGCGCAAAAATAAAGCCATGCTGTCAAATCGCACGCCTGATTCTCCATCGCCGTTTCTAGAAGGCCTAACGCCTGTTGAAGCGGAACGCCTGCTGGCTGCGTTAAGTTTTGTGACGCCTTCGTATGCGACAGTACAAGTAAAAACAGAACAGAACGCCTTACAGTTCGTGCAAGGTGTGGTAGCGACTTTAGCTTTTCTAAAAACCGATATTGATACCCGCATTGCCGGCGTGCTGTTTGAGTTGCCCGATATTGATCCACCTGCGGCTGAGAAGATTGAAGCGCTTTTTGGTCGTGAAATTGCTGGTTTGGTGACGGGCATTCGTCAGTTAATGCGCTTGCGCGATGCCACCCTCACGCAGCACGAATTTGGGCGCGGCAAAGATGCGGCTGAGAAGACAGCCACCCAATTAGAAACGCTGCGCAAGATGGTGTTAGCGATGGCGACCGACATGCGTGTCGTGCTAGTTCGCCTTGCTTCACGTGTGACGACATTGCGCTATTTCGCCGAGTGCAAACGCGAAGATGGCGTAGCGCAGCAATTTGCCAGTGAGACCATGGATCTCTACGCGCCACTGGCGAATCGCTTGGGTGTTTGGCAGCTCAAATGGGAACTGGAAGATTTGGCATTTCGTTTTTTAGAACCCGTGCAATACAAGCGTATTGCCAAAATGCTAGAGGAAAAGCGCTTAGAACGTGAAAGCTTCGTGGTCAATGCGATTGCGCGCTTGAATACCGAATTGAGCGCAGCGGGCATCAAAGCAGAAGTTTCTGGCAGACCCAAACACATTTACAGTATTTGGAAAAAAATGAAGGGTAAAGACGTCGATTTTGACGAGCTTTACGACGTGCGGGCTTTTCGCGTGGTCGTAGACGACCTGAAGGATTGTTATACCGTATTAGGGATCGTGCATAACGCCTGGGTGCCCATTCCCAAAGAGTTCGACGACTATATTTCACGCCCAAAGCCAAACGGCTACCGATCTTTACACACCGTTGTGGTGGTGGAAGATGGCCGCCCCCTCGAAGTACAGATTCGCACGCGGGAGATGCATCAGTTCGCTGAATATGGCGTTGCAGCCCATTGGCGCTATAAAGAGACGGGCGGATCAAACTTTTCTGCGCAAGAATACGACGAAAAAATTGCTTGGTTGCGGCAACTTTTAGCGTGGAAAAATGACGTGACCGATGCCGTTGTTAGCCACGAAGAGTTACAACGCGAATGGGTCGAAAAAATCAAGGCAGCGTCCTTGGACGACCGTATTTATGTGCTGACACCACAGGCAAAAGTCGTAGAGTTGCCTAGAGATGCAACACCTGTTGATTTTGCCTACCATTTGCACACCGATGTTGGGCATCGTTGCCGTGGCGCGCGCGTTGATAACGTTATGGTACCGCTCAACACGCCGCTCAAAAATGGCCAAACGGTCGAAATTATTACCCTCAAATCCGGGTCGATTCAAACCGGCCCTTCGCGTGATTGGTTGCAACCCGAATACTCGGCAAGCACCCGCACTCGCAGCAAAATTCGCGCATGGTTTAATCAAATCGATCAGCAAGAAACTTTAGATGCTGGTCGGATCTTGGTTGAGAAAACCCTGCAACGTGAAGGAAAAACGGCTGTCAATCTCGACGACTTGGCGAAGAAACTAGCATTCGCCTCGGTCGATGAACTTTTTCTGGCGGTAGGCAAAGAAGAATTTAGTTTGCGGCAGATTGAACACATCTTGCGCGACCATGTGGAACCGGCGCAAGCGGAAGAAATCAGTATCACCAATAAGAGTCGCGCCTCCAGCGTGACGCAGGGCGCAAAATCGGGCGTGCTAGTGGTGGGCACTGAAGGCCTTATGACGCAATTAGCGCGTTGCTGTAAGCCTGCACCACCCGACGAGATTGTTGGTTTTGTGACGCGCGGGAAGGGCGTGTCGATTCATCGTCTTAATTGCAAAAATTTCTCAGAAATGCGCAATAAAGCGCCTGAGCGCGTCATTCAAACGACTTGGGGCGAGCACGGAAAAGAAACCGTGTATCCGGTTGACATCTTTGTTTTGGCGCAAGACCGTCAAGGCTTGTTGCGGGATATCTCTGAAGTGTTTTCCCGTGAAAAGATCAATGTGATCGGCGTAAACACACAAAGTATGAAATCTCAGGCCCGCATGTCGTTTACTGCTGAGATCAACGGCACGTCGCAGTTGCAAAGGGCGCTTACCATTATTCGCGAAGTCACCGGCGTTCTTGAGGCGCGACGCCATTGATCCCTCTTGTCGCAGCATGGTGGTTGCGCCCCAATTCTGCGAGTAAATATTTGCATTTCGCGTGCCTGTTTGATCGCCGGTTCTTATAAAAAGATCGCTAGGCTTTGCAAGAAATACGCCGCTTTAAATAATGCTGAAGATTGGCAAGTCCTCAGTATTTATTCGCCATTTCAACTAAGTGGAACCATGAAAAAATTTCGTTTTCTGCCTGATACGATGACCATGCTTTTGGTGGCGGTCGTAGTGATCGCCAGTTTGTTTCCATGCGAGGGGCAAGTGGCCATCGGCTTTCATACACTGACGACGTTCATGATTGGGCTTTTGTTCTTTATGCACGGCGCGAAATTGTCGCGTGAAGCGGTGGTGGCTGGGCTAACGCACTGGCGTTTGCACTTGCTGGTGCTGGGTTTTACCTTTGTTTTTTTTCCGCTGCTTGGTCTCATACTCAAGCCCGCTTTGCTGTTGGTGCTGACGCCCGATCTTTATATGGGCATTTTGTTTTTATGTGTGTTGCCGTCCACCGTGCAATCGTCCATCGCATTTACCGCGGTTGCTCGGGGCAACGTCTCTGCGGCGGTTTGTAGCGCTTCTGCCAGCAATATGTTGGGTATTTTTTTAACGCCTATGTTGGTGAGTTTATTGTTTTCCGCGCAAAACGCGCACCATGCATCGCTTGATGCCATTTTGAAGATCATTTACCAGTTGCTATTGCCCTTTATTGCCGGGCAAATCGCGAGACCTTTGCTTTCTGCTTTTATTGACCGGAATCGCGAATGGCTCAGAATGGTTGATCAGAGTTCTATTCTCTTGGTTGTCTACGTCGCGTTTAGTGAGGCGGTGACGCAAGGTTTATGGCGCCAAGTGCCGATTGTGATGTTGATTGTGTTGTTGTTGGTCAGTGCGCTGATGCTCGCCGTGGTTATATTCGCGACGCAATTTGCTAGCAAGCGCATGCACTTTAGTGTTGAGGATCAAATTACCGTGGTATTTTGCGGATCAAAAAAAAGCTTGGCGAGTGGCGTGCCTATGGCGAACGTCTTGTTTGCGAGCCATACGGTCGGTTTAGTGTTATTGCCTTTAATGATTTTTCATCAGCTTCAATTGATGGTTTGTACTGTGTTGGCACAGCGTTATGCAGAGCGCGATGCGCTGAAAATCGGTGCGAACATGGCAAAACAAAACGCGCCCGAAGAATGACTTCGCAGCGCGTTTTTTTGTTGCTTGTTTAGTGCTACCAATCGATCGGCACATCCTCGTCAAAACATGAAGGATGTGCGATGCGACCTTACTCTGGGCTGACTTGCAGAATTAACTTGCCGAAGTTTTTACCTTCAAACAACATCAATAAAGTTTCTGGGAAAGTTTCCAGATTTTGCACGATATCTTCCCGTGTATGAAACTTCCCTTGTGCCATCCACGCGCCCATTTCCTTGACCGCATCACCGTAGCGACTGGCGTAGTCAAACACTACAATTCCCTCCATGCGCGCTCGATTCACCAATAATGATAAGTAATTTGCTGGGCCTTTGACGGGCGTTGTGTTGTTGTATTGTGAGATCGCACCGCAAATAATGATGCGTGCCTTCATGTTGATGCGCATGAGTACGGTGTCCAAAATATCGCCACCAACATTATCAAAATAGACGTCTACACCGTTAGGGCAGTGCTCTTTCAAGCCGTCTTTTACCGAGCCATTTTTGTAGTCGATGCAGGCATCAAAACCGAGTTCATTCACGACGAAGTCACATTTATCTTTGCCGCCAGCGATGCCCACCACGCGACAGCCTTTTTGCTTAGCGACTTGACCAACAGTTTGCCCAACCGCACCCGCTGCGCCAGACACCACGACTGTTTCTCCCGCTTTCGGTTGACCGACATCGAGTAAGCCGAAGTAAGCCGTCATGCCAGGCATGCCTAGCGCATTCAGGTATTTAGGCAAAGGAGCAAGCTTTGGGTTCACCTTATAGAACGCTGCCGTTTTGTCGTCTGCTGCACCAACCCAGTAACGCTGCACGCCTGTTCCACCAGAGACGTAATCACCAACGGCGAATTTGTCAGACTTCGACGCAACTACTTTACCGATGCCACCTGCACGCATCACTTCATCAATGGCAACGGGGCGAATGTACGATTTACCTTCGTTCATCCAGCCGCGCATTGCTGGGTCGAGTGAGATATAGATGATTTGCACAACGATTTCACCGTCAGTAATTTCGCGCACGTCTTCAGTCGTGAAAGACCAATCACTAGTCTTGGGCATTCCCATTGGGCGTGCGGCCAAACGGTATTGTTGGTTGGTAAATTTTGAGCTCATTGGTTTATCTCCATTTTTCGATTCGTGTGGGGCGTTGTTGCAGCGTTAAGACTATAACTTAATGTGAACGATCGTGCTTTTGTGAATTTGATGCCTTAGATTGGTGACTGAAGCGATACTGCGACACCTGATTTTACCCAGTAAGACCTATTTTGCGGCATACTCGCACTCTTTCGCGGCACACTTTTCTCTACGGTACTCACGTTGCCGCGACGTTTTTCTCCGCCATCATCTTTGCGTTTGTATTATGCACCCAGAATATATTCTCACCCTCGCATGCCCAGATCGTCGCGGCATCGTTCATAGCGTTTCCGGTTTTCTTGCAGGACATGGTTGCAATATCATTGATTCCGCTCAGTTCGGTGACGCGCAATCGCAATTGTTTTTTATGCGTGTTCACTTTGCCTTGGAAGACACTGCGATAAGCGACGGCAATTTACGCGACGATTTTGCGGAACTAGGAGGCCACTGGCAAATGCAATGGCAATTGCATGATGCTCGCCATAAACCACGGGTGGTGTTAATGGTGTCAAAAATAGGCCACTGCCTGAATGATTTACTGTTTCGCTTTAAAAGTGGTTTATTGCCAGTCGACATTAAGGCCATCATTTCTAATCACACGGAGTTTTATCAACTGGCCGCGAGCTACAATATTCCTTTCCACCACCTCCCTTTAGAGGCTGGTGCTTCCAGCACCGCGAAGCAATTGCAAGAGCAGCGCGTCATGGAAGTGATTGATGCCAACCAAGCAGAATTGGTGGTGCTTGCCCGTTATATGCAGATTCTCTCCCCGTCTATGTGCAATGCCTTAAAGGGTAGAGCGATCAATATTCACCACTCATTTTTACCCAGCTTCAAAGGCGCTAAGCCGTATGCGCAAGCGCATGATCGAGGCGTGAAATTAATCGGCGCAACAGCGCATTTCGTGACAGGTGATTTAGACGAAGGCCCGATCATTGAACAAGATGTGGAGCGCGTTGATCACGCGATGGACCCAGACACGCTGACAGCAATTGGGCGCGATGTGGAATGTGTGGTGTTAGCGCGCGCGGTAAAGTGGTTCGTGGAACATCGGATTTTGTTAAACGGATATAAGACAGTGGTTTTCAAATAATGGCACTCAAATCAACTATCTACAAAGCAGAACTCAATATTTCGGACATGGACCGAAATTATTATGCAGATCACAGCCTGACCATTGCACGACACCCTTCAGAAACCGATGAACGCATGATGATTCGTGTTTTGGCTTTTGCCATTCACGCCAGCGAACGCCTGAGTTTCGGTAAAGGTATTTCGGACACGGAAGAACCCGATCTCTGGGAAAAAGACTATACGGACGCCATATTGTTTTGGGGCGAAGTAGGGCAACCAGAAGATCGCCGATTACTCAAAGCCTGCGGGCGGGCAGAGCAAGTCATGGTGTACAGCTTCGCCCATGCCAGTTCGATTTGGTGGAAACAAATCAATAGCCGCCTAGATCGCGCGAAAAACCTCTGCGTGAAAAACGTGCCCGCAGCGACTAGTCAAGCGCTTTCTAAACTCGCCCAACGCAGCATGCAATTGCAATGCACGATACAAGATGGGCAAATTTGGATGTCGGCGGGTGACGAATCTGTGCAAGTTGATTTGGAGACGTTTAAAGATTTTGGTTGAGGAATTTCTCGACAATCATTGAAAAAACGCACGATGTAATTTGGTCTCAAGCAAAAATATTTACTATGCAAACGAACCCCCACGATTTTATGCATTTTCCTCAATTTATCGCCGCGGGCGAAGCACTCACCGATTTGATCGTGTGCGATCAACATAAAACGCAATGGACGAGCTTAGTCGGCGGTTCGACGTGGAATGTTGCGCGGGCGGTGGCTAACTTGGGTGTGCCAAGTGCCTTTGCTGGTGCCATCAGTAAAGATGTCTTCGGCGACGCCTTGTGGGCGGCGAATCAAGCATCTGGACTCGATTCGCGATTTTTACAACGCGTTGATAAAGCCCCTCTTTTAGCGGTCGTGCATGAGACGCAACCACCTAGTTATTTTTTTATTGGCGACGACAGTGCGGATTTGCATTTCGACGCGGACGCCTTGCCAACGGGTTGGATGAAGCAAACTAAATGGGTGCACTTTGGTGGCATTAGTTTGGCGCGCCAACCGCTGGCTGGGAAGCTGATTGCCTTGGCAAAAAGTTTGAAAGAAGCAGGCGTAATGCTGAGCTACGATCCCAACTATCGGCTCTTAATGGATGCAAGCTATGACGCCACCTTGAAGACGATGACAGGCTTGGCTGACGTCATCAAAGTATCCGATGAAGATTTGCATGGTTTGTTTCGCACAACGGCCGCGGAAGGTGCTTTTGCGACGCTGCGCAGTTGGAATCCAACGGCCCATTTTCTATACAGCAAAGGCGCGCAAGGCGCGTCACTGCATATCAACGATAGTGAATGGTACCAAACAGCGCCGCACATTACAGTGATTGATTCAGTAGGCGCTGGTGACGCCAGCATTGCGGCATTTATCTATAGCATGCTTGAGGATAAGCAAAAAGAACCCGTCGAACATCTAAGGTTTGCCGTTGCTGCTGGAGCCTGCGCATGTTTGAAGGCGGGGGCCAATCCGCCTAGCATTGCTGACATTCGCTCTATGATGTGTTCACTAGGCGTTTGAGCTTTTAGCTACAAAGCATCAGAGTCTGGATTAGTGCTTTCTTACTGATACCCTCATCTGTATTTTTTTCTTACGCTTGATAGATAAGCGCAAAGCGGTGTGTTTTTATTGTAAAGATGGGAGTATGTGATTTGCAACAGTTAAAAAGTGACATGGCAAGACCCTAGCTTTTCACACACTTTTGCGTTTGCCATGCTTCCGATTACGCTTACGCTAATCGGAGCTACGCGGGCTTTTAAATAGAGGAATTAATACGGAATTTATATTAAGTATTTCTTCAATTGACATTTGCTCGTTGGAATAAATAAGCAAAACTCCGTGTTCAAACACTTCGCAAGTTGCCACTTGATCTTTGACACGCTTAACAATCTCTTCCGGTGTCAGATTAAAAGCCCTTCGACATAAGTCACTATCCCAATAATTTGCGGGCCATATACGATAGATGCCTTTTCTCGATTGAACATAATCGGGATTCTCGTAAAATTCACCTGTATCAAAGTTCGGCGTCCCCATATCTGCTGTTGCGAGATCAACATCGTACATTTTTCCTAAATACGGCCTCATTGCTTTAATGTAAGTTGGAAATACCGTCTCCATTAAGTACCTCCACGGCTCCTGCACTTTGTTGGGGTAAAACTCAATTGTTAACA
>OFSE01000590.1_pt1 | contig 10343 bp, 9 predicted proteins | sample 1543261 | NCBI WGS metagenome assembly OFSE01 (sample SAMN07774225, study PRJEB24372) | wastewater metagenome | isolation source: Exp Tend VB 50WW | collected 2016-02 | reverse complement strand
TTCTTTTTTGTTTTAAGTCTTCAATTTGTTTATTGACATCTCGACATATTTGATGCGCTTCATTTTCAAAGTGAATAAACGCATCAACAACGGGGTTGAAGTTATCTTCCTGAACTTCCACTTGACATTCGTTTAGGTGCTTAGTGAGACAAAAATCCAGCGTTGTGTCGAATGTGTGAATTTTATTTCCTTTATAGGAAAGATATGTGTAATCTCTAAAATTTGGTTCAGACGGGCTTCTGTCCCATGTTCTCCAGATTGGTGTGCTCATGACTTAATGGTTTGTTTTTGTGTGTGTATTTTTCCGTTTTTAATATCTTGTAGGATGGACAGGCACGCTATTGCTCTTGTTTTTGGCTCTGTAAAAGCTTGTTGAATAGTCGCCCATGAAGCTGGGTGTTCAGGTGTTTCGTTAACTTTTCCAAGGTAGATGATATAAGCCATTCCAACTTCTTGTGCGACGAAATTTTCTGCAATATGAATAGCTTCTGGACATTCGGCAAAGCAGGGTATTTCGGTTCTTTGGTTGGTGAGCGGGTTGATGCCACTATATATTGTGGCATCCTTATTTTTGCGCACTTTAGTCCAACCGATTAACTTCGCTATTCGGGCGTCAATTTGTTGATTTGAAAGGTTTTTGATTTCGCACATTTCTTTCCTACGTGGATTTATTGATGATTTCATCTGGAATGTCGGAGTATTCCATTCCGAGTTCTTCCATTTGTTGCTTAATCATATCCTTATATCCGTGATATTTGTCTTTCGACTTAATCTCTGGATTATATTTTTCAGCCATTTTCGCTAATTCCTCACCAGATATACTTGGGAAGATTGACAGATGGTGTGACAGTTCAAGAAGAAATTGTTTATTTTCTTCGAGCATTTTCACTGTATCTTGTTGGGCTTGTTTAATGAGTTTGATTGCCCATTCTTCAGCGGTGTGGTTGGATTCATCATTATAGACTGCGTTCGGATTGAGTCCAGCTACTGATATTTGGTGCATGTGCGATGCCATTCCATAGCTTTTCACCATTGATGACGCCACTCTCGTCGCTCGTGCAAGGTCAGATGTGCCACCAACGCCCATATTGTTATCTCCGAAGATTAATTTTTCAGCTTCCAATCCGCCGAGACATAGCATAATGTCTCCGTATAGTAACTCCTTGGTGGTGATGTCAGGTGGCTGAACATAGCAGAATCCTTCAGCAATAGATGCTGTTCGTGATTTAACTTCTTGTGGCATCAGTTTATTTTTCATAATACTGATGACAGCATGCCCAGCTTCATGAACGGCGCATGATGCTTGTGCTTCACTAAAGTCTGATTTTCTCAGGTTCTCCAAAGTTAACTTAATTGGATATTCCAATTCAATTTCTTTATTTGGTGAGATTGCCTTGAAGGTATAAACAGGTTCTTCTCCGCCCTTATATGTCCACTCAACTGTTTCAGCCTCTTCATTGCCAAAAATAACATCATTGACAAGCTTGGCGACATATGCATCAACAAGTGTGTTGAATGTTGAGAGAATTGGTCGTGCGCCTTGGGTGGGGAACACGGCTTCTTTATAAAGAATTTCCTTAATGGAGTCGTTTGGTATAAGCTTCATTCCAAAAGACTCTTCAAAGTCTTCTAGTCTTTGTGTCAGATATCGGTCAATAATTTCAGCATATGTTGCTTTGCTTAGAGCTGGATAAATGATATGATTATTGCCAAGTCTTCCAATCTGTTCCATTCGATATCTGGTTGAAAGTGCTTCTTTCATTTTTGGAACAGAGATTTTCAACGAGTGCTCGTGGAACAAGTCTGCATCTGCATCTGGGTCTGAAGAATGCGTCATGTTATACGCTTCATCAATATTTCCGATACAGAACACTAAAGATTGTGAATAATTTTCCGCTTGCATCAATGGAGTTTTTTGCACAAACTCAGACATAATAAGATTCACAAGAGCATCGCCGTCTTTTCCATCTCTAAATTTGTATTTCCATCTTTCAAAGTCATTAACTTCCATGAAATATTCTGGATTTGCGTTAAACAAATTGTTGAACATTTCATATTTAATGAAATATGGTTTAGAATACAAAACTCGGTTGCTGGTGTTGTTGTATTTTGTTTTGTAGAGAAATTGCCGCTCGGAGTTTGCAAGTCGCTCGATTACATTTCCTTCGTCATCTGATGTCAATGGATACCAGTCATTGCTTTCTTCAAAATCATCGTCGTCATCGTCGTCATCGTCATTTTTTGGTTTAATGTCTTCGATGTATGGTGGATGAATTGCAAAATCTACTGCTCTCAAGTAGTGACTTCTGAAAACAGAATTGTAAATGTCTTCATTTTTAACAACCACACCATCTTCTACTTCCACGCCCATGTCTAGACATTTTTTTAATTTGTATGACATTTCGGTGCAGTGGTTTGAGTTTGAGCTTCTATTGAAGTGGTTGATGATGCCGCTGTCAATGATATCCCAGATTGGTCGCAGCGACGGTCTGTCAATTTCTGCGCCATTTTCAGCGATTGTGCGTCCAAGTTGAAATTCATCAAACGCAAGAATTAAGTGCTTATCAGTGCATTTTTCAACTTTATCAGACAAGTCAAATTTTAGCTTATACTCTGATGTGGCGTGTACATACTCTCCAACGTCAAATTTACAATATTTGTGACGAAGGTTAAGGAGTTCAATGATTCGATTAACAACTGATGTTTTACCAGTTCCAGTTAATCCCCACAGATTTACAACAAGCGGTCGTTTAAGCGATGTTGGAAAGATGTAGAAGGGTCGCATGGTTTCGATGATTGCATCAATAACCCCGTCAATACCCTTAAACTCTTCCTTAAGAATGGGCTTGATGTTTTCAAGCTCGGCATTCTTTCTGGTAATCTCCTCTCTTTGCTTTGCATCCAATTTCATAAAAATCCTAAGTTTGCCAGGTGATATAGTTATAGTCGTTCCTTTTCGTTAAAAAAGTTGCGGACGATATAGATATACAGCAAGAATAGGTTATTTTGAATGTCTGTCAATTCTTTGCTTGTCGTATTTAGTTTTAGGTGAGCGGTTTGTCCCAATGATAACAAACCGCATAGTTCCGAAGATTAATCCGCCCATTGAGCGAAAGAGAAGAAATAGCATTATGCTTTTAGTTTGGCTCGTGCTTCGTTGACACGCTTTGCGGTGTTTTGTTTAATTTCATCTGCGATGACGCCAGTGTTGTTATCCACCCACTCATTAATTTCTTCGACTGTAAAGTACCCACCCAAGTCTCTTCCACGCAACCAATACACAACCTTGTGTTCTGTTCTTTCTTCAATCCCTTTGCCGTCTAGTTCGGCAAATCCTTTGCGTTGAGCAGCCCAGTATGGGAAGGCTTTATACCCCCAGTCTACGTGTTTACAGGCTTTGACTTTGGCTTCAATACCAAGTCGCTCCGACTCTTCTTTCAAGTCCCTTTCATTTTGGTCGTGCTCAAGCATATGTTGAGTGGCTTCTTGTTATTCTTCTGGCTTTTCTTCCTTCGGCATCAAATAGTTGATAACTGGGTTTGGCACCCATTTTGTCCATTCGTTGTTCTTACCTAATGTAAACACCTCTCTCACCAAACTTGAGGAAATGTGGCTATACATCGGTGCTGTTGCAAGCCAGCATGTTTCAATGCTGGGCGCAAGGTCATAATTGCTCATAGCCAATATATACTCTGGCTCAAAGTCTCCCGCTGGTCGCATTCCACGAACAAATGCACACACTCCAGCTTTTTTGGCATAATCGACTGTCAATCCAGTATTGGTGTCAACAAAAACATTTGGAAGATGCTCTGTGATTTCTCTTAGCAGCCTTAATCTTTCGTCCATAGGAATGAACGAAGGTTTGCGTGGATTCACACCAATAATGACAATCAGCTCGTCAAACATTTTTGACGCCCTTTCAATCAAATTTAGGTGTCCAAATGTGGGTGGGTCAAAAGAGCCCGGATACAGTGCGACTTTATGCGAGTGGACTTCTGTCAGGTGTGCTTGAAGCCAAGCTTGCACAACGCCTTCATTGTTATCAACAATTTCTTGATTGTCTGCCATGATTATTTACATTGTACCACGGCGTTTTGAGGAATCAAGTTTCGTCTGGGTATTTCAACTCGTGCATCCACTCTTTTTTCAAGTTTATCATTCTTGTTAAAGCTTGGATTTTCAACTCAGATGAGCTTGCCAAAGCTCCGAGTATTTCAGTTTGTTTTGGACTTAAATTAAATGGAGACTTCATCACAACGAGCATAATATTGTCAATGGCTCGTCTGTGTTCATTTGAAATTTCCATCACGACGCTTGCGATTTTCACCAGTTCGTCAAGTTCTTTTTTATGGCTTTCAGCCATTTCTCTATTTGTGCGCTCAAGTTCTCCGATTTGTTGGTGAAGCGAACAGTATGATTTTGGGATTGGGTTTGTTGCAGTAATGCCTTCACACAACGGACAATCAAATGTTGAATTATCTGTATATGTAGCCGCTTGCTCTAATTTGATTTCGAGTTCTTTATTGCGCTGTCGAAGCTGTTTCCCAAACATGTTACAGTTATACAATTACTGTTTGGTTTTGTTTAGAAAATCGTTAAGTGTGTCTCTTAGTTTTTCGGTGTTGCTTCGATTGAGAATAATCATGTCTGAGTAGGGATTTCCTGTGGTTAAAATATCCCACACCATCTTAAACCGAGTTTTCCAACTCCAAGGCTGTTCCCCTCTTCCTCTTTGCCAGTAACCAAATTCCGCAAATCTGTCTTCGCTGTCAGCAAAAAAAGACATTTCATGTGAATAGCAATCACATGGAAATCGTGACTCTATTGTCCACTCGTCACTTGTTTCTTTTTCATCTTCCTGGCCTATGAATGAAATCGGCAGCATCGTAGCATTGTTCTTGCCCGGTGGGAATAAAAGAAGAATGTATTCCATGTATCCCTTTGCTTCACTGTCTTCTGCATCAAAAAAACTAACAAAAGCGTTTGAATCTAAAATTTGTGTCTCTGGTTTGGTCTCATTTTCAATCTGAAAAATAATTTCCCATTCATTCAGTTGAAACATGTATCTTGCCAAAACAGACTCTCCGGTGTGCGTGGACACGAAAGCATGATAACTTGAGCCTGGTGAATGAGACTCTAGAAAATCATTGGCGTTTTGATTGGCTGGAATACAAAAATTGTGTGAGTCCGCCGCCCATTGAGCGATATTTTCTCCAATGTTTTTGAGAATTTTCCCACTTTCCACCATCAACCAGTCACCCGGTTCACAATAAGGCTGAATCCCGTCAAAAGACTCTCCATAATTTGTTTTAAATGTTGATTGCGACACATCAAAGATAGCCCCGAAATCGCTTAACAGATAAAATTTTGCGTCCGTGGATTCTTGCATTTCATTCATATCAATAGTTCACACCATAAATGAGGAAATAATCAAAAAGAGAGTTTTGAGTTGAGCGTGGTATCGCAGATGTAAAGGAATGCAGATTGCATTTCTTGAAACAATCTACGATGTGGTATCAAAATTCCCGCATAATAATTGCTGCCCTAGAAGACACCTTGGCGAATCTTGCTGCCAGAGGTGCTTCTGAATTTATCTTAAACCGCATTAGAAGTTCTCCACCAGAATATCAGGGACATTATATCAATCAATTGATGCGCAATCCCATGTTGTCAGAGAATGACCTTATCACACAAGTTCTTACAGCCGTTGATAAGCAAAAAAGTAATGTTCTGCCACCAACAATGATGGAAAAAGCAATTGCAAATTTATTTGTTCCATCTCAACAACAATGGGCGCTCGTGTATTTAAAGAAACTTAGAACGAACTCAACAGCCAACAATCCAACATACCGAAGTTTTGAAAATGGAAATGCCGAAGACCAGAGTTACAATTTAAACACTGTTTTTGGGCAAATAGCAGACTGGGCAAGAGTTTCGCTGCGAGAAGACCCACGGTTTCAACTTGCAGCCTATGATTTTAACCAAGCTTTGGGTCTTTCAAATGAATGGCACAATATGATGGCTGGTAGAGGTGGTGATAAATTTTACCGCCCATATCAAAGAGATGAAGAAGGTAATGTCATAGATGAAAGAGTTGTTTATCAATTTGAAGATGGATGGCATATATCGCAGCTTTTAGACGCAGATGATTTAACTGTCGAAGGAAATCGCATGAACCACTGCTTTGCCCCCGGAGCAATGGTTAGAACATTGGATGGATTTAAACAAATTGAAAACATTGAACTTGGAGAGTTGGTTGTTTGCGGTGATGGTACTTTTCGTAAAGTTACTAAATTATTTAAGCAACCATATACAGGTTTAATGATTCGCATGGGAACAAGAGTTGGCGTAGATACAAATTTAATTACACCGAACCATGAATTTTTATCTTTAAAGAAATTACACGGTGGAGAAAAACCTTGCCAGCCGCATTCATGTGGTAAATCTTCTAGATATAATGAGCATGAAGTTCACGACGTTGAATGGAAATCAATAGGAGAGTTGTCGCTCAACTCATACCTTGTTACTTCATATCCTTTAGAATATTTTGACATAGATGAAATACATGTTCCGTTGCAATATACCGGACTTAGGCGCAAGGGCTCTACAACTTTTAATGTTGATGAAGAATTTCTTTGGATGGTTGGAATGTTTGTCGCAGAAGGCTCTGCTACAAAAAATAAAATTCAATTTGCTATTTCCAAAAATGAAACTGAATATGCAGACAAATTAGAGTCTTTTTTCAATAAGCATAATTTTGGATATCACTGGAGAAAAGACTCTGATTCTTATGGTGGGCGTGTACTAATTGTTGGCAGCAGGATGCTGGGCGAATGGTTTGGTGATTGGCTGGGCAAAGGCTGTGCAAACAAAAAAATCCCAAGCGTGTTGTTGAATTTACCAAATGAAAAAATTGAAGCACTTGCTCGTGGAGTTTTAGACGGAGATGGCTGTTCATCTAGAAATGTTTTGCACCAAACATCTTCTATGCTGGCTTTACAAATGTCAGAAATAAGCCTAAGACTTGGCGGATTTCCTTCAATATCTGTAAAACATCCTAAGAATAAAAAAACATCATATACCTTAGAAGGCGCTGATGCTCTTGTTCCTAGAACAAGCGTCAAGCGTGGTTTTTGGCAACACAAAAATTATACATTGGCAAAGCCAAATATTTTTGATACAGAACAATACTCTGGATTTGTTTATAATTTAGAGGTTGATACTATTCATTCATATTCTGTGCAAAATATTCTAGTCCATAACTGCGTCGGAGGGTATTGTTCTGAAGTTGCGTCGGGTGAATCAAGAATCTTCTCTCTTAGAGACCCAAGAAACCAGCCAAAAGTAACGATTGAAATGGAGGGCGATAGCAACACTGTGAAGCAAATCAAGGCTCACAGTGACCAAGTTCCTGAACAAGAGTTGCGATATAGATTAAGAGAATGGTTTGCCGACCTTGAAGGTGGGGCTCAATTTAAACAAAGCGATGCCGAATGGGACGGACCGGAGTGGTGGGACAGAGATACAAATGCTATTCGTGGAAACATATATGAAGAGGCATACGGTCGTGAATATTACGACAACTATGATGGAGAATATAGCCAGGATTATCACGACGATTATGGTATTAGTGGCGAAGCACCAGAGTGGACAAGAAAGGTTATAGATTTAGATGTTTCCGACTTGTTGGATAATGTAGAAAATGCGATGATTGGCACCAGGGGTCGCCCAGGCGCTTTCGATACTGCGGGTAATGTAGATGAAGTTTTTGAAGCTCTAGCAGAAGTTGTTACAGCTCACGACGCTGAGCAAATAAATAGATTCTTATCACCAGAAGAGAGCAATTTAAACTACATGCGCCGTTTATACGATAGTTCTAAGGATGAATGGAATGTCGGAAAGGTGAGAGGTTATCTTGGGATTTTTGATATATTGGAAAAATATAACGACGCCTACAACGAAGCTCTTGAAGAAACTCAACTACCCAGAACCGAGCTTGGTGTTGATGTTAATGATTTAGTGGATGAATCTTACAAGCTTGAATTATATTATGAAACCTTGCAAAAAGCTGTTACAGCAATATCACCAGAAACAAACGAGCAATACAAGAAAATAACTGGTGTGGATTTGGTAACAGATATACAAGCGCAGATTGGTGACAACATGAGATTGGTCTGGCGTGAATACAACGAAAATGTTCAACCGTCATTATTGCGACATAAAGATGATTTTCCAAAAGGTGAAGAACCAAGAGACGAGCACGGTAACATTGATGAAAGTGTGTTTGACAAAGGTGGTTGGAAGTATTCTAAATTTAAAGGATGGTATAGAAGGGCGTGAACATTCTAGTAACTGGCGGCGCAGGCTTTGCGGGCTCTGCATTAATTAAAGAACTATCCAAAGAAAATCATTCTATTCTTTCGATTGACGATTACTCTGCAAGCAACGGCACCAATCATATTCGTTCGCCAAGAGTTGAATATCATAGATGTAATACCAACAATATTCTTGATGATGCGATGTGTGGTAAATTTAATCCAGACATCGTTTATCATCTCGGTGAATATTCTCGTATAGTGCAAAGTTTCGATGATATTAGGCAATGTCATTATTCAAACAGTAGCGGAACATTCAATGTATTAGAATATTGCAGAGATAAACAAGCAAAACTTATTTACGGTGGCAGCTCTTCAAAATTTGGCAACAACGGCGAAGATGAGCATTTAAGTCCTTATGCGTGGATGAAAGCAAAGAATTGTGAGCTCATCAAGAACTACGCAGAGTGGTTTGGGTTACAATATGCAATCACATATTTCTTCAGTGTGTATGGTCCTGGGCACATATCAACCGGCGACTATGCCACGGTAATTGCGATTTTCGAGCAACAATATCTTAATGGCGGACCAATCACGGTAGTCAAGCCTGGAACTCAGCGAAGAGACTTCACCCACGTATACGACATAGTCAGAGGTATTCGATTGGCAGCGCAAAAAGGCGGTGGTGACGGATACTTACTTGGAACCAATGAACCATATTCCATTCAAGAGGTTGCTGAAATGTTTGGAATGCCGATTGAATATCTACCAGAAAGACAGGGAGAAAGATTTCAGGCAAAAGAATACATTTCGAGGGCGAGAACTGAATTAGGTTGGCAACCAGAGCACAGATTGCCAACCTATATTGAAGAGTTTAAGGCCGCACAAGCCCAGCGTCTCGAAGTGCCTCATAGTTAGAGACATCGCGCAACATCTTGGTGTCTGCCGGGTAGATAGCATAGTAGTCGATATCACCAAAACTGGTCTTCTCGGTGCCGTTTTTGGTTTTCTCATTCCAGACTTTATTTGCCTCATCGGCAGTCATTGGTTTTGATACATCCATCCACAGACCGTCCATGCCGTCCCACAATCTTACGACGTACAACACTTCATGACCTAGTTCTTCTTCTGGTTCAATAGCCTCTTCAAAATCATTCTTGTGAAACACAAGCGACTTGTTACTGATTAGGCTAACGAACACCGCTTCCTGCTTATAGTGCTCGATGGTCATTTTGGCGATTTCTTCAATCTGTTCTTCCGTACATGAGATACGCACAGGAATCATAATTTCCCTGTGAGCCTTTCCTGTATTTGGAGAACTCCATGCACCCTTGGCGGCACGCATAATCGTAAGGCCGCCGGTAATTGCCATCACCTTGTCGTCCCACTCTCTGTGGTACGGAACCTGCACGTTTTTGCGGCCGATGCTGTATGGAACCAAAATTTCCCACATTGGCAACGCGCTTTCAAATGGACTTGCACCTTTGGTCTTCATGAATGGATTATATCACATTCATGACGCTGGTGTCAATGCTTCATGCGCCGAATAAACACGCGCGATGGGTGATTATACTCTCGAGGTATTCTCTTCACCGCATAGACATTTTTACCCCATGTACATTTGCCTTCGGTCACCGATTTGATTTCTGGAATGGTCATAGGTCTGAATAGCCCATCGAAAAAGTTATCAGTAACCTGCTCTTGTTTCATCCACAGGTACGTATCGCTAGTGGTTGCATTAGGGTATCTGCGACGCCATAACATGTGTGGATAGACCTCTTCTGTATTGTAAATTCTTGCGTGCCCATTATCTTTGCAATATTTGTTGAGTTCGTCAATAATCGGAAGAAACATTGAGTATCGGAACCAACTACCCTCGGGCTGATTATTCCTCAACGGTTGTCCATTCATGTATCTGATGAAGTTATGGTCTTCTCCCATTGGATGATTCGGCCACCCCCAGTTCGCAAAATCAGAAGCTAGATGCGCCAAACGATATCCACAATCAAATTTGAATATGTGTTGTAG
>OFSE01000589.1_pt1 | contig 10345 bp, 31 predicted proteins | sample 1543261 | NCBI WGS metagenome assembly OFSE01 (sample SAMN07774225, study PRJEB24372) | wastewater metagenome | isolation source: Exp Tend VB 50WW | collected 2016-02 | reverse complement strand
GTGCCTTAAACACCGTCCATCAAGGTGGTTCCATGCAAACCGGCGTGGACCTTACGGATTATATTTTACATACGAGCACAGCTTGTGCTTTGTGTGGAACCACCTTGATTGCTTCCTTGGTATATAGATTGTGCCTTAGCCCTCCAAGCTAATGAAACCAGTTTGAGTCTGGTAGGAAGCTCCAAAATATGCCGCTCTAAGGAGATAATAGCTGCTATGCATTTATGCGCAGATAGCCGGTGTTCTAGCCCCTAATGGGGATAAACCAGCAAAACTAGCGATATGCTAGGCTAGGCTGATGCGGTTAGTCCACGCGTTGTATGGATTACGTGACCCTTAGTAGATTTGCGATCTATTACACGTAAAAATCCTGACACGCTATCAGGCGAATCTATTTCGGAGTATAGACGGCAACGCTTTCAGCCGTGAGTGGAATGACCGCGATGTGCTAGTTTATCGCGTAATAAAATGGTAACTACTCTGACCACCGGGAACAGTCCGGTAGTCCCACTAGCGCGGTGGGCGGCTAGGCCCGATCATCTTCGTGATGGTCGGGCCTTTTGCTTAAAAAGTTCTTGACATTCATCCCAATTTTTGTTATATTACTAAAACTAGAAAAGGAGAATTTATGTTTTGGTTCCGCGAGAAGAATAACCTGACCCTTGCTTTTCGTTATGCGAAGCAGGCAACGACTGACAATATGGTAAAGAAGTATGGTGGCAGTCTAGTCGCCAACCCCAAGATGCCAGACAATGCACCTAGTGGCGATATTATGTCGGTTCTTACTAACTCAGAACCCCAAACAGAAGCTGCTGCCATTACCTCTGGAGACTTCAAGGTCATGGTTCAGACAGCAGACGGCTCCTGGACCGAGCACAGTAGTTCAGCTACTATTAGTGAAGCCAATACAACGGCAAAAGAGATTATTAAGTTTTACAGTGCAGTAGTAGTTGTAAAACAATAATCAGAGAAGTAATTTGGACTACGATCAACTCAGGCAAGCAGTAGAACTACTTGCCGATTCATTCTGCCAACTAGCAGAGCGTGCTTCCGATGTAGCTTACGCCCGTCGTAAACTATACGAAGCATACCTGCTAGAAGGTTTCACCCCAGAGCAAGCTCTAGAGCTATGTAAGGTACTATAACAATGGAAATTAATATCAACACAAAGGGCCTCGGCCTAGTAGACTACACTATGAACGCTAGTTTTTCTATAGATAGTGCTGGTACTGTGACTGTAACTATTCCAGAACCTGACCAAGAGACAATGTCTCCACTAGATGAAATTCAAGACTATCTAAACGCTATCAAGGAAGTATTCTTATCTCCTGAGTATGACGATAAGACAATGGGCTTCGTAATCGAAGACTATATTATCGCTATTCAAGAGGTTCTAGATGCTAACTGATTTCGAGTACGATCAAATCATAGAGCTACTAGTTCTAGAAGATCGTTCGTTTGAAGAGGTTCAACAAATGCTAAACTTAACCGAAGATCAGATGGACACCGCTTTGTCTAAGATGCAAGAGGATGGGTATATTCAAACCCATACAATCCATTGAGTTGCGCTGCCTGTAAATACGGCGATCTATTAGTAAGTAAAGGAAGTAGCTTTACTATGCTAAATCCAGTCGGAGACGAGGTAACAAAGATCCATGAGGATACAGTTCTTATTTGCCGAGCAATGCCTCCAATAGCAGGTTCTTTCCCACAAGTAACAGAGGATGATTGGTGTGGACAATTTAGCCGAACCCCCGAAGATGGCTGATTATCGCTTCGGTGAACTAATCAAAGGTGAAAACTACGCGTATGCTCGTGGACTCATGGTAAGTCCAGTTCATCTTCCCGGAGCACTAGATGCAATGCTGGCAGATGGCTGGGAGCTTATGAGTATTTTTGGCGAGACTAACTCAGAAAAAATCGGGTTTATCTTTAAGCGTGTTGTAATTGAAAAGAAGTCTGGGCTAGCTCGCGATCTGCTAGCATTGTAGATTAGTAAAAATAAATCTTGAAATCCCAGTCAGAAGGGCTTATATTAGAACCATGACAGACAAATTCACACAAGAGTTTAATGATTATAACAAGCTGATGCGTCGGCTTGGTTCTAAGCAAATGAGCCTGTACGAGTACAAAAAGTACCGTGCAGGCAAAATGCGTGTGCCTAAAAATGGTGCAAAGAAGCCCTCAATGTATGCCGAGTCTCTTCGCCGTGAATCTCCTAAGATTCCTAGCGGTGATGGTATGGCATACACTCCTATGAGTAAAGCTCCTAATGAGTACACAGGTACGTTCGTTAAGGGCATTAGCACTCTTCACAAGAGTAACAGTGTGCCAGTAACCAATGACGAAGATATTATAGCTATTGCAAGGATGCGGCGATGAAAGTAAATATCGGACCCTACACAAGTGATCTTGTCACTTTTCGTAATCTGGAACGTAAGTACGAAGCCTATCGGGCTAAGAAGCTGGGTATTCCCTTGTTCGAGTACGAACCCGTAACCGAAGTAGATAAGGCTGTTGAAAATACAGTAGACTTTCTAGAGCGTCTTGTTTTGCCAGTAAACCGTTACTGGAACTCACGCAAGCGCAAGATCAATGTGCAGATTCATGACTATGATGTTTGGGATGTAAAGCACACTTTAGCTCTTATTATAACTCCAGTGCTTAAGAAGCTCAAAGAGAAGAAGAATGGCTCACCATTTGTGGATGATGAAGACGTGCCAGAACATCTTACTGATATTCATGAGCGTTGGGCCTGGGTTCTAGACGAAATGATCTGGGCTTTTGAGCAGCATGGCAATGATGAGTGGGAAAATCAGTATTATCACAATGAGGATCAGCTAGATTTTACCTATAAAAGTATCCCAGAGTCAAGGAACTTGGAGTTAGTAGTTAATCATCAAAAAGATCCTAGCAAGCCAGCTTATCACGTAGATACTGATGGTATCGCAAAGCATAATGCACGTATGGATAATGGTCGCAGGCTCTTTACTAAGTATTATGACAGTCTTTGGGATTAATCCTTGACTTTTCTTGGCCATTGGGTTATTATAACAACATGGCGAAGAAAGAACAGAACATCACGGCTATTATCTATGATAAGAAGGGCCGCGTCCTTTCTGTAGGTAAGAACTCGTATATCAAGACCCACCCCAAGCAGGCTAAGCTCGCACAAAAAGCTGGCCTGCCAATGAAGGAGTTTCTCCATGCAGAAGTCGCTAGTATCATTCGATGTAAAGACTTGTCTAGGGCGCACAAAATTGTAGTGTACAGAAATAACAAGGCGGGCTATGCAAATGCGGAACCCTGCCCAATCTGTAAACTCGCGATCAAAGAAGCTGGCATCAAACAAGTGGAGTGGACCAAATGAACTTTCGTGAAATCCTAGAAGCTAAGACCCGCGAAGTCCTTGAAGTTTCGGCCTACTGCTCAGGTGGTGATGACTACCTACAGGGTATGTTCTATCTTAATCCCTTCAATGATGGGACAAAGCCTCATTTAGACTACTTCAATGGGTATGAAGATATGCGCTTCCTCCGGACTATGGAAAGGTTTGAATATCATGTTGCAGCTTGAATTACCCACTCAGGGATACCATTTTAATGCTAATGGCATTAGTAAGATTGAGGATAAGTACGGGGCTAAGTACCTAGGCTTTTGGTGTACAAAGAGCCTTGATGGTAACTGGAATGAGACACCTGTAGATGTATTTCATCAGCCTAATCCTGATACATCGAAGGGACATAGCGAGTACTTTGGCATGTTTAGACGAGGAGATAGGGTATGGATCACGAACGCTGAATCAGCTTTCTCTGAACCTATGACAGGTGTCATTTGTGATGATGGTAAGGTTCTTATTTCTCGTTATCGTCATGATTATCGCACAAAAGGTGATCGTATGATTGATGGTGGTCGCGATTACACTCGTCGCTCACTTCATCCAACCGCAACCGTAACCGTTGTCGATGGCAACTTTGTAATCACTAGGAATTCTTAATGAATCTAGCAGTAGAAGCATACGAGGGCGAACTCGAACAACTTCGCAAGATCAAGTCCCTAATCAAGCACACTGTTCTAGCAGAGAAGATGGGTAATATTTACTTCATCTGCGGTGAAACAGGAGAAAAGGATTCCAATGGGCTACCAGAGAATATTCTAGTATGTCCTGCATATGGTGTAGACTGGTTTCAAGTTTACAAGAAAACGGAGAAGGCGCATGGCCCGGAATATTAAAAACTTTGAAGAACTCTTTGAAGCTAGTTTCCCGAAACTTTGGGAGCGTCCAGCACTGCACGGTTTTAAAGATGAGATTAGAGAAATCTGTGAGCGCATGTTTCTAGCGGCAAAACATACGATGCCTTGGGATGAAGAACTTTGATTACAGCAGAGTTACTAGCATATTGTGCTAAAGAGGTCGAGTTTGGTGATGAACCAATTGATCTGGGCATGACGCCGCTTGATATTGATGAAATCTATAGGCTCATGTCTATCACTGTAGCTGAAATGGAAGCTGATGAACTGGTTCTTCGAGCATCAGTAGTAAAACTCCTAGTAGAGAACTTCGTTCTCAATTACAGGATCATGACATGAAGTATTATACTTATCAAGACCCCGAGGGTACGCATACTTTCTCTACAAGTCAAATCTTTGATCAGTATTGGCCCTATTGGTACTCAAAGATGGTCAAGAAGTATGGCCCAGATAGTCCTTTAGTCAACTGGGAAAGTTGCCTAGAAGATTGGATAATGGTACATTGGGCTTATGAAGAGCGTCCTACTGAAAAGTAGGGCGCTTTTTTTGTACCTGCGCCAAACGACAACGATTTTTCACCTAATGTTACATGTACGTAAAAAGGCCCGCTGAAACTAATCAGCGGGCCTTCATTTTATGCGGAATAGAAAACGTGACCACCGTATTGTAGCGTCACTCTAAGCTCTCTAATCCAATATGGCTTAACACTTCTATTGTGGAAGTATACAGCTCCCCTAGTAATATCTCTACCAGGGTTTCTTACTAGTGTTTTGGCTAACTGCCAAATTGGGTCGCCGGGTTTATATAGCCCTTTGGTAAACTGACCTCGCTGCTTTACAACGTGGCACGCTGGCTTATGCTGCTCCTTGGCTCTATTGAGAATAACGTGAAGTACTCCACGCATACCCTTCTCACTCTCACCTCTAGCCTCAGCATATAATACACTAGTTACAGTATTTACACAATCCATTATATAGATTAAGACTCTTCTTGAGCCCTCCCTCTACGTCTCTCCCTGACAACAGCAGCGCGCTTTAGCCTACGCCTTTTATCGCTTGGCTTTTCATAAAAGCGCCGCTCCTGAATTTCTCTAAACACGCCTTCTTCAATAAGCTTCCGCTTTAATAGCTGCAAAGCCCTGTTTAGGTTGCCGTTTCTAACTTCTACTCTCATAGTCCTGTCGATCCAAATCCGTTGTCTTCTCTAGTATTATCTAGTAATAGTTCCTGCTCAATGTAAACTGGCGCTAGTACTAGCTGTGCGATTCTGTCTCCGGTCTTAACATAGAAAGCTTCCTTGCCCCCATTAAAGAGAATGATTTTAATCTCACCTCGGTAATCAGAGTCAATGGTGCCAGGGCTATTAAGAACAAAAACACTGTTTTTTGCTGCTAGACCTGAGCGAGAACGAACTTGCCCCTCTAAGCCCTCTGGTAGATTAATGCGAAGACCGGTCCCGATCAATGCACTATCACCTGGCAAAATAACAGTTGCTTCAATACTATGAAGATCTAAACCTACAGAGCCTTTAGTTTGATAGCGAGGAATGATTGCATCCTCACGAAGTCGCTCAATTATCATTACTTAGTAACATCCCTTGCATACAGGCCATAATGCCTGCTGCGTTTAGCTTGAAAAGCATGGAATCAACATCAATTTCATTTTCCACAGCCCAAGGAATCAGAGCTGCTTCAATAAAGTCCTCGACCGGATCGAATTCCGGCTCTTTGGTAGCCTTGCCTGGAAATTGAATTACATTATCCACGTGCTTTTCCTTGTGTACAAACCCTGATATACAGGGCGCTTTTGTTGTCTTTGTCTGGATTACGAATGGTTTCGCAGACTCTCTTACCAGCCGCTCTAGCATCCGCCTTAAAGATAAGGCGATCTATTAGAGACCAAGTATCAAACTTATGCTTCTTGGCTACATTACTATGCAAGCCCTTAGAAGTTTTCTTTGATCTAGTACGCTTTTTACCCAATTTTAGTTCCTTTCTAACTTAGGCATCTTCGTGCCTAGTCAGTATAGTAACCTATTTGCGATCGAAAGTCAAGTATTATTTTAGTTTTGGTTAATTTTTTACTTGACTCTGACGCTTAAACCCTGTAATATGAGACATAGATAGGAGACGAGAATGATCAATGTTGTATACAAAAAGGGTCAGCTTACCACGCATATGCGATACCATCCTAAGGTATTCTCGCAGGTTACTAAGTATATGCTTAAGCAGGGTGTTGACTCTTACGAGGTCGAGGGTCGGTTTGTCAGTATGAAGGGTACACGTGTGTATCTGGATGGTGAACTTACTACTTGGGCAGATCTAGAAAAGGAATTTGTAAAATGACACCAGGAGAATCGTTTTGAGTAGCTCTAGCGCATCACTACCCCGACACTATTATGTGTGGGTGGACAGCTCATTTATACGCGAAGGATCATCGGGATATGAGCCAGCAGTATGGTTTGGCCTGCATAGTTATCCAGGAAGGGCCTGGGGATGCCACGTTCTTCTTCAAGGAGGCGCATTTTATAGAGGTTTGCCACCTCATGCCATTTCATTCAGCGAGAAGCCAGAATGTACTGATTGGACGATAAAACAAGCACAAGTTTGGGATTGCTATGGCCGAGATTTCTCGCTGCTAATTTATGACTATTTGGACGGGCTAGATGTTCGTGTCAAGGGCGGTGAAGAAGGACAGTACTTATTTACAGCGGTGCCTCAGGGAGATGCATATACTCACGAGGTATCGCAGGCTAAAGAGTTTATGTTTATTCGAACATATGGTGATCGGTTGACTATTGTGCCAACAAACAATCTATTGTTCGAAGAGCGATCGTTTACTGACGATCAGGGTTGGCCACGCCTCAAACGGTCTAATGAAGTATGGACTTGCGAATGATTATTAATAAAGAATTTATCAGTGGTAATCTAAGTATTTTTCTAGTAGACTACAAGCTAGGCCAGACAACGTACTCCATACGAATCTGGGCCGAGTCTCTAGAAGACGCCGAGAGGCACGTGAAAGCTATTCGCAATACTGCGACAGTAGCTGGTCAACTATATCAATCTGAACCCGTTCTTGGCGGGATTCACTAAAATATTTCTTGACTTTTAGAGCATAATTTGTTATAACAAATGCATAGTCGCTGACGATTTGTAGTAAAAATGGACAGCACAAGGGTTCGAACCCCTTCGTCTCCACCATTCACGGGGACGACTTGGAAATCGACTGACATTACATAGACCTTTCCGAGACTATTGACTGGCAAAGTGCCATAATTAACTGCAAACGATAACGTTGCATTCGCGCTAGCTGCATAAGCTAGACGACGGGCGGTGGGAGCCTTGGAACAGAATCCCACACTCATAGGAGAGATATGCGTAACATTTGGACAATCCCTTTTAATAATAACTATTATATTTGCTGGAAAGATAAACAAGGCAAGACCAAGCATCGTCCAATGACAGATGCAGAAGATCGTGCCTACTTTACTTCCAAAGACCCTGAAAGAACCCTAAATGAACTACTTGATAACTGATGAAGTGCCGGAACATTGGAATGACATCATTGATGCATTCGTAACAATGTCCGAGTGGGAAGTAGAATTTAACAAGGGAACTCCCATTGATTGCATAGAGTTTAGCGTAAGAAGAGGACTGCTAGCAATAGCATACGAGGGTGGTGACACCATCATAGATGCTCATGCTAGATTCGCTCGTGCAATGTCTGCAAAGATATGCTATAGTTGCGGAGCACCCTCTTCTAGAGAAGTATTTCAATATCCAAAATGTGAAGACTGCGACTAGGGGCTTGACGGCCCCTATTTGCATTGGGAGAAACGAATGGGAATTATCCTAAGTATAGTGGGGTTCGGAAAAGTTGCCGTCAAGTGGGCTTTTGACAACTGGCGAATAATAGTTCCAATTCTAGCGGTTGTAATAACTTTCTTTTGGACAAAGGAACATTATTACACTCAGGGTCGGGAAGACTGTCGCGTAGAGTGGGAAGCCAAGGTAGCCGCTGAGACCTTAAAAAACGAGAAGCTTAGTGAAAAACTAATTGATAACTCGATCAAGTTTGGTGAACATACAGAAAAAGACAATAACGAGCGCAAAGAGAAGGAGACTTCTACTCAGACTCGTATTGAAACAATCGTCGAAAAGCCTATCTATCAGGAGTGCAAGGTTGATATTGAGCTTGTAAAGTCTCAGAATGAACTAAAGGAGATGCTAAAATGAGAGTACTTATTTTAGCACTTTTACTAGTCGGATGCACTCAGTCACAGACAGGTCTAGGCACGTACCCTAAGGTGCCACCAGTACCTGAGCAACTAAATGATGAAGCAGAGGCTCTGCCACCTAATTCCGACCTCACAATGGCCGGACAGATTAGGGACAACAATCGAAACATCCGAGCCTACAACGAAAGAGGCTTTAAATATAACCGTCTTCTAGAATACTATAACTGTGTTCGGGAAGCTATCAATGAGAGAAAAGAACCTAAATGTCAGTAGAAAATACACTGGACGAGCGCGGGTCAAGGTATGGCACGTTTGAGAACCATGCTAGAATCGCGCAGGCGGTACAGGATGTAATGCGGTCTAGTCCTAACTGGCAGTATCTAGAAGCGGATGAGCGTCAGGCACTTACCGTTATTTCCGATAAGATTGCTAGAATTCTAAATGCTCCTGTAGGTACTGTGTACTCAGACTCGTGGCACGACATTGCCGGATATGCTCTACTAGTAGATAGGCGTCTAAAAGAGATTGAACAAACTCGTAAATAACTCTTGACTTTTAGCTTATAGTTTGGTAAGTTAAAGCTAGAAAGGAAAAGTATGAATTTATTCTATCTAGACGAAGACCTAGATAAGTGTGCAGAGTATCACATTGATCGCCATGTCGGCAAGATGCAACTAGAAGCAGCTCAGCTGCTTACCACTACAGTGTGGATTGACAAACATCTAGGATTTATTCCACGTAAGCTAACAAGCGAAGAATTAGGAGTTATAAATGATCTCAAGCGTCGTGAACCGGATATTGATAGTCGTACTTTCACTCGATATCTCCCTACTCATATTAACCACCCAAGCGCTGTCTGGGTACGGTCAAGCCTTGAGCACTATTGTTGGACAGTAAACTATGTCAATGCGCTAAACTCAGAGACTATGTACCGAGGTAATAAGTCTCATGCGTCTTGTGTAGAGGTTAATCGTATGCCAGAACCTACTCGTCTACCGGACATGGGATGGGTTCCTCCTACATTAGCCATGCCTGACAAGCTCAAATCTAGCGATCATATTGCGTCCTACCGTATGTTCTATATGCTAGATAAGTGGCCTTTTGCAGCCTGGAAGGTACGCGGTAAACCAGAATGGTGGGATGATAACATCGTCGAACAGCAGAAGCTGGAAGGCGGCAGAGTGAGTGGACGATAATGGAGTTCTTAGGTTATTTTTTAACCCTTTGTTTTGTACTACTATTAATAGCCTTACTGATTGTAGCACTACCAGCTTGGATTTGGTTCCTTGTAGCACTATTCTTAATAAGTATGTTCATATTTGGAGATAAAAATGAAAAATGAAATCATAGAGGCACTAGAGGCGCATCTTGAAGGCAATATTAAAAAGCATAGAATGAATATTCTGATTATGCTGGCTAATCCAATGGCTATTCACGATCACACTGATCTTCTAGGAGCTATAGAAACAGAACTAGGTTACATTGCAGAGTACCACGATAAGTTAGAAGCACTAAACGAGGTTCTTTCGTGAGTCAAGTAAACCTAGTATGTTTATCTAAGCCCAGTGCTTATACCGAGTGCCTAAGCGCTGAGGACCTAGTCGCTTGGTGCGCTAGAGTATCCAATCCGGGCAACCAGAACAACACAAAGACTGCTGCAAAGCTAGTTAAGTATCTTATTTCTAATCAGCATTGGTCTCCTCTAGAAATGGTTCATATGAGCCTAGAGATCAAGACTACACGCGATATTGCGAGACAGATTCTTCGGCATCGCAGTTTTGCGTTTCAGGAATACAGTCAGCGGTACGCTGATCCAACAAAGACACTAGGATTTGAGGCTAGGGAAGCCCGCCTC
>OFSE01000585.1_pt1 | contig 10435 bp, 8 predicted proteins | sample 1543261 | NCBI WGS metagenome assembly OFSE01 (sample SAMN07774225, study PRJEB24372) | wastewater metagenome | isolation source: Exp Tend VB 50WW | collected 2016-02 | reverse complement strand
TTAAATTCAAAATAAAAAAACGGCACCGCGGTGCCGTTTCTTTTATGCGTACTTTCGAAAAACTTTACTTTGCTTCGCCCAATAACTGTGGCTTGAGTGAGCTATCGACAGCTCTTTCACCCAGCCATATTTTTAAGACAGCGTTATAAAAGCCTACATCCTGTATCGTCTGTCCAACCTGCTTGCCGTTGAGGAGCGATTGCATACCGACGTTGGGAATCCAATCGAGGTGCAGCACATCACCTTTTTTCAATCCGGCAATTGAGGCAAAAATTTCACCCATTGCGACCGTTTGATTCACAAACTTAGATTTCTCCGCTTTGTCTGAATTTTCATTCAAGCCTTTCATGAAAGCGTCACCGAAATCATCCGAGCTGATTTCACGTAGCATTACGAGTTGCACACGCTTAGGGCCAGGCAGAGCGATGATATCTGCTGCGGACGATTTCTTTTCACCTAAATAAAGCCCGGCGACGTAAAGCTTGAAGAATGCCGCTTTGACGCGCATACCAGCACCATTCAGCTTTAAGTCTTTGCCACCAACTTTGGCCGTGTCATCGAATTTAATGCCATTTACTTCTGCAGCAAATGCTGTGCTTCCCGGGTTGCTTAATGCAAATGTGACGGCTATTAGTGCAAGCAAAGACCGCATATTTAAAAAGTGCTTCATTTTTATTCCCCCTTATGTTGTCGTGCAATGTTGATGAAACCTGTTGAATTGAAATAGTGCCAAGCTAAACTGAATTGATGCGGATTCTTTTCACTTGCCTAATGTAGAAATAAACGACTTACTTTTTGAAGCTTGAGATTTTTTTGAACTAATGTCTTATATCACTTGGCGTTACAGAGGAAGCATCTTCACGCTAAAGTGATTGTTGCAACGATTCTATTTTGCCACGAGCAAAAAAATAACGACTAAAATTCTTCGAATTCGTCGTGCTTGTCTTTATTTGCACTTGCTTTTTCCTGACCCAGCCGCGCGATGATCGGTTCACGTTTTTTTCCAGTCGAGGCAGGTGTGGCGCGGCTAATGCTCGTGCTTCTTGCCGCTTTGACTGCATTGTGTGACTGCCCCATCATGTCGCCGGCGCCCGCGCCTGCTTTCAACTTAAACACACTGACCACTTGTGCAAGGCTGCTGGCTTGATTTTGCATCGACTCAGCGGCACCAGCGGCCTCTTCAACCAAGGCAGCATTTTGTTGTGTTACTTCATCCATTTGGGCAATGCTGCGATTGACTTGTTCGATACCGGTACTTTGCTCTTGGCTAGCGGCGGTAATGTCAGCCATGATGTCTGTCACACGCTTCACGCTGGCGACTACTTCGTCCATGGTGGTGCCAGCTTGGGCAACTAACTTACTGCCAACGGTGACTTTATCGACAGAATCCCCAATCAAGGTTTTAATTTCTTTTGCCGCTGCGGCTGAGCGCTGCGCCAAACTACGAACTTCGCTCGCAACCACAGCAAAACCACGACCTTGCTCACCTGCACGTGCCGCTTCAACTGCAGCGTTCAAGGCGAGAATATTGGTTTGGAAAGCAATGCCATCAATCACGCCAATAATGTCCACGATTTTCTTTGATGACGCGTTGATGGAACCCATCGTATCCACCACTTGGGCGACGACGACACCGCCTTTTTCAGCCACTTCAGAGGCTGACATCGCTAGCCTATTGGCTTGATGCGCGTGCTCAGCATTCTGCTTTACGGTATCAGTTAAGTCTCGCATAGACGATGCGGTCTCTTGTAAGGATGCGGCTTGTTGTTCAGTGCGAGTTGACAGATCCAAGTTGCCGCTGGCGATTTCGCTGGACACGGACGCGATGGTTTCTGTGCCCGTGCGCACTTCGCCGACAATTTTCATTAAGCTTTCATTCATATGTCGCAGCGCTTCCATCATTTGCCCCATTTCATCGCCCGTCTTTACTTGAATGTCGCTAGTCAAATCACCATCCGCAACGCGCTTTGCCACGTCCACAGCTTCGTATAAAGGGCGGGTGATACTGCGCGTGGCGAGGAAGGCGACGAGCACACTCACCGCCGTGGCGACTAAGGCGAGGAAAAGTATCGTGGCACTAGTTGATTTAGCGACTTTGGCAGAGTCGCTGCCAGCCATTTCCATTTGACCATTTTGATGCTTCAAAAAAGCATCCAGCGCCGCGAAATATTTAAGTTGTACAGGACGCAAACTAAACAAAAATTTGAGCTGCGCTTCTTCTTTTCGATCTTCGTTAATTAAGGCGATGAACTTGGCCTGCAAGGGCATAAATTTATCGCGTATGGTGGTAATTTCTTTTAAGTATTCTTTACCTTTCGGGTCCGTAATAATTTTCTCAAGCTGCGCGAAAGCTTCGCTGTTACTTTGATTTTCAGCGTTGATATTGGCGATTTCTTTTTTAATTTGCTCTGCATCCGTCATGATCAGTGCGTTGAGCATATTGCGCGAAACGTCGTTAAGCTGAGATTTAATTTGATTCGCAATGACGGTCTTTGGGTAACGGTCGTTGACGGTGTTGGCAATTTCGCCGCTGAGCCCACCAATGCGGGAGTAAGCGAGGGCGGCAAGTAGCATCAGCAAAATAATGACAATGCCAAAACCCAATGCCAAGCGTTGGCCGATTTTTAGTTTTTTCTTCAGCATAATGTAGTCACTTTCTTTGTGCCAGGATGAGCACAATGATTAGAATACCGAGTCAAAAGACGGGGAGCGTTCTGTTGGGAATCGTCACCAAGACTAGTCGCCACAGCAGTGCGATAGTTGAAATCAGCATACCTTAGAAGTTTGTGCGTCATACACCTTCTCTTGTTTTATGCCTATTTGCGTCTCTCAAACACGGCTTGGTTTGCTTGTCTCCGTGTGCCTTTGTTTGAAACCATTTGACAAAGTTTTACAATGTTGAATTTAATGATTTGTCTTAATCATTAAAACACAAATAGCTGCTGATTGGCGACAACAATGTGTTTGCAGCGCACCCTTTTTCTCATCGATGTAACACGCGATTTTGTGGATGAACAAAGATAAATGTTACTTGGCGTTGCAAGCGAACTGAGAGTGTTTGTGCGAAGATTTGCCAAACTCGCGGATTTTTTACGATTATTTGTTTTGTAAGTTTGTGACGATTAAACTGCGAGCCTTTAGCCTAGCTTTAGAGGATACTCTCTGTTTTTTAAGTATTCATTCCATTTCTAAAGCTATCGTGTCGTTGTTGCCTTCGCCTTGCCGTGATACAGCACTGTCTGCGGCTCGTCGCCTAGACACAATTGATTTGGAAATGGAATAAATCAGCGCTCCCCTACCGAATTTCGCCACCGAATACCGTGCGCAGTGCCTGTTGTCCGCCGATCTTGTAGGCAAGATCGGCTGGGCGGTTGATATTCCAGAGCGCGAAATCCGCTGCCATGCCGACGGCCAGCGTGCCCGTTTCATCAACAATACCCAACGCACGCGCGGCGTTTCGCGTCACTCCTTGTAATGCTTCTTGTGGTGTAAGGCGAAACATCGTACATGCCATATTCATGCTCAGCAAAAGCGAGGTCATGGGCGAGGTGCCGGGGTTGCAATCGGTGGCAATCGCGATAGGTACGCCAGCGGCACGCAAGGCGGCAACCGGAGGCAATTTCGTTTCGCGCAAAAAGTAATAAGCCCCCGGTAGCAACACGGCCACTGTTTGGTTTGCCGCCATTGCAGCAATGCCTTGCTCAGACAAATATTCCAAATGGTCCGCCGATAAGCCTTTGAAGGCTGCGGTTAGCGCCGCACCATTCTGATCTGAGAGTTGTTCTGCGTGCAGCTTTACAGGCAAGCCCAGACGATGTGCCGCGTTAAAAACGCGTTCGGTTTGCGCCAAACTGAAGCCAATGTTTTCGCAAAATGCATCCACCGCATCAACCAAGCCTTCATCAGCCAAGGCGGGCAAGATTTGTTGGCAGAGCAAATCGATGTAGTCATCGGCCCGCCCAGCATATTCAGGCGGAACGGCATGTGCGCCGAGAAAAGTGGTCTTCACACGTATTGGAAACTCTTTACCAATGCGCCGTGCCACACGCAAAATACGCCGCTCCGTCTCAAGTTCTAAGCCATAGCCGGATTTAATTTCCAGCGTCGTCAATCCTTCACGCATCAGGTCGTTGAGCCTAGGCAAACTCGCTTCCAACAAGTCGTCTTCACTGGCTGCGCGGGTCGCTCGTACTGTGGACAAAATACCGCCACCTTTACGCGCTATGTCTTCATAGGAAGCACCATTAAGGCGAGCTTCAAACTCATCGCTGCGGTTTCCTGCATACACCAAATGGGTATGGCAATCGATAAGACCTGGGGTGAGCCAAGCACCTTTGCCATCGTGGGTTTTTTTTGCGTGAAACCTATCGGGCAAATCTGCTTGCGCACCAAGCCAAGCAATTTTGCCGTCTTTCACAGCAATTGCGCCATCGCGAATCTCACCATAACCGCCGTTTGCACCATGTGGGATGGCCGCGCCCTCGTCTGCGCAGAGGGTGGCAAGGTGCACGTTGAGCCAAAGACTATCGACTATTTCCACGAGGGTCATTCCTTTGGGACAATTCATGATTAAGAAAACTAATACGCATGCAAAAGAATTGCGCCAATTCATCGGCATCAATGTGCACGCGGATTCCCGTTGCAGGCTGCTCTTCGTCCAGCATCAAAAGATCACCGGCCTGCAAATTTTCTTGCCCTTGCACGATGGCATTCCCCTTTGCGCAATACAACAACAACTGCTGCGCATCGCTTGCATCGATAAAGTGGGTGCCCGCGTCAAGTCGCTGCATGTAATGTTGGCAAACTTCGCGTCTCGTCATGAGATTGAGATCAATGACTGGACTATCGGGTTCAAGTAACTCCGCAAAAATCGGCAGTTCACCCATAAAACGGTAAGGCAAACTGTGCTGATCAAGACGCACGGACTGGGCTAATGGCGTGCTTGAATTGCTTTGCTGTGATTCGTCAGCGTGCAGAATTAAGCCGGCACCCGATAAAACTGCCAAACTGCGATCAATGCGGGGAAACGCAGAAAATGGCCCAGCTACCCGCACTTCTGCGCAACTAAGCCGCCAAACGAAATGCTCAAGACTCGCGCCCGGCGGAAAGACCGCTAGTTCGGTCGTGGTGCCACCGCCGTTTTTCCACGGCATTGTGACGTAATCTTGTTGGCCCCATCGCTGCATGCCGACCTCGTTTCAGGCGAGATATAAATTCGCATATAAAGGCTGACACTGCGCACTTAATGCGCCTTGTAGCACCATGTTTTTTGCCGCCTCGATATCCGGTGCAAAAAATCGATCTTTATCGTAAAACGGAACTTGCTTGCGCAATGCTTGCAGCACCGTCATCAAATGGTCAGAGCTGCGCAACGGCTGATGGAAATCAATCCCCTGCGCGGCAGCGAGCAATTCTATGCCGACAATCGTTGCCGTGTTATGCGCCATGTCGTGCAAGCGGCGTGCGGCGAAGGTGGCCATACTGACGTGATCTTCTTGATTCGCCGAAGTGGGAATCGTGTCGACACTCGCGGGGTGGGCGTGCGATTTGTTTTCTGAGGCAAGCGCTGCTGCAGTGACGTGCGCAATCATAAAGCCTGAGTTAAGGCCAGACGAGGGCACTAAGAATGGTGGCAAACCTGAGATTGTCGCGTCAATCAGCAAGGCAATACGTCGCTCAGAAATCGAACCAATTTCGGCAATCGCCAATGCCAAAGTATCCGCCGCAAAAGCCACAGGCTCCGCGTGAAAATTACCGCCAGAAATCACTTGTTCAGTGTCAACAAATACCAAAGGGTTATCGGTGACGGCGTTGGCTTCAATCAGCAAATTGCGCGCCACGTTGTTGATGAGGTCAAGGCAGGCACCCATCACTTGCGGTTGGCAGCGCAAACAGTAAGGATCTTGCACACGCTCGTCGTTCTCTAAATGGGAAAGCCGAATCTGGCTACCTGCTAGCAGTTCGCGGTAAATCGCTGCGGTTGATATTTGCCCTGCCTGACCCCGCACAGCATGGATGCGCGGGTCAAACGGTGCGTCGCTGCCCTTGGCCGCGTCCACCGCCATTGCACCCGTGATGGTTGCAGCTTCAAGCAAGCGTTCTGCCAAAAACAAGCCATTCAAGGCAAGCGCAGTGGAAACTTGAGTGCCGTTTATTAACGCCAAACCTTCTTTCGCCGCCAATACCACGGGTGTGATACCTGCCTTTGCTAAGGCTTGCGCAGCGGGCAGCATTTGCCCCGCGACACGCACCACACCTTCGCCCATCAGTGCCAAAGTCATGTGTGACAAAGGCGCTAAATCGCCCGACGCGCCAACCGAGCCTTTGACGGGAATGGCCGGCATGATGCCTGCATTAAACATGGCAATCAGGCTATCGATGACGGACGCTCGTATGCCAGAAAAACCGCGCGCTAGGCTAGCGATTTTCATGGCTAAAATCAGGCGCACCACCTCATCGGATATCAATTCGCCCGTGCCAACGGAATGGGAAAGAATCAAATTGCGTTGCAGTAGTTCTAGCTGTTCATCGGGAATACGAGTTTTCGCAAGTTTGCCAAAACCCGTGTTAATGCCATAGGCGGCATCGCCTTTCGCGACAATTTTTTGAATTAATTCGGAAGATGCGTTGATGCCCGCATAGGCTTCGCTTGCTAAGCTGATTGGACGGTGCGCCTGCCACAGCGAGCGTAAATCGCTTAAGGAAAATTGACCGGGCTTTAAGGTGAGGTTTGCTGAAGAATTCATTTTTTGTCTCTTATATTTTTATACTAGTGCTATATTCCATAAGCCTTTCCAGACAAAAAGTGCCCGAAAGGCCCATAAATAAAGCGCATTAGGATTTGGCAATCATCGGTAGTTTCAATGCGTTGCGTTCCGCACAGGCCACCGCTGTTGCGTAGCCCGCATCAGCATGGCGCATCACACCAGACGCACTGTCGTTCACTAACACGCGCGCCAAACGTTTTGCAGCGGCATCAGAACCATCTGCCACAATGACCATGCCAGCGTGCTGCGAATATCCCATGCCCACGCCACCACCGTGATGCAAACTCACCCAACTCGCACCGCCAGCAGTATTTAAAAGCGCGTTTAGCAACGGCCAATCAGACACTGCGTCGGTGCCATCCATCATCCCTTCCGTTTCACGATTTGGGCTGGCGACTGATCCTGTATCTAAGTGATCTCGTCCTATCACGATGGGGGCTTTGAGTTCGCCGCTTTTTACCATTTCATTAAACGCCAAACCTGCGATATGGCGCTCGCCCAGTCCTAACCAACAAATACGCGCTGGTAGGCCTTGGAAGGCGATACGCTCTTTCGCCATGGTGAGCCAGTGATGCACGGCTTTATTCTCTGGGAACAACTCTTTGATCTTCGCGTCGGTTTTGTAAATGTCCTCGGGGTCACCAGACAATGCTACCCAGCGAAATGGCCCTTTGCCCTCACAAAACAAGGGGCGAATATAGGCCGGCACAAAGCCAGGGAAGTCGAACGCATTTTGCACGCCGATATCAAACGCCACCTGACGAATATTATTGCCGTAATCAACAGTAGGAATACCCATGGCATGAAAAGCCAGCATCGCACGCACATGCATAGAGCAAGAATGAGCAGCGGCGGCGGTGAGCTGTGCATGCTGATGTTCATCAGCCTGTGCCGCTTTCCATTGCTCTACACTCCAGCCCAGCGGCAAATAGCCATTGATCAAATCGTGCGCAGAAGTTTGGTCAGTGACTAAATCTGGTTTTAAGCCGCCGGCTTTTGCGCGTTTGACCAGCTCAGGCAATAACTCTGCCGCGTTGCCTAACAGGGCAATCGAAATCGCTTCCTTGTGCTCGCAATGATATTTCACCAGCGCCAAGGCATCGTCGAGATCTTTTGCTTGCTTGTCGACATAACGTGTGCGCAAGCGGAAATCGATACTGCTTTGCTGACATTCAATGTTCAAAGACACGGCGCCCGCCAAGGTCGCCGCCAAAGGCTGGGCACCGCCCATGCCGCCCAGACCCGCTGTCAATATCCAACGCCCTGCCCAATCACCGTTGTAATGTTGGCGCCCCGCTTCAACGAAGGTTTCATAGGTGCCTTGCACAATGCCCTGCGTACCGATGTAAATCCAGCTCCCTGCTGTCATCTGCCCATACATGAACAAACCTTGGCGATCAAGCTGATTGAAGTGTTCCCAGTTCGCCCATTTTGGCACCAAGTTTGAATTGGCAATCAGGACGCGGGGTGCATCTTCATGTGTCTTAAAAATGCCGACGGGCTTACCCGATTGAATCAACAAACTTTCGTCAGCTTCTAAGTCTTTTAAGGACGCGAGAATTTGATCAAAGCACGCCCAATCGCGTGCGGCGCGCCCAATGCCACCGTACACCACCAAATGCTTAGGGTTCTCAGCCACTTCGGCATCAAGATTATTTTGAATCATGCGATAGGCTGCTTCTGCAACCCAAGTTTTACAGACTTTATGCGGACCGCGTGGCGCGCGAATGACACGGCTGGCATCCCAGCGTGGATCAGAATTCATGGTGTTCTCCCAATGGCTTTTTGAGTTTTGGTGTGCGTTTCTTCTCCCGCCCTTGCGCCTGTGCTTAACACGAAGCAAGGATAAGGAATCGACCTAGCGCGCGGGATCACCTACGCGTTGAAGTTGTGGCATGCACTATATCGGAGCGCGCGATGAATTGCATTAGATGAGTCGCAACAGTAGACGAAAAAATAAAGAGCCGGACAAAAAAAATGGCAGCCGAGGCTACCATTTTTTCCATCTGAGCAAAACGACTTCTATTTTCTAACCGCCTAATCGTTTCTTTGGCTGTATTTCTCAGCGCTTATTTCTTAGGCTTATCTTGACGCTTGCCCGCTGCTGTCGAAGGCAAGTAGCTCAACGGATCGTTGGTACCTGAAGCATAGGCTGTCATCACTGTGCTTGGGCGCATGCATGTCGCACCTAACACGCGAGAATCTGCAGAAACCGAATTCACACATACCTGCAAACTTTGCACCTTGGCTTGTGGAATACCAGCCGCGCCAGCAATTGCGACAACATCACGATGATCCGCACCTGCGGCAATCAAACGGTCAACCGTTGCTTGTAAATTGCGGCTTGATGTCAAGGCAGTAAAAATGCCGTCTCTCGATACATCCACTTTTGTTTCTGCCGTTGCAGCAATTGCACTGCACGCCATCACAGAACCCAACGCCACACTAATTAGAATTTTTTTCATGATCACCCCTCTTGAATTGAACTTACTGGACAAACTATTTTGTCACGCACTTTGATTCTAATTAATTTTCCCGCAAACGCAAAGCAAAAACACAGAATCTGATGTTCCTACACCATGCATTTAAGTCACTGATTTAAAAGCATAAAACTTTAGCAACGCGGTCAAAGGTCAAGACTATGATGCAGGCGTATTCGATAGTTCAGAAGTCGCGCCGAGGACGGGCAAAGCCTTTAACCTGTCAATGATCACTTGGTCTAGCTGCATTGCTGCCGCTGCCGGAATCACCAGCGTGGTGATTTGCTTTAAGCTCGCATACGGTAAATCGCGCAAACGTATTTTGTCTTGCCGTGTTTGTTCTAATGGATGCGTCGCCGCCTCATACAAAATCACCTCGTGATCCAGCGGGTAATCACGTGCCAGCTTATCTACCAAGACTTGCAAGCGCGCCGCGTCGGTATCAAAACGCTTTAAGCTCAACTCACCCGCCAAACCCGGTTGCCACAAAATCAGCAAGCAAGTCGGGTCAATCTTGCGCTGATAAATCATAAACTGCGTGGTTTCCATGGCTTGCACACCCGTTTTGCCGGGATCAATGCCAATATCGGCCACCAGACAATCTTCCGCTGAAATACCCGGCTCCATGTGGGCACGAAAGCCCTCGGCACGCGCACCTTCAATCGCCATATGCGAAATACACGCAAAAATACCGGGATGCCCGTAAAACGCGGCGCACACGGTTTTTCCTTCGCGCACCGCTTGCAATATCGTTTCTGTCATGCGCCGATACGTGTCGCGCCGATTTTTGCCTTCGACATCGCAATCGCTGTAATAGCCCAAAAGACAAATATATTCTTTAGCGATGCCTTGTAACCACTTGCGTGCAAAAACATTGGGTACTGCAGCAATAACCACATCGGCAGTTTCAATGTAACTCTTTGCAATCGGTGTGAGTTGCCCCGCCATGCGCATGCCGGTGCCGACGCAAATGAGTTTGCCTTGTTTTTGAATGTTCATAGATAGATAGCGTGGGGAAAATTGATCGTGAATTCAGTTTGAGCGTTGACGAGCATAAGCTTAGCTAGATTCACAGTTCGCAAAAGGAAACTGGCTGAAAACATGTAAAGTAAAAGCAAAACAAAGAAACTTGCCGCAGAGGCGCAGAGGTCGCAGAGATAACCATCATTCTCCGCGACCTCTGCGCCT
>OFSE01000584.1_pt1 | contig 10443 bp, 6 predicted proteins | sample 1543261 | NCBI WGS metagenome assembly OFSE01 (sample SAMN07774225, study PRJEB24372) | wastewater metagenome | isolation source: Exp Tend VB 50WW | collected 2016-02 | reverse complement strand
TGATTGGTGGCGCGGCGCACGGCGTCTACGCAGTCTGGGTGGAACGGGCACGGCGGGAAGTAGGAGACGCGGTTGATGCTAATTTGTAGGCCGCTGTCTTGCGCGGTTTTTTCGACGAAGGCACCGATTTCTGCGTGCATGGTGTCGAGTAATTCGGGTGACACGTTGCGCAAATCGATGCTGAATTTGACTTCACCAGGAATCACGTTGCGGCTGTTGGGGAACACTTGCACCATGCCGACCGTGCCGAGCCCGTAAGGTGGGTAGCGGTTACCGATATTCACGACTTCTTGCATGATCTTGGTGGCGATTTGCAGCGCGTCTTTGCGCAAGCCCATGGGTGTGGGGCCTGCGTGCGCTTCCATGCCGGTGACAACGCAGTCGTACCACGACAAACCCAATACGCCTGGCACCACGCCGATGACGATGTCAGCATCTTCTAATACAGGGCCTTGTTCGATGTGCGCTTCAAAGTACGCTCCGATGGGGTGGTCGCCCGGTACTTGGTCGCCTAAATAGCCGATGCGTTCTAGCTCGCCCTTGACGGTTTTTCCCTCGGTGTCGGTGGCGGCATAGGCGTGTTCTAGTGTGAACGCGCCGCAGAAAACCCCCGAACCCATCATGACAGGTACAAAACGTGAGCCTTCTTCGTTGGTCCAAAATGCAACTTCAATGGGGGCTTCGGTGACGATGTTGTGGTCATTCAAAGTGCGCACGACTTCTAGTGCGGCCAACACGCCATAGTTACCATCAAATTTACCGCCCGTGGGTTGGGTGTCGATATGGCTGCCGGACATGATGGGCGGCAGCGCATTATTGCGCCCTGCTCTGCGCATAAACACATTGCCGATTTGATCGACGGTGACACTCATGCCGGCTTGCTTTGCCCACGACACGACGAGATCGCGCCCTTGCTTATCAAGGTCGGTCAGGCAAAGTCGCTTGACGCCGCCTTTGGGTGTCGCGCCAATTTTTGCCAACTCCATCAGCGCGTCCCAAAGACGGTCGCCATTGATTCTTAGATTTTCTACTGACACGTTTGCCCCCTGATTAGTCGTTGCAGCTTTTTCGAGCCGCTGAGAAATTATGCGCGCCCAAGTGCGCTGTAAATCGGTGAAAACGGTGGTCGCTTGATGTAGCGTCCCTGCCCAGCTTCCACCATTAATTCACCTTGTTGAAACACCAGTTTTCCGCCGCTAATCGTGTGCGTTGGCACGCCGCGCACTTGACGGCCTTCGAATACATTAAAGTCGCCTTTGGAGAACTGCGTTTTTGCGGACAAGGTGCGTGTTGCGGCGCCATCCCACAGCACGATATCGGCATCGGCACCGGCGGCGATTACGCCTTTGCGTGGATAAATGTTGAAGATTTGCGCGGCGTTGGTGGAGGTGACTTTGACGAACTCGGAACGTGTGAGTTTGCCTGTATTCACGCCCGCATCCCACAGCACCATCATGCGTTCTTCTATGCCGCCGCAGCCATTGGGGATTTTGGTGAAATCATCTTTCCCTGCGGCTTTTTGCGCAGCGCAGAAGGTGCAATGGTCAGTCGCAGTGGTGTGCAAATTACCGCCTTGCAAACCCTGCCAGAGTGCCTGCTGATGCGGCTTATCGCGAAACGGTGGGCTCATCACATGGCCTGCTGCTTGGGCGAAATCGGAATGTTGATACACGCTGTCGTCGATGACTAAATGGCCTGCTAACACCTCGCCATACACGCGCTGGCCGTGGTTGCGCGCACGGGTGATTGCCTCTAAAGATTCGATGCAGGACACATGCACGATATACAGCGGCGTGTTGAGCACGTTTGCTATTGCAATCGCACGCTGTGCTGCTTCGCCTTCCACCACGGGCGGGCGCGAGAGCGGGTGGGCTTCTGGGCCTGTTTTCCCGACCTTTAACATTTCTTGCTGCAGCAAATACACCAACTCGCCATTTTCAGCATGCACGGTGGGCATGGCGCCCAACTCCAAGGCGCGTGCGAAACTTTTTACCAAGATTTCGTCGTCCGCCATGATGGCGTTTTTGTACGCCATAAAGTGTTTAAAACTATTCACACCATATTCTTTAACGAGCGTGCCCATATCGGCATGCACGCTGTCATCCCACCACGTGACGGCAACATGGAAGGAATAATCACCCGCCGATTTTTGTGCCCAGCCATGCCACATGTGGAAGGCTTCCATCAAGCTTTGCTGCGGGTTAGGAATCACGAAATCAATAATGCTCGTCGTGCCGCCCGCCAAGCCCGCAGCCGTGCCGCTGAAAAAATCATCTTGCGTGACGGTGCCCATAAACGGCAATTGCATATGGGTGTGCGGGTCGATTCCGCCTGGCATCAAATACAAACCTGCCGCGTCTATCGTTTGGCAACCCATTGGTGCAGCGAGATTATCACCGACGGCAATAATTTGCCCGTTGTCGCACAACACATCAGCACGAAATTCTTGGTCTGCATTAACGACGGTACCACCACGAATTAAGATAGCCATAACAACCTCAATTAAAGATAAAAAAAGCGGACTTCACAGGATAAATTGCCTACGTTCGGATTGGATGTTGATGACAAATGTCTTTAGAGTCTCAGCGCAGAGCCGCAGAGATCGCAGAGAAAAACCTTGATTCTTTTCGACGTCTGCTCTGCGGTAAGGCTTTTGACTTCGTTCTAATCTCAACAAGCTCGCAATCGATCTATGCTAACAAGTTGGTCTCAAGCTCATTTGCTTTCATCAACACCTAAAATGAACCTAGTCGTTAAATCAATATACCAGTGCCGGTATATTTTGTATTACCCAATTAAATTAAGCGCAATACTAGGTGTAAATTAGTAAAAAAGTGGCAGTATGCTTATTTATCGAGATTATTTAACTTCATTCCTGCGTAATACAAGGTGCCCGATAAAGCCAAACCAACAAACCACGCATACGTATAAATGGTTTTAAACGCAGCCGATACATCGGCAAACGAAGCGGGAAACGCGGCGTTTAAAAACCCCGGTAAATTGGGTGCAACACCAATAACAAACGCGCCAACGGCAATCAAATTCCAACCGCCCTTATAGTCGTAGATGCCGCTTGGTTGATACAGGGCGTCGATCTGAATGTTGGTTTTTCGAATCAGAAAATAGTCGACGATTAAGATGCCGGCGATAGGGCCTAACAAAGCTGAGTAGCCAATCAGCCAAGTGAAAATATAGCCTTGTGTTGATTCCAATATCTTCCACGGCATCATCACCAAGGCAATCCCTGCCGTGATGTAACCGCCGGTTTTATACGATATTTTTTTCGGATTTAAAGCGGAAAAATCATACGCGGGGCCGACTAAGTTTGCCGCTAAATTCACCGACACGGTATCGATCAATAAAATCAATAAAGCGACCAGTACCGCCGCGCCTTGCATGCGGCTTGCTAAGTCGACCGGGTCCCAAATTGCTTTGCCGTACACGACCACCGTGGCAGAGGTGACGATTACCGCCATTAAAGCCAGCAAACCCATAGGTGCGGGTAGACCGATGGATTGTCCTAAAATTTGGTCTTTCTGTGATTTGGCAAAGCGTGTGAAGTCGGGAATATTCAGCGCCAGTGTCGCCCAAAAACCGACCATGGCAGTCAACGATGGCCAAAACACTTGCCAGAACTGCCCCGCCTTTTTACCGCCTTCAACAAACTGCGAAGGTTGATCTAGCAGGGCACCGAAGCCACCCGCTTTGTCGTAGACCCAAATCAACAAGACAAAGCACACCCAAATTTTGAGTGGCGCTGTGTATGTCTCTAATTTTCTGATTGATTCCATGCCATGAAAAATGTACCAAAACTGAATCAACCAAAAAATCAGGAAGCACAGTAATTGCCATGCGTTGATGCCCAAGCCCGCGATTTTGTCCCCATCTAATGGGTGGCCGATTAATACGCCGCCCAAGGTGTAAATCATTTGCCCACCAAACCACGTCTGAATGCCATACCAGCCGCAGGCAACAATCGCGCGCATTAATGCCGGTAAGCGTGCACCACGTACACCGAAACTGGTGCGTGCTAACACAGCAAAGGGAATGCCATGTTTCGCCCCTGCGTGGCCAATTAACAGCATGGGTACTAAGACGATGGTGTTGGCGATAAACACGGTCCATACCGCTTGCATGCCCGACATGCCGCTTTCAATCAAGCTGGCTGCCAAGGTATAAGCGGGTATGCACATGACCATGCCGACCCACAAGGCGGCGAAATGGTACCAACGCCAAGTGCGTTGCGCCGCGGTTGTTGGTGCTAAGTCGGCGTTCCAAAGTTGGCTATCGTATTGCTGCGATGGTTGCATAGCTTGCATAGCTTGGGTCTCCACGCGTCTAAGCCGTTTCTGTGACAACGGCACGCGGGTTGCGTGGGTCTTGCGTCCAATTCATGTAGGGCTTGCCGCTATCATGTTTGACCATGGTAATGCAGCCTTCGACGGGGCAAGTAATCTCACACAAATTACACCCTACGCACTCTTCTTTTTTGACTTCATATTTGCGCGTGCCGTTCGCTTGCACTAATTGCGCAATCGACTGGTGCGACGTGTCTTCGCACGCCACATAGCAGCGTCCACACTGTATGCAACTGTCTTGATTGATCTGTGCAATGACTTGGTAATTCATGTCCAGATATTTCCAATCAGTGGTATTCGCCACCGCTTTGCCGGCAAAGTCGCTGATGCGTTGGTAGCCTTTTTCGTCCATCCAGCGCGACAAGCCATCGCTCATTTCTTTCACGATACGGAAACCATGCAGCATCGCTGCCGTGCAAACTTGCACTGAACCTGCGCCTAGCGCAAGAAACTCAGCGGCGTCGCGCCATGTACCGATGCCACCGATACCGGAGATAGGTAAACCATGCGTTTCTGGGTCACGCGCAATCTCAGCGACCATGTTGAGAGCAATCGGTTTGACGGCACTGCCACAGTAACCACCGTGCGTGCTTCTACCACCTACAATGGGACGCGCCACCATGTTGTCCAAATCAATCGAGGTGATTGAATTGATCGTGTTAATCAAAGAAACCGCATCCGCACCACCTTTCATGGCAGCACGTGCTGGTAAGCGCACGTCAGTAATATTCGGAGTGAGCTTCACGATGACGGGTAGTTTCGAATAGGTTTTGCACCAGCGGGTAATCATCTCCACGTATTCAGGTACTTGCCCCACCGCTGCACCCATACCGCGCTCTGGCATGCCATGCGGGCAGCCAAAATTCAGTTCAATACCATCGGCACCTGTGGCTTCCACCAAAGGCAGCACTTTCTTCCAGCTCTCTTCCTCGCAGGGAAACATCATGGAGACGATCATCGCGCGATCCGGCCACGCCTTTTTCACCGCCGTGATTTCTTCCAGATTAATTGCCAAGCTGCGGTCAGTAATCAGTTCAATGTTATTGAAGCCCACTACTTCGCGGTTCTTGCCGTAATGCGCAGAGTAACGTGAGGACACGTTCACGGGTGCGGGATCTTCGCCCAAGGTTTTCCATACCACACCGCCCCAGCCCGCTTCAAAAGCGCGGATCACGTTATAGGCTTTGTCGGTTGGCGGCGCAGAGGCTAACCAAAAAGGATTAGGGGCTTTAATGCCAGCGAAATTAATAGAGAGATCGGCCATGGTTTTCTTCAAATAAAGTTGAGAATTTATGCAAAGTTGTTCCAGCTAGGCGCGCTGCCGCAGGCAGTACGCTTGTACCCTTGTACGCCGGGGCATGCGCAACGACGCTGGGGCAATTTTGCATAAGTTCGATGATGCCTTACAGCCATTGTTGATGGATAGCTAGCGCTGCCAACTTGCCATGCTGCACGGCTTGCACGGTTAAATCCTGACCCGCTGGAATGCAATCACCACCGGCGAACACTTTGCTCAAATTGGTGCGGTATTGGCTATCGACATGGATTTTGCAATTTTCTAGCAGCAAGTCTTGTGCCACGTTCTTGAGTTGGGCCGCATCAAGCTCTTGCCCAATCGCTTTAAAAATGGCTTGGCCTGCGAGTTCAAAAAAATCGCCCGTCGCAACTGCTTTACCCGCCACGTGACGCATTTTTTCAAAGCGCATACCACGTACTTTGCCGTGCACATCTAACAGCACTTCATCAGGCTTGGCCCACGTGATGATACGGACTTGGTTGTCTTTCGCAATCGCTTGTTCGTGCAGCGTGGCAGACATGTGTTCCGCACCACGGCGATACACCAAGGTCACTTGCTCCGCACCTAAACGGGCAATTTGCACGGCCATATCAATCGCCGTATTACCAGCGCCTAATATGATGGCTTGATGTGGCACCGGCAAGCGCGTTAAATCGGTCGCTTGGCGCAGTTCGGCGATGTAATCTACCGCTGCCAACATACCGGCCGATGCCTCGTTTTGCACACCGAGTTGTCGGCTGGTGGCTAAACCTATGGCGAGGAACACGGCATCAAAATCGCGCTGTAAATCGGCAAGTTGTAGATTGCTGCCTAATACCTGCTCATGGCGAATCTGAATGCCGCCAATCGCCAATAAAAACTCGACCTCTTTTTGCGCGGCATCGTTGGTGAGTTTGTACTTGGCAATACCGTACTCATTTAAGCCGCCCGATTTTTTCTGCGCCTCAAAAATCACCACATCGTGACCTAAACGCGCCAATTGGTGCGCGCATGACAAGCCTGCAGGGCCAGCACCGACTATGGCGATTTTCTTGCCTGTGGCCGCTGCACGCTCGAACGGATGCTGAGCAAATTGCATGTGATCTAATGCGTAACGCTGCAGCAGACCGATCTTGACGGGCGCGCCTTCCGCATCATGGTTACGCACGCAGGCGTGTTCACACAAAATCTCCGTAGGGCAAACGCGCGAACAACTTGCGCCTAAAATATTTTGCTCCAAGATGCCCTTCGCGGCACCGTTGATATTGCCCGTAGCGATGTTCTGGATGAAGCTCGGTACATCGATTTCCGTGGGGCAGATGCGTGTGCAAGGCGCATCGTAGCAATACAGGCAGCGTTGGCTTTCAATAATCGCTTGGCGCGCATTTAACGCCGGTGCCAAATCTGAAAATTGCGCCTGTAGTTGCTCTGCCTTGTTTTGTGAGCTAGGTAAGTGTTGTAGGTTTTCCAGCATGATCGCAATGCCTTATTTCATTTGAGGGAAAGAGAATTCCGCGCCTTTGCTTGCGCTATCGGGCCAGCGCTGCATCACCGCTTTAACGCGCGTATTAAAGCGCACGCCTTCGGGGCCATAGATGTGATGGTCGCCAAACAAGCTGCGCTTCCAACCACCAAAACTATGGAAAGCCATCGGCACAGGCAAGGGCACATTCACACCTACCATGCCCACTTGCACTTGGCGCACAAATTCGCGCGCCGTACCGCCGTCGCGCGTGAACACGGCAACGCCGTTGCCATATTCGTGTTTATTGATAAGGTCTAAAGCACTAGCCATATCTGGCGTGCGCAACACACATAGCACGGGGCCGAAAATTTCTTCTAAATAAATGCTCATGTCTGGCTTGACGTTGTCGAATAAACTGCCACCCAAGAAATAGCCTTCTTCACGCCCACTGACTTTAAAATTACGCCCATCCACCACCAGCGTTGCGCCTTGCGCTTCACCTTCGCCGATCAACATTTCAATACGCTGCTTGGCCGCTTTGGTAATCACGGGGCCCATTTCAGCATCGGCTTCCATGCCGTCTTTCACTTTGAGTGAACGCACGCGCGCCGCTAACGCCGCCACCAATTTATCCGCCACATCACCCACGGCCACTGCCACTGAAATTGCCATGCAACGCTCACCCGCCGAGCCGTAAGCCGCACCCAATAAGGCGTCTACGGCCATATCGATGTCAGCGTCGGGCATCACGACCATATGGTTTTTAGCGCCGCCTAAAGCTTGTACGCGCTTGCCGTTTGCGCAACCGCGCGCATAGATCGCTTGGGCAATTGGCGTGGAGCCTACAAAACTAATCGCTTGGACTTCGGGGTGATCGAGCAAGGCATCGACCACCGTTTTGTCACCTTGGATGACGTTGAATACGCCGTCGGGCAGACCTGCTTGCTTCAGTAATTTCGCGTGCAACAAAGACGGCGATGGGTCGCGTTCTGAGGGCTTTAAGATGAAGGTATTGCCGCAAGCGATCGCAATTGGGAACATCCACATCGGCACCATCACAGGGAAATTAAACGGTGTAATGCCTGCCACCACCCCTAATGATTGACGCATGCTGCAAGCGTCGATACCGCGCGCGATTTGATCAGAAAACTCACCCTTCAATAACTGCGGAATGCCAATCGCAAATTCCACCACTTCAATACCGCGCGCAATTTCGCCTTTGGCGTCAGCCAATGTTTTGCCGTGTTCACGCGTCAGCATTTCTGCAAACTCGTCAGTATGTTGCTGCAGTAATTGTAGATAGCCCATCAGCACCCGCGCACGTGTCAACGGCGGCGTATTTGACCAAGCGGGAAAGGCCTTGGCGGCGGCGGCCACGGCGCGCTCCACATCGCTCGCGCCACCTAAGGCCACTTGTCCTTGTACTATGCCGTGGGCCGGATTGTAAATATCGGCAAAGCGCGCTTCGGCGCTCTCACTAATTGCACCATTAATAAAATGGTTGACTCGGTACGGCTGGCTTTGATTTGGAGCAGTGGTCATGGTATTGGCCTAATCTAAGGTTTTTAAAATGCCGGCGAGTGTGCCGACCAACTGGTCAATGTGCTTCTTTTCTAAAATCAGCGGTGGCGACATCGCGATGATGTCGCCGGTCGTGCGTACCAAGATACCTTCCGCGAACGCTTTTTTGTAGGCCGCCATCGCGCGCGCGCCAGGCTTGCCAGCGATAGGCTGCAATTCAATGCCGGCGATCAAACCCACATTACGAATATCAATCACATGCGGCAAGCCTTTGAGTGAATGCACGGCCTCTTCCCAATACGGCGCCATGGCTTTGGCGTTGGCTAAGACTTCGCCTTCCATAAAGACTTCTAAGGACGCTAGCGCCGCTGCTACTGCCAACGGGTGTCCCGAATAGGTATAGCCGTGAAAGAATTCGATACCTGCGGGGCCGTTCATCAGTGTGTCGTAGATGAAGCCTTTACTAAACACGGCACCCATAGGCACAACACCATTGGTTAAGCCTTTTGCCGTTGTCATGAGATCAGGCACGACATCGAAGTAATCCATACCGAAGGGCGTAGTCATGCGACCAAAGCCGGTAATCACTTCATCAAAAATCAGCAAAATGCCGTGCTTGTCGCATAATTCGCGCAAGCGTTTCAGATAGCCTTTGGGTGGCAAAATGACGCCAGCGGAGCCTGCTAAAGGTTCGACAATGACGGCAGCAATGTTGGACGCATCATGCAAGGTCACGAGACGTTCTAAGTCGTCCGCCAAATGAGCGCCCCAGTTGGGCTCGCCTTTACTAAATGCGTTGTGTTCTAGGCTTAAGGTATGCGGCAAATAATCGACGCCCGTGAGCAGTGGACCGAAATGTTTGCGATTTGCCCCGATGCCGCCGACCGACAAACCACCAAAACCCACGCCGTGATAACCACGTTCACGGCTGATAAAGCGTGTGCGTTGGGCTTCGCCGCGCGCACGGTGGTAAGCCAACACCATTTTCATGGCGGTATCCACCGACTCTGAACCAGAGTTGGTGTAAAACACCTGACCAAACTTATTTCCCGTAAATGTCATCAGCTTGTCGGCCAGCTCAAACGCCGCAGGGTGTGACATTTGAAAGGCTGGGGCGTAATCCAAAGTAGCCACCGCATGTTGCACAGCCGCCACGACTTTGGGTTGGGCATGGCCGAGCGGCACGCACCATAGCCCTGCCGTACCGTCTAAGATTTCACGCCCGTTTTCATCTTTGTAGAACATGCCGGACGCTGAAGCGACCATGCGCGGCGCAGCCTTGTAATCGCGGTTTGCTGTGAACGGCATCCAATAGGAATTCATTGATGTAGTGCTGGCCATGCTTTTCGCCCCTGAATAAAAATCTGAACCTAAAAAAATTTACCATTTGGTAAAATTGTGCTGAAATAGTAGTCAATCACAATTAATCAACACATGCAAGACGATTTTCTTGGGCGCGCTTTTTTTCTAATTTGTTAGGCTGAATTTACAACGCATTATGCAAACAGACGTCCCCACTACCAATGTGAATACGGCTACCGATGCCAGCGTTGGCACAGCGAGTTCAGCAATAACAAAATTGCTGCGCCCGCGCGATGTGCATGAGGCACGCATCATCCAAACGGCGATTGAAGTCTTTGCAGAAGCGGGTTACGCGGGCACGGCCTTGGCAGCCATTGCGGATAGAGCCAATCTATCAAAACAAAATTTGTTGTACTACTTTCCAACTAAGCCCTTCTTGTATCAACGCGTGTTGGATTTTGTCTTGGACCAATGGCTAGACCGGATGAATATTCTGGCGCAAGAAGACCAAGAACCAGCAA
>OFSE01000581.1_pt1 | contig 10474 bp, 5 predicted proteins | sample 1543261 | NCBI WGS metagenome assembly OFSE01 (sample SAMN07774225, study PRJEB24372) | wastewater metagenome | isolation source: Exp Tend VB 50WW | collected 2016-02 | reverse complement strand
TTTTTTATGCCATTCCCGCACTATTGATGCGTGTTTTAAAAATATACTAGATATAGTATTTATTATTACCTAATAAAAAATGGCGAGCTTCAGTAATTTTTACTGGCTCGCCATTTTTTTAACGCAGACAATGCTATTCGTAATCAGCGATCGGTACGCAGGAACAAAATAGATTACGGTCACCATACACGTTATCGGCGCGACCAACTGGCGCCCAGTATTTTTGCTTGCGCAAAGAAGCCACTGGGTAAGCCGCCAGATCACGGCTGTAAGCGTGCGACCATTCTTCGGCCAATAAACTTTGTACGGTATGCGGCGCGTGTTTCAGTGGATTATCTTTAGCATCAAATTCGCCCGACGCTACCTTGGCGATTTCACCGCGTATGGTGATCATGGCGTCGATGAAACGATCCAGCTCAGCCAGCGATTCACTTTCGGTTGGTTCTATCATCAAGGTACCAGGCACTGGGAAACTCATGGTCGGCGCATGAAATCCAAAGTCAATCAAACGTTTGGCGACGTCTTCATTACTGATGCCGGTCGCGTCGGTCAATGGGCGCAGATCCAAAATACACTCATGCGCAACCAAACCATCATGACCCGAATATAAAACCGGATAATGTGGCGCTAAGCGTTTGGCGATGTAGTTGGCCGCCAGAATCGCCGTTTCGGTCGCGGCTTTCAAGCCCTGTGCGCCCATCATGGCAATATACATCCACGAGATTGGCAAAATGCTGGCCGACCCAAATGCTGCCGCACTGACTGCCGAAATACCTTGTTCACCGCGACGATAACCAGTCGAGCGATGATTCGGTAAAAACGGCGCGAGATGCGCTGCCACCGCAACGGGCCCAACGCCGGGGCCGCCACCGCCGTGTGGAATGCAAAATGTCTTGTGTAAATTTAAATGACTGACATCGCCACCAAAATGCCCAGGCGCAGCCACACCCACTAGCGCATTCATATTCGCGCCATCGACATACACCTGACCACCATGTTGATGCACAATCTCGCACAAAGCTTGAATTCCCTCTTCAAACACGCCATGCGTGGAGGGATAAGTCACCATCACCGCCGCCAGATGCGCACTATGTTTTTCAGCCTTGGCCTGCAAATCAGCCAGATCCACATTGCCGCGCTCATCACAAGCGACCACCACCACTTCCATGCCAACCATGCTGGCTGAGGCCGGGTTGGTGCCGTGCGCCGAGGAAGGAATCAAGCAGATATTCCGATGCCCTTCACCGCGCGCTGCGTGATAGGCCTGAATCACCAACAAACCTGCATATTCGCCTTGTGAGCCAGCATTCGGCTGCAAAGACACCGCTGCATACCCAGTGGCGGCACACAACATGGCTTCCAGTTGCGCGATCATTTCACGGTAACCAAGCGTTTGCTCTTCGGGTACAAATGGATGAATATTGGAAAATTCCGGCCAAGTGACAGGGATCATTTCGCTGGTGGCATTTAGTTTCATGGTGCATGAGCCCAAAGGAATCATGCTGCGATCTAGTGCCAGATCTTTATCAGCCAAGCTGCGCAGGTAACGCAGCATTTCATGCTCGGCGTGATAACGGTTAAATACTGGATGCGTTAAATAATCGCTGGTGCGCAGCAAGCTGGCTGGCAGCATGTCGCTCAGCGTCTGTACGTGCGCGTCGATGACAGCAAAATCAGGCAACGACTGATTTTGAGAAAACACCTGCCACAGACGTTCAACATCCGCGCGTGCAATGGTTTCATCCAGAGAAATACCCACTTGCTGCGCGCTAATTTGGCGCAAATTCATTTGCAACGCCTGCGCAGCCTGATGCAGTTTTGCCGCATCGGCGACATCGATGGTCAGGGTATCGAAATAATAGGTATTACTGATTTGCACACCAAGCTGCTGCAAACCAACCGCCAAAATATGTGTATAACGATGCACTCTTTGCGCAATCTGGCGCAAGCCTTTTGGCCCATGATACACCGCATACATCGATGCCATGACTGCCAATAAAACCTGCGCGGTGCAAATATTCGAGGTGGCTTTTTCGCGCCGGATATGTTGCTCACGGGTCTGCAAAGCCAGCCGATAAGCCTGTTGCCCTTGCGCATCGACCGTAACTCCGACCAAGCGCCCCGGCATGCTACGCTTGTAGGCATCGCGGGTTGCCATGTAGCCCGCATGCGGGCCACCAAAGCCGAGCGGCACGCCGAAGCGTTGACTATTACCGATCACCACATCTGCGCCCCACTCGCCCGGCGGCGCGAGTAAAGCAAGCGCCAACAAGTCGGCAGCAGCAATCAACAAAGCGCCTTTGCTGTGCAAACTATCTGCCAATTCGCGGTAATCACGAATCTCACCATTCACCCCAGGATATTGCACCAACAGGCCAAAACAGTCTTCCTGTAAAGGTGAACCAGCCTGCCAGGTACGCACTTCGATACCCAAAGGACGAGCGCGGGTTTCAATGATTTCACGGGTTTGTGGCAATACATCATCGGCCACATAAAATACCTTGGAGGCTGATTTGCCAACCCGCTGAATCAAGGTCATCGCCTCGGCTGCTGCGGTGCCTTCATCTAACATAGAAGCGTTGGCGATATCCATGCCAGTCATATCCATGATCATTTGCTGGAAATTCAGCATGGCTTCTAAACGCCCTTGCGAAATCTCTGGCTGATAAGGTGTGTAAGCGGTATACCAAGCCGGATTTTCAAATACATTACGCAAAATCACACCCGGCGTATGGGTGTTGTAATAACCCTGCCCAATCACCGATTTCAACACCTTGTTTTTACTCGCCAGCGCTTTTAATTGCGCCAAGGCTTCTGGCTCCGATCTGGCTTCGGTAAATTGCGCCAGAGGCAGCACATCATGGCGCCGAATAGCGGCTGGCACGATGGCATCAATCAAGGCGCTGCGGCTGGCATAACCAATATCGGCCAACATAGCAGCCTGTTCATCGGTAGATGGACCAATGTGACGCGCAAAAAACGCATCATGCGCTTCAAGTTGCAATAAGCTGGGACGAGCAGTTTGAGAGTTCATCATAAAAACAAAGTTTTAAATTTGGATTGGCGGCTATGCCGAACTGGCGTAGCCGCTGCGGTGAGCTTGTGGATTGTTAGCAGAAATTCTGTAAATCTTTAGCTGATGTTTTTTGCGTAATCTTCAGCACTCATCAAACCTGCCAATGCACTGGCATCGGCTGGCTTGATTTTGAATAACCAAGCGTCATACGCATTCGCATTAATTGACTCTGGTGCATCCACCACGGCGTCATTCACTGCCAACACCTCACCTGTGACGGGGGCATAAATGTCGCCAGCGGCTTTTACTGATTCAACCACGGCAGATTCTTTACCAGCGGTTAATGCTTGCCCCACCTTCGGCAAATCGACAAACACGATATCGCCCAACGCATCTTGCGCAAATTCGGTGATGCCGACAGTGACACTACCATCCGACTCCAGACGCACCCATTCATGCGACTCGGTGTATTTCAATTCTGCGGGAATATTCATGGTGAACTCCAAAATAAAAAAATTAAGAAACTAAATATCTTGCGAAATGCCTTGTGAATTCTTTGCCTGAATTATTCATCGTCATTCAAGAGACCTCTTCAAGCAAATCAAGTGACGCAAATGACTCAAGTGATTCAAGTGACTCAGGCAACCAACACTTTACCTTGCCGCACAAAAGGCAGCTTGACCACGGTAGCGGCCAATTGTTTATCGCGAATTTGTACCTGCACAGTGTCACCCACCGCCGTCGCTAATGGCAAACGCGCAAACGCGATAGCTTGCTGCATGCTCGGGCTAAAAGTACCACTGGTAATTTCCCCTTCGCCTTGCGCTGTAATCACTTTTTGGTGGGCGCGTAAAATGCCGCCTTTTTCGCGCAGGATCAAACCCAAAAATTGTTGGGTTTGCCCGGCTTGCTGTAACGCAGCTTTGCCAACAAAGCTACGCTCACTTTGCAAATCAACAGTCCATGCCAAACCTGCATTGAGCGGATTGACCGTATCATCCATATCTTGCCCATACAAGTTCATACCCGCTTCCAGACGCAAGGTATCACGCGCACCTAAACCGGCAGGTTTGACGCCCGCAACCGCTAACGCTTGCCAAAACGCTGCGACCTGATCCGCAGGGAGCGCAATTTCAAAACCATCTTCACCGGTATACCCAGTGCGCGCCACCATCACTTCACCAAATTGGGTCTCTGGCACAATCACGGCATTAAAGGGTTTGATTTCGGCACTGGCTGCTTTGGTTTCCGGTAAAACTTGCCACACTTTGGCGCGAGCATTTGGCCCTTGTACCGCGACCAGCGCAAATGCATTTTGGCCGTCGCGTCGTTGTGTGATGGTAATCTCAGATTTCGTGGCGAGATTATGCGTTTGCATCCACAGCACATCTTTTTCTGCGGTGCTGGCATTTACCACTAGACGAAACCAGTTTTCGTTGAAAAAATAAATGATCAAATCGTCGATCACGCCGCCGTTTGGATTCAACATGCAGGAATACAGCGCTTTACCGGCGACTTGCAGCTTATCGACGTTATTGGCGACTAAACCACGTAAAAATTCGCGCACGCGATTGCCATGCAAATCCACCACACACATATGCGACACATCAAACATGCCGCAATCAGTACGTACCGCTTGATGCTCTTCGATCTGGGAACCATAATTGACCGGCATATCCCAACCGCCAAAATCAACCATCTTGGCACCAGCTGCACGGTGTATTGCGTTTAAAGGGGTAGTTTTTAAAGTGCTCGCCGCTTGCGTCATGTCTGCCTCAGTTGATGTATGCCAGAAAAGTAGGAAGGACGCCCATGCAATAACTTTTTCGTCATTGTATGTGTCGTTACCCACTCTGTCCTGATACCTGAGAGATTACGAACCATGAGCTCGTGCGCACCTTCGGTGGATAGCCGATCACACATTCCCGCTGATCGCTACCGCTCTCCAGAGTTTGAAGCGTTATTAAAAATCTGCTTCGCGTGATCGGTCCTTTTGCCTGAGAGTTTGTTGGGTGTTAGCCCCTTCGGCGGCAGCTTTACACTGCGCTCTCCCGATCAAGTGCTGCAATTATAAGGCGACTCGCCCGGCTTGGGTAGCATAAAACCAGCGCTTGCTGACATCTTGCAGAATTTTGCGCAATTTTTGTTTTTTACAATTTCAACGACAATCGTAGGTTTTATTTGATTTATCCGAAATCGATCCTATATATGCTCAATGTATGCTCAATGTATGCTCAATGTATGCTCAATAACCAAGTTAAGGCCAATGTAATCAGATACAAAGCAAGCAAGTTTTGCACAATTTCAAGACGCCTTGTACTGTGGCATCCTCAAAAAGCTGACACAATATGTCACCCGAACAATGGATCAGCTTTGGCAGAATGTGACCCTTGTACGCCAATACTGTTCTAGCAATTCAATCTATTTAACGTATCACCCACGCCATTTCTCATGACCACCCCTCAGTCACCCAATCAAAAAAGCAGTCTCGCCACTTTAAAAGGATTAATCCCTTTTCTGATGCCTTATCGCAAACAGTTTGCACTGGCCGGTGTCGCATTACTGGTTGCCGCCTGCGCTACGTTGGCAATTCCGTATGCCTTCCGCCAAATGATCGATCTGGGTTTTAGCAACTCCGGGCAAAATAGCATCAAACATGTTGACCTCACTTTTTTAGCCCTATTTGGTGTTGCGGTGATCTTGGGAATCGCTACTGCGGCACGCTTTTACATGGTGTCTTGGCTGGGTGAGCGTGTGACGGCAGATATTCGTAACGCTGTGTACTCACACGTGATTACGCAGAGCCCAGAATTTTTTGAGACCACACAAACGGGGGAAGTTTTGTCGCGCCTAACCACCGATACGACATTGATTCAATCGGTTGTCGGTACCAGTATTTCGATGGCTTTGCGTAACTCTTTGCTGTTTTTCGGCGGCTTGATCATGTTGTTTGTGACAAGCTTAAAATTATCATCCATTATTATCGTGATGCTCGCAGGCGTGGTATTACCAATTGTTATTTTTGGTCGCAAAGTGCGCCGCCTGTCGCGCGACTCACAAGACAAAATCGCCGATGCCTCGGCTCTGGCTGGGGAAATTTTAAATGCGATGCCAACGGTACAAGCCTTCACTCACGAAAAAATAGAAGCAACCCGTTTTTCAAGTTCAGTAGAAAATGCGTTTGGCACCGCCATGCGCCGTATTCGGGCACGCTCAGTGCTCACCATGATGGCAATTTTGCTGGTCTTTGGTGCCATCGTATTTGTTTTATGGCTCGGTGCTCATGCCGTCATTGAAGGGAAAATGAGTGGCGGTGAACTCGGTCAATTTATTTTGTATTCATCGATTGTGGCGGGGGCGATTGGTGCATTATCCGAAGTAATGGGGGAAGCACAACGTGCTGCAGGTGCGACTGAGCGCTTGATCGAATTAATGTCACTCAAATCACCGATTCAATCGCCAACAATACCGAAAGCTTTACCGACACGTGCTGCCAATGGCTCTGCATTGCGTTTAACGGATGTGGTATTTCATTACCCATCACGTCCCTTGACGGCCGCTGTGAATCATCTAACGCTCGATATCCCTGCCGGTGAAACCCTTGCCGTGGTTGGCTCTTCCGGCGCGGGTAAAACTACCTTATTTCAATTGATACTGCGCTTCTATGATGCGCAGAGCGGGCAAATCAGTTTAGACGGCGTTGACATTAAAGATTTGGAATTGCATCAATTACGTGACACCATCGGCGTCGTACCGCAAGATACCGTGATTTTTTCAGCGAATGCGATGGAAAATATCCGCTACGGCAGAGCCGATGCAACTGATGCGGAAGTTATTCAAGCGGCTAAGATGGCGGCTGCACATGAGTTTATCGAGCGTTTGCCAGACGGCTATCAATCGTTTTTGGGAGAACGCGGTGTGCGCCTCTCTGGCGGGCAGCGGCAACGTATCGCGATTGCACGCGCCTTGCTGAAGAATCCGCCACTGCTGTTGCTTGATGAAGCGACCAGCGCGCTAGATGCCGAATCTGAACGCTTGGTACAAGGCGCGTTAGAAACTGCCATGATAGGCCGTACCACGTTGATTATTGCGCACCGCCTAGCAACAGTACAGCGTGCCGACCGGATTATCGTACTCGATCAAGGGCAAATTGTTGAATCTGGCACCCATAGCACACTCATCGAACACGGAGGGATTTACGCAAAGCTTGCCTCAATGCAATTTGGTAGCCACTAAACGTCAAAGTTACAAATAATTTAGCTCAATTCCATGAATTTTTCTCCGCCTGAGTCGGGAACAGTCGTAAAATCCTGCAAGTTTGCTGCACCATCACAGAGTTAATGTGCGCAAACCTTGCTACATGATTGGTACGTTACTTGCATCAAGCTTATATCAATTGTGCGAGCCTGAATAAGTTACTTTTCAGACTCTCGGACTTTCGGACGTTCTGGCTTTTAGGCTTTCAAATACAGCCTCACCTGTTTTAGTCATTTAAAATCAAAGACTGCATCTAAGCAGCGCTGTTTGTTGCTGATATTCAGCAGAAAATAAATACGTATTACCCTTGCCGCCTGACGGTTTTTTAACATTAATCTTGACGACATTATCGATGAAAAAAATCCGACCGCCTTCTTCGAACACATGCCTTCTGGCTTTATGTATATCGCTCGCCAATTTCTCCGCCTATGCAGATGAAGGCTTAACGCTGACAGCGACTAACACGATTTCATCCATTGCCGGACCAAATGTACCGGATCAAATTCTAACTTCAACAACGGCCATAGACGAGACCCAAACAATAGCGCCGCAAACCGATTTATGGGCGCGGATTCGCAATGGTTATGCCATTGCAGACGTTGACACAGCAGCGGTCATCAATCAGTTAAATTGGTATAGCACGCGTAGTGATTACATGCAGCGCGTCATTCAACGTGGTTCACGCTACCTTTATCACGTCGTTGAAGAATTGGATAAACGTGGCATGCCGATGGAGCTGGCGTTACTGCCATTTATTGAATCAGCTTTTAATCCACAAGCCATTTCCACCGCAAAAGCAGCAGGTATGTGGCAATTCATGGCAGCGACAGGTAAAGATTTCAACCTGAAACAGAGTATGTTTAAGGACGATAGACGTGGTGTGCTGGATTCAACTGACGCTGCGCTGAATTATTTGTCACGCCTGTACGACCAATTTGGAGACTGGCAATTAGCGTTGGCTGCCTATAATTGGGGCGAAGGCTCGGTGCAGCGCGCCATCAAGAAACAGCAAGCGCTTGGTCTGCCAACCGATTTTGTCAGCATGGTCTCCCTGATGCCGCCAGAAACCCGTAATTACTTACCAAAACTGCAGGCTGTTAAAAATATCATCGCTGATCCAGAGTTATTTGGCATCACACTCGCCCCGCTTGATAATCAGCCGTATTTTGTCAGCGTCGAAAAAACCCGCGATATTGATGTGCAATTGGCCGCCCGCCTGGCTGAATTGCCACTACCCGAGTTCAATGCATTAAATCCACAATTTAATCGCCCGGTCATTACCGGTGACACAAGTACCAAAATTTTACTGCCCATTGATAACGCGGCCTTATTTAAAGAAAATCTCAGTAAGTGGCAGGGCTCGCTGTCGTCATGGCAAACCTATACAGTAACTAAAACAGAAAAAATCGAATCTTTATCACAGCGTTTAAGTGCGCACCTTGGTATCAAGCCAGATGTGATTAGAGAGGTTAATTTTATTCCCTTAAAAACCATGGTGAAAGCTGGCTCCACCGTTTTAATTCCCAAGACAGACAAATCACCCGATCAAGATATCTCGACTGAAATCGCAGAACGAGCGCAGTTGGTGCTGGAAAAGCAGCGCCCAGCGCGACTATTGACGATTCGCATCCGTAAAAACGAAAATTTGGCAACCATCGCCAATCGCTACGCGGTGAGCGCCGCCCAAGTGAAAGCGTGGAACCATCTGAAAACTGAAAAACTCAGCTTTGGTCAATCAATCAAAGTGATGGTGAGCGGCAATGAACAGGCTGATACAAAATCGCGGATCGTTAAACGACCCGGATTGACAGCAAAGCTGGTACGCCAAGCTCAGCAGCCATCCAAAGCCAAACTTGTTCTTGCCAGCGCGAAGACCGGTAGAAAATTACGCAGCTAGCTTCCAAGTTATTGGTATGTAACTGTTCATCAGCTTGTGATACTAGTATCCCAAAAAAAGTGACCTGTTTGATAGTACCAATAAAAAACGCAGACCAAGGTCTGCGTTTTTGCTAAAAAATTGCACTTTTATTTTGCCTGATTGGCGTAAATAATCCAGTAACGCGCCAGATCTGCGGTGCCATCCTTACCTTGTACTGACTTTAATACCTTGATCGCATTGGCTTTTTTCCCCGCTTGCAATAAGGCAATGCCCAAATGCAGATTTGCTTCGTCTACACTTTTCAGATTGTCTCTGCTAATACCTTGCTCAATCATCTTAAGCCCTTTATCAACTTCGCCTGCCGTCACGTAAGCATAACCAAGACTGACCAGATTCATGCCATCTTTACTTTGATTAGCTTCATCTTCATCCGCTTTTTGGGATGCTTTTGACTCCGCTAATTTTTTATTCGCCAGATCACGCAAACGACCATGACGCGATGCATCGGCACCGGTACCCAAAACACCCGCCTTAAAGCCTTGATCAATAATTTTGATCGCCTCAGCAGGATAACCACTTTGCAGCGAGAGTTGCGACAATTCCATGAAATCATTGGCCTTCGTCAACTGACCGACCGCCAATTTCAAACGAAATAAATCTAAAGCCAAGCGCTGAGAAAATCCTGGCTTGCGCTCTACCGCATTTAATAAATTAGCCCAATACTCTTTTTTTCCGTAATAGGTGATCAATTTTTCCAAAGCATTCATGTAGCCTGGTTTGTCATTTTGTTTTAACGCCAGACTGGCATAAAACTCCAGATTATTCTGACTTGGTGTCCGCCCAGCTTTTTCATCTGCCGCTAATTCAGCCTGCACCTCTTTCATGGCACGACCTGGGTCACCACCTAATGCTAGAGCCTGAGTCATGTATGGCTTCAAAGAAGGATCAGTGCCGCCTTCTGAGTAATAGCGCATATAGGTTTGCGCAGCTTTGGCGTAATTTTGTGCTTTGTAATAAGCATTAGCTAAAACCTGAATCAGCTGTAATTGCTCTTTTCCCGATAGTTTATTTGCGGCAATAATTGTTTCGGCAGCGTGAATGGTGGCATCATTGTCGCCAGCCGCGGATGCAATCGAAAGACGCATGCGTTCAATTGTGAAATTTTCATTCACTGTCTTACCGCTTACCTTATCAGTATCATGCAATTTAGAAAGTGCATCTTTATATTTTTTAGCTTTGTAAAGCTCGCCCGCCGCTTGAACCACTCGTCCAATTTCAGGGCGCATTGATTCTTGCGCAAAAGCTGTATTTGCACCGATATT